>Ga0209039_10004086_pt1 | contig 10885 bp, 9 predicted proteins | sample BogFormECP12_OM1_FD_188238 | JGI IMG/M metagenome (GOLD analysis project Ga0209039, IMG submission 188238) | Bog forest soil microbial communities from Calvert Island, British Columbia, Canada - ECP12_OM1 (SPAdes) (version 2) | ecosystem: Environmental > Aquatic > Freshwater > Wetlands > Bog ... | reverse complement strand
CGACGGGTTCGAAGGCATGGAGGGCAACGGCCCGTCCTCGGGGACTCCGGTGCAATCGCGCATCGCCATCGCCTCCACCGACTACGTGGCGGCGGATCGCGTGGCCGCCGAGACCATGGGCATCGATCCCGAGTGGCTGGGCTACGTGAAGTACTGCGGCCAGGTTGGCCTGGGCCAATTCGACCCCGCCCGGATCGACGTGATCGGCGCCAAAGTCGCCGATGTCCGCAAGGAGTACCGCATGCATCCCGATGTCGATCGCGAACTTCAGTGGCGCGGCCCCATGACGGAGCTGCCCTTCAACCTCGGCTGGACGCGCCCGCTGGGGGACGAGCGGCGCGGCTGAAGAGGCCTGCTCGCCGGGCAACGCGTCGCCCGCGCTTTCGGCTCGTCCGGGGCCTTCCCCTTGTCGCCTGTGAGGAATGTCGAACCTGCGGGCCATTCCAGTCCTCACAGCTCTACTCCAGGCCGCGATGCGACCCAACCTCCCCGTTCACCCGCAACGCGGGTCGCGAGTCTCCAGTGTGGCCCGCGCCAGTTCCACCAGTTCCGCGGCGGCCGCCTCCGGCAGGCCGTCGTGCGTCAGGCTCTCGCAGAGGGCCAGCAGGTCGGTCCACCGCGCCAATTGCCGCCAATCGCCCGCCAGTTCGCCCCCGGCCCGCCGGTAGCCATCCGAAAAGTGCGGCTCCAGAATCGGCCGCGCCGCGCTTTCGTGGCGCAGAAAGTTCCCCAGGTCGGCTAGCGGGGTGCTCGATACGGCGAACTCCCAGTCCAGAACGGCCACCACCCGCCATCGTGCCGCCGCCCGCCGCACCACCAGGTTGCGCCCGTTGAAATCGCCGTGGACCAGGCGCGGCTCCCGCTCCAGCTCCGCCAAGGCGGGAGCCTGAGTCCAGGCCAGTGCGTGAAGACGGTCGCGCACCTCGACGGGCATCCGCCCGCGCAGGTTCGCCGACGCCAGGCACAGGTCCAGGAACCGCGGCATCGGGTCGGCGCCTTCTACCAGAGGCGCAGTCACGCCGGGCCCGGGACCCAGCCATCCGGCTTTCGGGAAATGGAAGCGGCCTATCGCCGCCAGAGTTTCTCCCGCCGATTCCGCCGCCTGGGCGATGGCCTCCGCGTCGCCGCCGCGCCGCACCTCGCGCAAGTCGATGCCGTCCACGTACTCCAGCACGGCAAAGGGCGGAATCTCGTCCAGGCCTTGCGGCTCCGCATGAATCACCCCGGGCGCCGGCACTGCGCCGCCCAGCAGGCGCAGCAGGTCCACTTCCTTCCGGCACAGCGATGCGTCGTGCTCGTAGATGCGCAGCACCACGGAACGCTCGCCCGGGTCCAGAAACAGTTTGAAATTTGCGTTGCGCAGGCCGCCGGAGAGTGGCTGCGCATCGAGCACGCGGGAGCCGGGCAGGGAGCGGCTCACGATGCGCCGCAGCACGGCTTCCGGCAGTGTCCGCCGCGGTTCCGGCCGGAGCCAGCGGGAAGCATCGGGAGCGCCGGGAATCACACAGGTAGGGTATCAGGAACCACGCAAATTTCCCTTGACAACTAGTACCGTATACCATACAGTGTGTGTAGCACAAGATGCGACACACGGTGTAGACGATGAATGCCGAACTGTTCGAGAACCTTCGCCTTGAGTTGCGCCGCGGCTGCCTGGTCCTGGCGGTCCTGACGGAACTCCGCGCCGAGCACTATGGCTACGTGCTGCGCAAAAGTCTGGCCGACCGCGGCATGGCCATCGACGAGAACACGCTCTATCCGCTTCTCCGCCGTCTGGAAACCCAGGGTCTGCTGGTGAGCCAATGGCGTGAGGAAGAGAAACGTAACAAGCGCTTTTACCGGCTCTCGCCCGAGGGCGAAGTCATCCTGAGTCAACTTCTGGAGGAGTGGACCGGCATCAACTCCTCGCTGAACCGCATCATCGAGGGCGAAAACCTTCCCCAACCTGTGCATGCCGGCCCTGGAGAGAAATCATGAAGCCCACAAACAGCCTTTTCGCGAGCTACCTGCGATTCGTGGAATCGCGGAACTGGGTGGCTGCCGAAGCCCTGCCCGTCTTCTCGCGCGCCCTGCGAGCCGTGCTGCGGACGCTGGTGGCGGTCTTCGCCGTCACCTACGCGTTGGCCGGTCCCATCGCCCACGGCAAGGCCCTTGGCGCCATTCTGCTGGTGACCCTTGGGTGGACCCTGTGGTGCTGCGTGTGGGCTGTCGGCGCGGTCGCGCTATTCACCCTGATCTTCCGGCTGGCCCGCCCGGCCACCCCGGGCAAGCTGACCGGCAAGTATCTCGGCGCGGTCGGCAGCTACCTGCCGCCGGACCAGCACGACGACATCCTGGCCGAACTGGCCGCCAACATCCGGTCGCAGATGGAGGACAGGGAGGCCGAACTCGGCCGCCCGCTGACCGCCGAAGAGGTGGAGACCATTCTCAAACGTCATGGCCATCCCATGCTGGTGGCCGGCCGCTATCTGCCGCGCCAGCACCTCATCGGACCCGCCACCTTCCCGTTCTACTGGTTCGCCGTCAAGACCGCCCTGTGGATCGCGGCGCTGGTTTACGTGGTCGTCGCGGTTTCCGTCCCGTTCATAGCCAGCATGGCGCATGTCGCCGCCAAAACGGCGCCGCTCGGAGTGTCCACGCTGGACGCCTGGCACTTTCTCGGCGTGGGCGCGGTGGTCTTGCTGGCGGTCTTCGGCGCTGTCACCGCGGTCTTCGCGTTCCTGGAAAGCATCCCCGGCTTTTCTCTGGCCGGCAATTGGACCGTCGAGTCGTTGTCCACCGCCGCTCCGGAGCGCGGGAAGCACCCGTGGGAGTGGATGGCCGGTCTCATCGCCACCGGGCTGTTCGCGGCCTGCTGGCTGGCCATGCCGGCATTCCCGTGGAATCTCGGCCGGGTGGGCCTGTACCTGTCGCCAGGTCCGGCCTGGCCGTCCATTCGCCTGGCGGCGATCACGCTCCTGCTGGCCGGCATGGTGGAAGCCGGCATCCACCTCGCCCGGCCGCGGTGGACCCGGATCTGCACCGCGATTCTGGTGGCCCAACGCGCGGCCGTCCTCGCATTTCTGGGGTTTCTGGTATATGCCTGCGATTCGGTCGTGGTGGTGAACCTGGCCCGCGTGCCCGCCGCCGATGCCCGCCAACTCCCCCTGATCGTCGGCCAGTGCACATTCTACGGCTCGCTCATGGCCCTGCTGATCGCCGCCACGGTGGATGTCTTCCAATGCCTGCCATACCTGCGCCGGTGGTTCTTGCGCCCCGGCCGCCAGATCAAGGGAACCAGCCGCCAGCCCGCGTCGTAGTAAAATGCTGAAGACACCCCATGCGCACCCGACTCGCGTTCGCGGCCGCGGCGGTTCTGCTGCTGACGATGTTCGTGCTGGCCGGCGGAGCCGCGCTGCGCGAATCCGTGACCCCCGATGAAGTGGCGCACATTGGCGCCGGCCTGAGCTACATCCAGAAGCTCGACTTGCGTTTCAATGACGAGCATCCGCCGCTGGCGAAGCTGGTCGCCGGCCTGCCGCTGGCGATCCGCGGCACGCGTGCCGACTATTCCAGCCCGCAGTGGACCGTAGGCGCCGGCTTCCTCCCCGCCTTTATGGCTGAGTGGACGTTTGGCGACTGGGTTCTGGGCCGCTGGAACAACGCGGAAACCACGCTGCTGTGGGCGCGCCTGCCCATGCTCCTGCTGACGCTGCTGCTCGGCTGGGTGCTGTTCGTACTGGGCCGCCGCCTTGGAGGAGAATGGGGCGGGCTGCTCTCGCTGGCCGCGTACACCAGCATGCCGGCCTTCCTCGTCTTCGGACCGCTGGTGCTGACCGACGTGGCCATCACCCTCTTCGCGGTTTTGACGCTGTGGACCCTCGGCGGCTTGTGGCGCGACCCCAGCCCGCGGAACACGCGCTGGTTCGCGCTGGCGCTGGCCGGAGCGCTGCTCTCCAAGTTCTCCGCGGGTGTCTTGTTCATTGCCGTACTCGCCTTCGTGCTGAGCACACGCCGGTGGCCGCTGGCGGACCAGCCTGCCGGTAAGGCCCCCGCGCGCGCCTGGCGCAAGCTGCGATGGCGCGCTCTGCGGAAAGCCACCTGGCTAGCCGCGCTGCTGGTGTATGTGGTGTATTTCGTCTTCTCCTGGAACCAGCCGGTGGACATCCCTGGGTTCGCCGGCCACGGCCCGCTGCTGGCTCTGGCCGGCCGCCCGCTGATGCCGCCGTGGCTGTTCCTCCGCGGCCTGGGTTGGATGCTGCTCACCAGCGTGCGTCCGTCGTTTCTCTTGGGTCGCATCTACCCGCACGGCGTCTGGTTCTACTACCCGGTGTTGCTGGTTCTGAAATCGTTGCCGGGATTCCTCGGCCTGCTGGCGTTGACGGCGGCGCTCGGCTTGTGGCGCCGGTTTGGATCCCGCGCCGCGGCCATCGTTCCGGCCGGACTGGCCACCCACTGGCGTGCAATCTGGGTGTCGCTGGTGGTGTTCACCGCCGTCTGCATGGCCGGGCCCATGGACATCAGCATCCGCCATTTCACCGTTCCGCTGGCGCTGCTCATCCTGTTGCTGGCGCCTCTGCCGCGGCTCGTCGAGGGGTGCGGGCGGCGCCTGGCAATCGCCGCCGCGGTGGTGGCGGCCCTGCTGGCTGGCAGTTGCCTGTTCACCGCCGTGCGGCTGTATCCCTACTATCTCCAGTACGCCAGCCCGTTGGGGATGGGCCGGCCTCTCTACTGGCTGATGAGCGATTCGAATGTCGATTGGAACCAGGCCCTCCCCGAAGTGGAGCGGTTCGCGCGGCAGCACGGCCTCGAGGACGTGCCGCTCGACAACTATGGGTTCTCCGACGCCCGGGTGACGGTGCCGAGGTCCCGCGTGTGGGACTGCCAGGCGCCCGCCGATTCCGACGCGGGCCGCTGGGTGTTCGTCTCCGCCAACATGATTCTCGACGGCCACAACTGCGCCTGGATCATGCAGCATACCCACGAGCCGCTGGCGGCCGGAGGCATGTATGCCATCCGGCTCCCATCCCCGATCCCGCCGGCCGGCGCCGCCGGAGGGCCGCCGCTCCCCGCCGCGCGGCGCATTTTCCTCGATTTCCCGATGGATATGCGCGTGCTCGACCGGGAACTGACCGAGCATCCCGAGCGGATCCAGAAGGCCCTGGACGACATGATGGCGTCCTGGCAAAAGACGATGGAGGAAAGGAAGCGCAAGACCGGGAGGTGAATCCCGCCGCGCCGGCCGCTATTCCACCCGCCGGATGCTGGCGCCGGCCTGCGCCAGCTTGCTCTCGATGTGCTCGTAGCCGCGGTCGATATGATAGACCCGGTCGATGACCGTCTCGCCCTTGGCCACCAGCGCGCCCAGGACCAGCGAGGCGCTGGCGCGCAGGTCGCTGGCGATCACACCGGCGCCGCTCAGCGCGCGCGGGCCCGCCACAATGGCCTGCTTGCCGTCCACGCGGATGTTGGCGCCCATGCGCGCCAGTTCCTGCGCGTGCATGAAGCGGTTTTCGAAAATCGTCTCCACAATCATGGCGATGCCTTCGGCCTGCGTCATGAGGGCCATGTACTGCGCCTGCAGGTCGGTGGCGAATCCGGGGTATTCCTCGGTGGTCATGTCCACCGAGCGCACCCGGCCGCCGCCGCGCACGCGCAGCGACGTGGGCCCGGGCTGTGTCACCTCCACCCCGGTTTGCAGCAGCTTGGACACAAGCGCGCCAACGTGTTCCGGCTCGCAGCCCGTCACCGTCACGTCGCCCCCGGTGATGGCCCCGGCGATCAGAAACGTGCCGGCTTCGATGCGGTCGGGGATGATGGTGTGTTCGGCGCCCGAGAGGCGCTCCACTCCCTGCACGCGGATTATTGACGAGCCCGCCCCTTCGATGCGCGCCCCCATGCGGATGAGCAGGTTGGCCAGATCCACCACCTCCGGCTCTCGGGCGGCGTTGCGCAGAACGGTTTCGCCCTTGGCCAGCACGGCGGCCATCAGCAGGTCCTCGGTGCCGGTGACGGTGATGCGGTCGAAATGCACGATGGCGCCGTGCAAACCGCCGGGGGCGTCCGCTTCGATGTAGCCGTGCGACTGTTGAATGCGCGCCCCGAGCTGCTCCAGCCCCAGTATGTGGAGGTTCACGGGCCGCGCGCCGATGGCGCAGCCTCCCGGCAGGGAGACCCGCGCGCGGCCGCAGCGAGCCACCAGCGGTCCCAGCACCAGGCTCGATGCCCGCATGGTCTTGACCAGCTCGTACGGGGCTTCGGGGCTGGCGATGGCGGGCGTATCGAGGCGCACGGTTTCGCCGTCCACGTCCACCTTGGCGCCGATGTCCACCAGCAGCCGCTGCATGGTGCGGATGTCGCGGACGCGCGGAACGCGGTGCAGCGTCACCGGTTCTTCGGTGAGCAACGCGGCCGCCAGCGCCGGCAAGGCCGCGTTCTTCGAGCCGCTCGTGGGAATCTCGCCCTGAAGAGCCGCCCCGCCCGCGATTACGAACTTATCCATTTTCGATTTCCTCCGCCGCCGGTCACTGGCCCAGCGCCCGGCGGACGCGCCCGCCCGATTCGGCCAGGCGCCGCTCAGCCGCTTCCCGGCCGATCCCCAACTTGCCCATCAATATCGCCGTGCTCACCGAACCGCCCGCGGCCGCCAGCAGTTCGCCCGCCCGCTCGCCGGCCACGCCTGCCGCGAGCGCCACAATGCCCCGCGCCCGCCCGGCCAGCTTGGCGTTCCCCGGTTGCACATTCACCATCAGGTTGCCGTAAACATATCCCAACCGGATGAACGCTCCCGTAGAGAGCATGTTGAGGACCATTTTCTGGGCAGTGCCGGCTTTCATGCGCGTGCTGCCGGCCAGCACCTCGGGGCCAACCAGCGGCGTGATGGGAATCCCCACCGCGCGGGCCAGTTCGGAATCGGGCGTGCAACCAATCCCCACGGTGACCGCGCCCAGCCCTCCGGCTTCGGCGATGGCGCCGAGGACGTAGGGAGTGCGCCCGCTGGCGGCCAGCCCAACCAGCACGTCGCGCCCCTGGAAGCCGCGGGCGAGCAGGTCGCGCGCGCCCGCGGCCGCATCGTCTTCGCTGGTTTCGGCCGCATGGCTGAGAGCCGCCTCGCCGCCGGCGATGACTCCCTGTACCATTTCCGGCGCGACGCCGAACGTGGGCGGGCACTCCGAGGCGTCCAGCACGCCCAGCCGTCCGCTGGTGCCGGCGCCGATGTAGAACAGCCGTCCGCCGCGCCCGAAGGCCGCGACGATCGCGTCCACCGCGCGGGCGATGGCCGGGATTTCGCGCTCCACCGCTTCGGCCACCTTGCGATCCTCCGCGTTGATGATGCGCAGCATGTCTTCGGTGGGCAGCGCGTCAATGCAAGCGGACGCGGGATTGGCCTGTTCGGTGAGCGGCGTTTCGAGCCCTGGCATTCGCTTCATCTTAACAAGGCGGCATTGCGAAGACCCGGGGCATGCAGGCGCGCGGGGCGCCGTATGGGTTCTGGCGCGCATCGTCCCTCGCCTTCATTTGCCGGGCCGCCTCGGGGAGTGCGCGGTCGACGGCCAGCAGGCCGCTCTTGCCGGCGGCAATCAGTTCCCGCTCCACCTCTCCGGCCAGATCGAGCGCCGCCGCCGGGTCCCGTGCCAGGCATTTGGTTGCAGCGCGGAACGCACGTCCGAATTGATGAATGCGGCGCATCGTTCACCGGGGGCCACCGGATTTGCGCTGCCGAGAGCCAGCGCCGCGATCTGTTCGACCGGAATCCGCATGTCCGAGCCGGCCGCCAACTCCGTGCAGATAGACTCCGGGACATACGGGAGCGAGAGCAGCGTGGAAGACTGCGCGCCGTTGACACACGCGCCCGCGGGTTCCGGCCCCGCCTCCTGGACTATCGCGCGAACCGCGCCGGCGGGATCCCCGCCATGCCTCCGGACAGCGCTTTCGATCGCCCCGCTGCTGCCGAGCCGCACTCGCTTGATGGATACCGCGCCAATATTCCAACCCTCGAAAACTCCGGGATCCGAAGAAACGCGGCATTCGCTCGTACGGCCCATTTCTGACCTCCGGCCAACGTTACCGTCTTTCCTTCCGCCCCGGACCCGCGGCGGCGTTCTTCCGCGTGTCCCCCCTCGCGATCGTGAATCGGCCGCCGGGAGTCGCGCGCATCCGGCGGGCCTGAGCGGTCTCGGCGCCCTCTAACCTGACAGTGCGCCACGTTGGGCCGGAAGTCATTCGAATCGGCTGGCGCCCCACGGTGCTGTCCGCGTATTGCGGCCGGATCACGGCGTCTTCGGGGACTGAGACTGGCCGGCTTCCCGTTCCTGGTCCGGGCCGCGTCCCCCAGGACCGTTTCCGGACCGCGGGCGGCAGAAGTCCGGATTGACGACTCACCCGGAACAGACGATCAGATAGCGTTTTGCCCATTGCTGACCGACTCCAACGGCGCAGCGCTCGGCGAGCGAAGCGCCCGAATATCCCGCATCGGTGGTTGGCCGAAGAACCGGCTGTATTCGCGGTTGAACTGGCTGGCGCTTTCGTATCCGGCCTCGAAGGCCGCACTTGCGGCGTCCAGGCCATCCATGAGCATGCGTCCCCGCGCTGCCTGCAACCGAAGCTGTTTCTGATACTGAAGAGGGCTCATGGCGGTCAGCACCCGGAAATGATGGTGCAGCGTGGACACGCCCATACCCGCGATCTCCGCGAGATCTTCCACCCGAAGCGGCTTCGCGTAGTTCCCCCTGATCCAGGCGATCGCTTTTGCCGTCCGGTGGCTCTGCTCTCCCAACGTTGCAATCGCTCGCAGGCGTGCTCCCTCCGCACTGCGAAGGATTCGGTACACGATCTCGCGTTGAATCAGGCCACTCAGAAAGGGAATGTCCCGTGGCGTTTGCAGCAGGTCCACGAGCCGGCAGCATGCACCGAGGAGTTCCACCGTGGTCTCACCGGTCGCCATACCAGGACTGTCCGGCGGCGCCTCAGCCACCTGAATCTCCTCCCGGCTGAGAAGTTCCCGGACCACCGGCATTTCGAGTTTGAGAGACAACGCCAGGCAGGGCGCCGCTTCACTTGCCTGGATCACCCGGCTGACCACCGGCAAGTCCACCGACGTCAGCAGGAATCGCGACGCATCGTAGATGAAGGTGGTCCGGCCGAGGTCTACTCGCTTCCGCCCCTGGGCGATCACGACCACGCCCGGCTCGTAAGTCATGGAGCACGGAGCCGTGGGCGCGGTCCGCCGCACCAGCGTCAGCCCGGGAATGTCCGTCACCCGTTTCTCTGCGGAGCCCATGAATAAGGCAATCTTCCGAGCCAGCTCCGTCCGCAATTCGTGTGCCGGATCTCGTGACAGAGAAGCCTCTCCACTTCGGTTTCGCATGGTAGCTGTTTCGCCCTCCTCTACCTTAGGATAGCTCCTGGTTCTGTACGCAAATCAACAGTGCAAGAGGAATAGGCAAGAAATCGGAAGGATCGGGATACCGCTTCCAGGACGCTCGAACCTATCCTGGAGATGGGAGAATCGATTCCGAAGGAGAAACAATGCAGAAGCGCAAACTTGGAAACGGCAACCTGGAAGTCTCGGCGCTCGGGCTCGGCTGCATGGGAATGAGCTTTTCTTACGGTCCGCCCAAAGACAAGCGGGAGATGACCTCTCTTCTGCGGGCAGCCGTCGAGCGCGGCGTCACCTTCTTCGACACGGCCGAGGTCTACGGCCCGTTCACCAACGAAGAGCTCGTGGGCGAAGCTCTCTCCCCCTTCCGCCGCCAGGTGGCGATCGCCACCAAGTTCGGTTTCAATCTCAACCCCGACGGAAGCCCGGGTTGGCAGGGTCTCAATAGCCGGCCGGAGCACATCAGGCAAGCCGCCGAGGGCTCGCTCAAGCGGCTCAAGGTCGATGTCATCGACTTGCTCTATCAGCATCGGGTTGACCCGAATGTGCCTATCGAGGACGTCGCGGGAGCGGTGAAGGACCTGATTCAGGAAGGCAAGGTCAAGCACTTCGGCCTTTCCGAAGCGGGAGTGCAAACCATCCGTCGCGCACACGCGGTCCAGCCGGTCACTGCTCTCCAGAGCGAATACTCGCTGTGGACGAGGACTCCGGAGAAGGAAGTCATACCAACCCTTGAGGAGCTCGGAATCGGCCTTGTCCCGTACAGCCCCCTGGGCAAGGGCTTCCTCACCGGCAAGATCGGCGAAAACGCGAAGTTCGACAGCTCCGACTTCCGCAGCACCCTGCCTCGCTTCACGCCGGAGGCCCTCAAGGCGAATCAGGCCCTGATTGATCTGCTCGCCGGCATCGGGGAACGGAAGAACGCGACGCCCGCTCAGATCTCTCTCGCCTGGCTGCTGGCCCAGAAGCCGTGGATGGTGCCGATCCCAGGCACCACCAAGCTGCATCGCTTGGACGAGAACATCGGGGCGGTTTCCGTCGAACTCACGCCCGGCGATCTGCGTGACATCGAGAGCGCCGCCTCGAAGATCGCGGTGCAAGGCGCCCGGTACCCCGAAAAGCTGGAGCAGATGACCGGCCGCTGAACCGCCACCAGGTGAGGGAATTCTGGAATGGACATCAAAAGAAGCGGCTCACAGCCTTCCGGCATGGGACCGGCAGAGTACTTTACCGGCACGGTGCGGGTTGACCCGCTGTTCAGCCCGCCCGCCCCGGCCCGCGCGTTCGGCGCCAGCGTGACGTTCGAGCCAGGCGCCCGCACCGCATGGCACACCCACCCGCTGGGCCAAACCCTGATCGTGACCGCCGGGTGCGGCAGGGTACGGCGTTGGGGCGGACCGGTCGAGGAAATCCGGCCGGGTGACGTCGTCTGGATTCCGCCCGGTGAGAAGCATTGGCACGGCGCCGCGGCAACCACTGCCATGACGCACATTGCCATTCAGGAACAGCTCGACGGAAAGGCCGTCG
>Ga0209039_10004085_pt1 | contig 10886 bp, 10 predicted proteins | sample BogFormECP12_OM1_FD_188238 | JGI IMG/M metagenome (GOLD analysis project Ga0209039, IMG submission 188238) | Bog forest soil microbial communities from Calvert Island, British Columbia, Canada - ECP12_OM1 (SPAdes) (version 2) | ecosystem: Environmental > Aquatic > Freshwater > Wetlands > Bog ... | reverse complement strand
GCGGGGAGCGCCCTGGCCTTGGCTGGAGGACTGCGTGCGCGGGCGCGCCTTCGCACGCTGCTGGGTGACGCCGCGCCCGGGCCCGGGCTGCGGGCGGACACGATCATGGTCGCGGCACTGGTGGCAGTGGGGCTCGCGCTTCTCGGGCCTCGGGCGGGACACCGCGCAGAACGCGTGATTGTCTCGGGCGTCGATCTGGTCGTGCTGTTCGATGTCTCACGCAGCATGGACGCGCGCGACGCGCCGCCAAGCCGCCTCGAGCGGGCGGTCCGCGTGGCCGCGGACGTGCTCGCGGGCCTCGGGCCCGGCGACCGCGCTGCGCTCGCCGCGTTTGCCGGGCGGGGGGTGCTGCTTACTCCGCTTACCCCGGACGCAGGCGCACTGCGCGAGATGCTCTCCGGGTTCGATGGCGAGCTCATGCAAAACCGCGGCTCGGAGCTGGGGGCTGGCATCCGCGAGGCGGTGGCCGCCTTTCAGGATGGGAGCACTCGGCCGCGCGTGCTGCTGCTCCTGTCGGACGGGGAGGCCCCTTTGGGCCAGGATGCTGCGGACCTCGGGACGCCCGAAGCGGTGCGCGCGGGCGTGCGGGTCGTAGCGGTCGGGCTTGGAACCGAGGCGGGAGCGACCGTTCCCGACCACGGCGTTCCGCTGCTCGATGGGTCGGGACGCGTCGTGATTTCGCGCCGCGACCTAGGGCGCCTCGCGGCCCTCGCGGCGGCCACGGGGGGTGAGCTCGAACCGACGGATGACTTCGGAGCGGTGGATCCCGCGCACCTGCTGGCGACGCTGCGCCGCGATGCTCCGAGTGCCCCCGGTGTCAGCGTCGAGCGTCGTGTCCCAAGGCTTTGGGTGTGGCCCGTCACCGCCTTCGCGTTTGCACTTCTCCTCGGCGAAGCGGCACCGGGGCTTCCGCGCCTTCGTCTCCGTCCCCAGAGGCCGAGCCTCCGGATCGCCGCCCTCTCTGGCTTCTGGGTGCTCTGGCTCGTGCCCACTGCGGAGACCGCCGGGCCCGACTTTTCCAATGCCGCGCCACGCCCGGACGCCGTAGCCGAGCTCCCGGTGGAGAGCATGCAACTCGACGAGCTTGAGGCGCTGACGCAGGCGCACCCTGCGGATCCGCTCGCCCTCCTTCGCCTCGGCTTGGCCCGCTCGCGGGGGGGCCTGCACGAGGACGCCGCACGGGCGTATCTCGCGGCAGGCCTTCACGCGCACGATCCCGCCATGGCGGCCCTCGCCTGGTACGACCTCGGCGTGGCAGAGCTTGCCCAGGGAGATCTCGCCGCAGCGCGGGACGCATTCTTCGACGCGCTCGCTCTCGAACCGCACGATTCGCGCACCCAGTTCAATCTCGAATGGACGCTGCGCGCGCTCGCCGAGCCTCCCCCACCCCCCGGGGACACGAGAGAGCCCCCAAAGCGATCCGGCGATGACGGAAGCCAGCACGGAAAAGCCAAGGAGGGGGGGGCTGCGGGCAAAGGAGACGAGAAGCCGCAGCGAGTGACCTCGCCGCAAAACGCCCCTCCGCTCCAGGAACACAAGGCACACAGACCGGGGAGCGAGCCCGGATCGGATGCCCCTCCGGGCGGTCCGCCGCCAAGCGACGCCGGCGCCTCGGAAAACGCGCGGGCTGCCCGACGTGCTCCTGTGTTGAGCCCGGAGCAAGCGTGGCTCTGGCTCGCGAGCGTTACGGAGGAGCCGGGACATGCGCTGCACCAGGCTGCGCGTCGCGCGACGCGCACAGCGAGCCCGTCTCCAGGCCCCGCCGCAGGCGGCCCCACGTGGTGAAACCCTCGCGGAGCGTGCGCCCGAGACGGCGGGGGCCGTGGCTTCACATTATGGTGTCGTTCACGCTCGCGGTAGCAGCGCACGCCGAGGGCCCGCCCTGCCTGGCCAGCGTCGAGGTCACTCCCGCGCGCGCTGTGGTTGGCCAGCAGGTGGCCTACATCGCACGCGTGCTGCGCCGGCCCGACGTCGGCACCGTGAGCTGGGTCCAGGGGCTCAGCTTCCCAAGCCTCCGCGCAGAGTGGCTGCCAGGGCTCACCGGTCACATGCGTCTGCTCAAACAGGGGACTCCCTATCTCGTGTACGAGGAGCGGAGGGCGCTTTTCCCCATGCGGCCCGGACGGCTCGATATTCCGTCGGCGAGCTTGAGCTGTGCGCTCTACTCGCCCCCGGGCGGCATCGGCCGCAGCGTTGCGGTCGAGGTCCCGGGCTCGGCTGTCGACGTGGACGAGCCGCCCCAGTCGGACCGGCCCCGCTCCTGGAGCGGACTCGTGGGCCCGGTCGACGTGAAGCTCGCGGCGGAGCCGCCGGCCGTCGCCCTCGGTGATACGGTGCGCGTCACGCTGACGCTGGTTGGTGACGGGAACCTCTGGGCGGCTCCGGCGCCGTTTGGCCAGGCCCCTTTCGAGGGCAGTGACGGACCCACAGCCGAAGTCTTCGCGCGCCCGCCCGAACTCACCTTTGACCCTGGCGAGCACCTGCACCTGCGCCGGGTCTTTGCCTTCGAACTCGTTCCCAGGCGACCGGGTCGGCTCGTGATTCCCTCGTACGAGTTATCGTTTTTCGATCCCACACTGCGGCGATTCGCGGTCTTGAAGACGGAGCCCATCGAGATCGCCGTAGCGTCGCAAGGCGGCGAGGGCGCTGGCCGCGCCTTTGGCCCCGATGGAAAGCATTCCGAGGCAGCATCTTCGGCCGCCCCCGTTTTGGTGGAGCGCAGGGGAGGCGCCGTGTCGCTCTTGGCGCTCGGCGGACTCGCCGTCGTCGTGGCCGGTAGCGCAGCGGTTTTCTTGAGACGGCGGCGCGGACGGCGGTCTGCCCCAAACGCGATGAACGAGGCTCTACAAGACGCAGCTCGGGCACGCCGCGCGGGCAATGCGGATGCGGAGCACCGCGCCCTGGCGCGCGCCGTACGCGCGGGATTGGAACGGGCGGTGTTCGCCCACGCCGAGCGGAGTTCCAGCGCTCATCCCGCAACCGGTGCGCTCTCCGCCGACGAGCTGGCGGAGCGGGCGCAAGGCGATCACACGCTCGCTGCGGCTGCCGCGATCCTGCAGGCCGACGAGCGTGCGCGCTATGCGGCAAGCGGCGAGGGCCCGGATGCTCCGCGTCTGCGTGCCGCTGCGGATACACTGGCACGCCGCCACTAGCGCTACGCACAAAGACGCAGGAGCTCTCCCCTCGGGCTCGCGGGCCGCCGTGGAGCGCGCGATTTCATGGTCCCGCCAAACGCCCGGGCCTTGAGCCATGACCCTGCCGTTCCCATCGGGCCGGGAAGCAGCGACCATGTCTCGCAGCGCGCGCTACCCTCGACGTCGTTCGCGCTCCAAGGAGGTCCGGGCGAAAGTGGCGGAGTTTCAGTTTCAGGAGATGTTCCCGCACAGCGCGGATACCACGACGTACCGCCCGCTCGGCACGGAAGGCCTTTCCACGGGTACGTTCGAGGGCCGGCCGATACTGAAGGTCGATACCGCCGCCCTCTCACGCCTCGCGGCGGAGGCGGTGCGCGACGTCTCCCATCTCTTTCGCCCGAGTCATCTGGCCCAGCTGCGCAAGATCCTCGACGACCCCGAGGCGTCGGACAACGACCGCTTCGTTGCGCTGCAAATGCTGAAAAACGCCAGCATCTCCGCCGGCATGATTTTGCCGTCCTGCCAGGACACCGGTACGGCGATTGTGATCGGAAAGAAAGGCCAGCAGGTCATCACGAACGGGGACGACGAGGAAGCGCTCGCACGCGGCATCTTCAAGACCTACACCGAGACGAACCTTCGCTATTCCCAGCTCGCACCGCTCTCCCTGTACGATGAGACGAACACGGGTTCGAACCTGCCAGCGCAGATCGAGCTCTACGCTGTGAACGGGGACGAGTACCACTTCCTCTTCATCACCAAGGGCGGGGGATCGGCAAACAAGACCTTTCTCTTCCAGGAGACAAAGGCACTGCTCAATCCAGAGTCACTCCTCAAGTTCATCGATCAGAAGCTCCGCACTCTCGGTACCGCGGCGTGCCCCCCCTACCACCTGGCAATCGTGATCGGTGGCACCTCCGCGGAGTTGACTCTCAAGACCGTGAAGCTCGCGAGCTGTCGCTACCTCGACGACCTCCCGACGCGTGGCAACAAGCTTGGTCATGCGATCCGTGATCCTGAACTCGAAGAAAAAGTCTTTGCAATCGCGGCGAAGACGGGAATTGGTGCTCAGTTCGGTGGCAAGTACTTCTGCCACGACGTCCGCGTGATCCGCCTACCGCGACACGGCGCGAGTTGCCCGGTCGGCATCGGCGTCTCTTGCTCAGCGGATCGCCAGGCCAAGGCGAAGATCACGCGCGAGGGCGTCTTCCTCGAGCAACTGGAGATGAACCCCGCCCAGTACTTGCCCGAGCTCAAAAGCGCCGAGCTTGGCGGCGAGGTGGTAAAGATCGATCTCCGGCGTCCCATGAGCGAGATTCGGGCGACACTGTCACGCTATCCGATCAAGACGCGCTTGTCGCTCACAGGCCCGATGATCGTCGCGCGCGACATTGCGCACGCAAAGCTGAAGGAACGGCTCGACCAAGGTCTTGGGCTGCCGCATTACATCAAGGACCATCCCATCTACTACGCCGGCCCCGCAAAGACACCGGAGGGCTATGCGTCGGGTTCCTTCGGACCCACCACCGCAGGACGGATGGATTCCTACGTCGACCTGTTCCAGAGCCAAGGCGCGAGTCTCATCACGCTCGCCAAGGGCAACCGCTCGAAAGCGGTCGCGCAGTCATGCAAGAAGCACGGCGGCTTCTACCTCGGTTCGATCGGTGGCCCCGCGGCGATCCTCGCTCAGAACAACATCCGAAAGGTCGAGGTGATTGAGTATCCGGAGCTCGGCATGGAGGCCATCTTCAGAATCGAGGTTGTAGACTTTCCCGCCTTCATCGTGGTCGACGACAAGGGCAACGACTTCTTTGAAAATCTCTGAGCCGCCGTCTTAGCTTGGCTGCGCGAAGCAGCGCGCGATCCAACGATCGATTTCCTCGGGTCCCTGCGAGACGGAACTCAACAGATCGCCGACCACGCCCAACTGCTCCTCGTCGAGTCGGAACACGTCGGAAAACGCCAGGATCGCCGTCTCGTCCCACACGGCCCAGCAGAGCAGCAGGAGGGTCAGTGCACCGGGCTGGACGCGGTCGAGCGCGCGACGCAGATCGGCCGGCGACTCGATCGCCGGACCGTCGTTCGTCCAAGCGTCGGCAAGACCAATGCGCGCAAGGAGCGCGCGGCAGACCTGCGCGCGCTGACGCCGATCGCGGAATCTTTCTCGTCTCGCGCGCGAGGAGCGCGGGCGGTGCGCGATCGTTCCGACCCCTCCCGGACCTCGTGCCGCCATGACTCCCCCCCTCCGACGGCGGCGGCATGCCGCGCCGTCACGCTGTGGCCGGGGGGCACCGCGTTATTCCGCCATAGGCCACGATTTTCGTCCGTGATCGTTGTCACCCTTCCCACGCTCGGTCTCCCGATCGCATCGAACGGGGTGTCTTCCCCGCACTCGGCCGGGACACTCGCCAAAGCCGGCGGTGTCGAGTCGCGAAGGCGGCGCTTGGATCGAATGGCGCGACAGGAGAACGCTAGAAGGTCGCGAGCACTCGGGGAAGCTCCGCGAGGTCGCGCATGCGGCCCGCGGGCCAGGGGCCAGCGTAGCCGCGCAGCGCCGCGTGGGTGTCGTGCACGCAACGCGTCAGCCAGATCGTTCTCATCCCCACCGCGGCTGCACCGGCGACATCGGCCGCGAGGTTGTCGCCTACGTGCACGGCTTCCGCGGCGCTCACTCCGAGCCGCCGCAGCGCCTCGTCGAAGATCTCCTTGCGAGGTTTTCTAACCCCGATCTCTTCCGACACGACAATTGCGTCAAGATGAGGCGCGAGCCCCGCCTCCTCGATCACGCGCAGCGCCGCAGGAGTGTGCGTGAAATTCGAGCAGACCCCGAGTTTCAGCCCGGTGTGGAGGCCAGCGAGGAGCGGAACATGGTGATCGAGTACGCTCACACATCGCACCAACTGGTCCATGTGGACTTGGGTCAGCAGCTCCGGTAGCTCCGGTGCGTCAAGGTCGAGGCGCTCGACGAGCCTCCGGAAGCGCTGACGTGTCGGGACCTCCCGGCGTTCGGTGTGCATCACACCGTGCACCTCCGCGTCCACGCTGGCCAGCGCCTCGGTGAACGCCTCAAACGAGAGCCCGGAGTCGAGGTGGCCGCGCAGGGCTTCGTAGAGAAAAGGGTAGGTCGAGTGCATGCGGCGTCCGCGCAGCTGAACCTCGGGAAGTCGGTCCATACGCAGATCGACGAGGGTGTCGAACAGATCGAAGAGGACGGCCCGGAGCGCCACCGTCGGGGACCGTAGCGAGGCCCCAGGCTCGGCGCCTATAGTCCTGCTATGCCCCCCGAACCGTCCTCCAATTTCGATCCCGAGCCGGCGCGCAGGGCTGCGAGCCACGAGAAGCCTGCGCCGACGCCCTTCGACAATCCCTGGCTTCTGCCGATCCTGTTGGTCGGATTTGCGCTCTGGTTCTCGTACGATGGTTGGCTCAACCCAAACACCAAGTCCATTTTGTTCAATCGGATCTGTGCCCCGATCTCGGCGTTGGCTGCGCTCTGGTTCACGAGGGGGGCTCTGCGCGAGAACAGGCTGCGCCGCGAGAATGAACAGCGCGGCCAGACGGGTGCGCGTTCCTAGGGAACACGGCGCCTGGGTCTTTCCGCGGCCAGGGACGGCGCCGCGCTGGCGCGCGCCGTGGTGGGTGGCTCACGGACAGCCTCCCCTCCCCACGCCGCAGATTCAGCGGCATCACCGCCCTTCTCAAGGTATGTTGCTCGCCCCCAATCCCGGGGCCGCAGCGAGGTAAATCGGTGTCCGACGAGCAAAGCGACAAACAGATCCATGAGGAGCTCGATCGTCTGCGCGCGGAGAATGAGGCGCTGAAGGCGCGCAGCCGCCGCGGCCTCACGTTGAAGGTGAGCGAGAAGGGGGGCGTCTCAGTCTATGGCCTGGGTCGCTTCCCGGTGACGCTCTACAAAGAGCAATGGACCAAGCTGCTCGATCTCGCCGAGGACATCCGGGCCTTCATCCGGGAGAACGACGCACAGCTCAAGACCAAGGGATGAGGCCGTCCGCGACGCAATGAGCGAAGGTGAGGAGCTCGACGAAGGAGATCTTCGAGTTCGCTCGGACATCGAGCGCTACGGCTGGCACGTCGCCCTGGTGCCCCCGGAGCGGCCCGAGGATCCGCATTCCATCGGTTGGGGGTTCACCATCGGTCTTAGCGAGAGATTCGGACATCCTGAGATCGCGCTCTTCGGCATGGACCTACGCGCCACGCACCAGCTCCTCAATCGCACGGGTGTCGCGATCCGAAAGGGCTGGCGCCTCCAGCCGGGGGGCACCTACCCCGGGCTTTTGGAAAGCTACGAGTGCGCCGTGCGCAGCATCGAGCCCCGCTGGTACTCGATCTTCTTCGGCAATGCGCAGTGGCATTACCGCGGCGACGCGTTCTCGATGGTTCAGCTCTATTGGCCGGATGAAGGCCAACGCTTCCCGTGGCAGGAAGGATTCGCTGCCGAGTGGCGTTGGGATCAGCCGCTGCTCTACCTCGTGGAGGAGGGCGCCGCCCTCTCGCCTGCACTGCGAGACACCCTTCAGCGAGAGGGAGCGCTCTAGCTGGGAGCTTGGCTCGCCCTCGCGAGAGCCGTGCACGCGTCGGCCCGGAGCGCCGACACGCTTGCGCTGCGAGGCAGGAGGACCGACGTCCAGCGCGAGGTCCACGCGCGCTGGCTCTCGGACCGCGCTACAAGGCAGGCTGATGGGGGTGAGCTCGGCGAAGACTCCTGGCTCCCGCGCTCTCGAGCGGGAGACCGATCTCTACGGTCCGGTGCGCGCCTTTCTCGAGCGGCAGGGCTACACCGTCCGCGGCGAGGTGCTCGGCTGCGACGTGGCGGGCAGGCGGGGCGAAGATCTGGTCATGGTCGAGCTCAAGCGGGCGCTCACCACGGATCTCCTGGTTCAAGCGACCCGCCGGCAACGCACGACAAACTCTGTGTACGTCGCCGTGCCGCGTCCGCGCGGGGCGGGCCGCGGCAGCCGCTGGCACGGGCTTCTCCACCTCTTGCGGCGCCTTGAGCTCGGCCTGCTCGTCGTTTCCTTCTCGGGCCGGCGCGCCCGGGTGCAGGCCGTTCTCCACCCGCTTCCCTTTGATCGGCGCCGGAGTGCCCGGGGCCAGCGTGCGATCCTCGAAGAGATGGCGGGCCGGTCGGGGGATCACAACCAAGGCGGGAGCGTCCGTCGCCCGCTCGTGACGGCGTACCGGGAGAATGCAATCCATGTCGCCTGCTGCCTTGAGCGGAATGGACCGCTAGCCCCCCGCGCGCTGCGCGCTCTCGGCACGGGACAGAAGACCTTGTCGATTTTACGTTCGAATGTGTATGGTTGGTTCGAACGCGTGGGCTACGGCCTCTATGCCCTGAGCGCACAGGGGCGTGGGGACCTCTCGCGCTGGCCGGACCTCGTGGCCGACTGTCGGAGCCGCATCACGCGGGCGATCGACGGGGGGCTCGATCCTGCGGGGACGGGGAGCGCGAGGCCGGCATCCACGGGCTCCTGCGCCCAGTAATCCCGCGCGGGCGCTACTCTCGGTCGCCGATGCACGATCGGGTTTCGTGGGGCCGCAGGGCACGCCACTGGGCAGCGTCGATTTTGACCTTTGCCGTCGCCGCCCTGCCCGCCCATGGTAAGAGCCCTCCGGCGACGCTCACCTTTCTGCGCGACGGAAAGGTTGTGCGCACCCTCGATCTCGACACGTTGCGACGCAGCTGCGGTGCGCGCCGCATCGAGCTCGATGATCCCTACTACGGCAGGCGCGCCGTCTACCTCGCCTGCCCGCTTGGCGCGGTGCTCACCCAAGGGTTCGGCGCGCCCGTCCCGCGCGATCCGGGGGAGACCTTGTTCCTGCGTGCGCGAGACGGCTACGCAAGACCCGCGAGCGGTGCGCGCCTCTCGGAAGACGGCGGCTTTCTCGCTTTCGCCGATGCCGAGCTCACCCCGAGCCAGGAGGCAGGCGCGACGGGGTCGCTCGAGCCGCGCTTTGCGCCGATCGATCGGCGCCAGATCGATCCGGGTCCCTTCTATCTGGTGTGGACGAAGCCCGAGCAGCGAGACCCCGAGCGCTACCCGTGGCCCTATCAGCTGGTGCAGATCGAGGCCGCTTCGTTCGAGCGCGCGTATCCCCACACGGCGCCCGCGGGTCTACCGCCCGACGCACCCGCCTGGCGCGGCTTCGCGACCTTTAAGAACGCGTGTATTGCCTGCCACAGCATAAACACTGAAGGAGGAAAAATAGGACCGGATCTGAATGTCCCGCGAAGCATCGTCGAGTATCGGCCCAGCGAGCAGATCAAGGCGTACGTGCACGATCCAAGCGCGTTCCGCTACACGAGTATGCCCGCTCACCCCGACCTCTCGCCCGCCCAGCTCGACGAGCTGATCGCCTACTTTGAGGCGATGAGCAGCCGCAAGTATGACCCTCGCAAAGCACCGTGACCGCGCCGAGAGCGCGCACCAACGCGCTGACCGTGCGCGCAAGCCCGTCAGGGCAAGGATGGGCCGCGGACCATGACGGAGGAGCGCATGCCCTGGAACGCTGGGGAGAAGAAGCCCAGCCAGACCAAGGGGACGTACCAGGCGTAGTAGAGCTGATTGGGCACTGCCCGCAGCGCCCAGCCCGCATCGAGCCCAAAGACGAGGATCAGCGTGTCGGAGATCGCCCAGAGTGCGTAGTAGAGCGCGCTATAGCCCGCCACGGCTCGGACAAAGCTGCGCAGCGGAGGTGAAGCACGGGCCATCCGGGCAGGCAGGAGCTTGGTGCGCAGCGCAAGGGCAAGCATCGTGAAACAGATCTCGTACACCAGCCAGATCGTGTTTTCGGGGAGATTCGGGAACGCGGCACTGAGCGCCGCCCGCAGCGACAGCGCGGCCGCGGGCACGATGAGTGTCCAACCTGCCGCTTCGAGGGCGGCCGCTCCCGCGATCCTGGGACCGGAAAGGTGGAAAAGGAGCCAGAAGACCCGGAAATCACCGAGCAGGACGAAGAAGCAGGAGAGGACGAGATCGACTCTCGTTCCCGGCCCACCGAGCGCCCGAACGACCGGTCCGGTGGTTAGCGGATCCACGATGGTGAGAAGCGCGAAGGCGATGCAGTAGCGGCGGACGAAGGACGCGTGGTCGGGGGAAAGGCCCGGCCCGGCGGATCTGCCGCGAAGCGCGAGATAGCCGAGGAAGGCGACTGGGAGAACGACGACTGCGTAGAGGGATTGAGCGTCGCTCTCATAGAACGCCTGCCAGCTCTTAAAACCCATATCGCCTCCCGGCGCCCGACAAGCTGGCACGTCCGCCCCGGTCGAGCGAGGCTCGCGTGGCAGCATTGGCTCCGACCTTTGCAACCGGTGTATGCAGCCGGCGTCAAGGGACGAAAGAGCGCGCCCGCACGATCCCGAAGGCCGAACTCCGCTTCGCCTGCAGCGCCACTGCCGACAGCCCTGGGCGCGACGCTACGGCCGTGCCGGGCGCCGCTGCACGGGCCAAGCCCGGTTGCGCCGCCGCGCGGTGCCATCCATCCTCGCAGACCATGGCTCCTGAGCGATCCCCTGCCGTGGCGATCGGCGTCCAGCTTCCTGGCGTCGACGACACCGAGCATGCCGCTTCTCTCGATGAGCTCACGCGACTCGGGAAGACACTCGGCTTGCACCCGAGAAATGATCGGTTCGAATCCGTCTGTATCCACCGAGTCACTGTTACTCGTGCAGCGCATACACGCAAAAACGCTTTAGGAGCGGGATGTCATTGGTTCGAATCCAATCGCGAA
>Ga0209039_10004084_pt1 | contig 10887 bp, 10 predicted proteins | sample BogFormECP12_OM1_FD_188238 | JGI IMG/M metagenome (GOLD analysis project Ga0209039, IMG submission 188238) | Bog forest soil microbial communities from Calvert Island, British Columbia, Canada - ECP12_OM1 (SPAdes) (version 2) | ecosystem: Environmental > Aquatic > Freshwater > Wetlands > Bog ... | reverse complement strand
CGACCGCGCCAAGCGCCGCGAGGAGCGCCTCAAAGCGCGTCAGGCGGGCACCGAGCACGAGGAAGAGAAGCCCGAGGAGTAGCCGCACCGCGCGCTGGCTCCGGGCCTGCGCCCTACCTTCTTGAGTAGAAGGCAGTCACGTTTTTTTCGAAGAAATCGATGTACTCCCGGTACGGCACTTGGCGGCCGTCCGGGAGCGGGGGCGTCAGCAAATCCAGACAGCGGTCCACGTCCACCACGCCTTCCAACCGGCGCCGGAACTGGAGTAGCACCTCGGCCGCGCAATCCTCCAATCCGTGGATCTCGAACGCGCAGCATAGCTTCAGCAACTTGTGAGCGGCGATGCGGACACGGAAGTAATCCTCGTATCCAGGCAAACAAACGTCGCGGAAGTACAGGGAGTCCGACCAGCAGGATTGGCCCTCGTGAGTGTCCGCGGGCTGGGACCAGCGGAACATCTTCGGCAGGGCGGCCTTCGAGTGCAATTTTGGGTCCATCGCGAACAGCGAGTACCCCAGTCCGCGGAGGTACGGGTCCACGTTCGAAAACAGATTCGCATCGGAGGTCGGCCACCCGCCAAACTGCGTCTCAACCTGCACTCCAATGGGGCCCGCGCCCGAGAGAAGTTCGCGCGCGCCCGCAAGAGCTTCGATGTCGAAACCGTCGACGTCGGTCTTTAGGAAATCGACGTCGCATGGATGCTCGCGGAAGAACTCGTCGAGTTCCACCATCTCGGGGGTCTGCGCACCATCGTGAGTCTGGTCGAAATACGTGTTGGCGTAGTCGATCCGCATCAGCTCGACGGCCCGTACCGTAGTGCACCGCGGGAAGGAGTCCGTGTTGAAGAGGCCGGCTTTCGGCCCCCGCTGGAACGCCCTGCATCCGACCCGCGCCGCGACGTAGCGCACCGACGGGTTCATCTTGCTGGCATTCAGCCGCTCGATCTCCCGAATCAAGGGGTCGAAGCCGACCGCCTGAATCTGGTCTTCAAAGTGTCGCCATTGCTCTGGGATACCACCCGAGCAGCCCACATCCACCAGAGAGAACGGGTCATCGCGGAATACGCCCCGTTCCACCAGATGCCGTGTCATCCTGGGGGACCAATTCAGTTTCATATGTGACCGTACCGGCGAGTTTCAGATCACCTTAACACATGGCGGCGGGACCTCGCCCGCGGGCCTGCGAAGAACTCGACTCCGGCGGCATGGCGCGGCCCCTGTGCTATCCCCCGGCCGCGCATCCCGGCTACCGGAACGGCGCCGGGACCGTCTATAATGCCAGAAGGCAGGGTCGCGAAGTGGACCGTATCTCTGCCGCTCACCCCATTTCCCCAAGGTCCCATGGACGAGCATCCCAGCTTGCAAGATCCGCCTCACGAGCCGGTTCCCCAGACCGGTCCGGAGATGCCGGATGAGCCGCCTGCGCGCACGCACTCGCTGGTCTGGAGCACGCTCTCGTGGGTTCGCGACCTGGCGTTCTCCAGCCTCATTGCCATCGTACTGATCGTGTTCCTCTACCAACCGGTGAGGGTGGAGGGACCCAGCATGGAACCGGCCCTGACCGACCAGGAACGCATCTTCATCAATAAGTTCACTTACAAGTTAGGCCTGGGTGGGATCGAACACAGCGACATGGTTGTATTCATGTATCCCCGCGAACCGCGGAAATCCTATATCAAGCGGGTGATCGGCCTGCCGGGCGACCGCATACGCATCGTCTCCGGACAGGTCTTCGTGAATGGGCGGCCGCTGGAGGAAAACTATGTCGCCCGGGAGAACCGCGACACGGTGTCGTGGCCGCCCACGGCCTCCGGCCAGGGGCCGGATGACCGCGAGGTGCCCGCCGGCCAGTACTTCGTGCTGGGGGACCATCGCAGCAGCTCCAGCGACAGCCGGTCGTGGGGGTGGGTGCCGCGGGAGAATATCTTCGGCAAGGCGGTGTTCATCTACTGGCCGCCGGACAAGATCGGCCGCTTGCGGTAGTCATCTGCGGCTCACACGCCGAACAGCACGCGTAACGGAACGCCACGCCGCAACGGGTCTACTCTTTCAGTCTCAAGCCGGCGATTTTGAGCGCGAACGCATGTTCGCAAGGCTGTTCGGCCGGCATCGTCACCACGAGGCCCGGTGCATCCTGCGTGAACCGCAGCGCGCCCTCGTGACCCAGTAACTCCACCTTGCCGATTTTGCCTTTGAGGAGCTGGCTGCTGCCGAGAGAAGCGATCACGGCCTTCTCGCCCGGCCACGCCATGAGAATGGCATAGAGCGTGTCGCCGTTAGTGGTGAACCGGATATCGCTGCCGGTATAAGCCGGCTTGTTATTGATGGCGGTTCCTTCGCCGAACTTCGTCCACGGGCGCGTGTTATAGATGGCTTCTCCATTTACGTCCAGCCACTTTCCGATTCCCAGCATCAATTGCGTCTGCGTCTCGTCGAAGGTGCCGTCGGCCCTGGGGCCGAAATTGAGGAGCAGGTTGCCATTGCGGCTGACGTTTTCGACCAGCCGCCAGACGATATCCGCGACCCGCCAGTACCGGTCGTCCGTCAGGTAACCCCACCGGTTCCCGACCGAATCGTCGACCTCCCACGGGTTCTCCTGCATGGTCACCGGGCCGCGCTGCTCCCGCTCGTAGTCCTTTATGCTGCCAGCCAGATAGGCGTCGTCCTTGGTAAGAATCGAGGTCTGCTTCTTCCATTCCGCCGCGCGATTGTAGTAATAAGCGGCCACCTCGAGTTTCTGCGGATCGAGCTGGCGCGAGTTGACGCCATTGTCGAAATAGAGCGTGTCGGGCTGGTACTTATCGATCAATTCCTTATTGCGCGCCACCCAGTCCGCCAGGAACTTCGCATACGCTTCCGGGCTCCGTCCGGCCACCGAATAGAAATCCGCGCAATCCGGATCTTCCAGATCCGTCTTCAGTCCCGGCTCGGGCCGGATAAACGAGTAGTGCTCCATGCGGTGGTTGGATAGCCCGTATTTCAGCCCTTGCGCGCGCACCGCCTTTCCAAGGTCGCCCACCAGGTCGCGGTGCGGCCCCATCCCCATGGCGTTCCACCTGGTCAGCGAGCTGTCCCATAGCGCGAACCCGTCGTGATGCTCCGCGGTCAGCATGACGTACTTCGCTCCAGCCCTGCGGAACAGCTCGGCCCATTGCGCCGGATTCCACTTGGCGGCCGTGAACATGGGGATGAAGTCTTTGTACCCGAATTTGTCCGGAGGTCCGAAATGCCCGGTGTGCCACTGGATGAATCCGGCGCCGTTGTACATGTGCTGCACGTACCACTCGCTGCCGTGGGCGGGAACGGCATAGAGTCCCCAATGCAGGAAGATGCCGAACTTGGCGTCGCGAAACCACTCCGGATACTGGTAGTGAGCCTTTACCGATTCCCAATTAGGCTCGAAGGGGCCTTTCGGATCGGCTGCGGTCAAACCGCCGGCGATGGCGAGAGCCGCCAGAAATGCCGCCAGTGAGCGTCTCATGGCTTTGTCTAACTCCAACTTACCATCAGTTGCCGCGCGGCGGCATTCTGGCTATTCTCGGGCTGGCGGGAACGTCGAACGCCTCCGGCGGATCGGGATGCACCGGATCGAAGGGCTTGTAGTCCGGCAGGATGTAGCGGGCGAGGTCCAGCTTGTTCGCGCGAACGCCTTCCACGATGCACTTCGCCAGCTCATAAGCGCCATAGTCGCTGTGGTGCGTGGCGTCGCGCCCTCCGGAGAAGGCTAATGGCGCCTTTTCCGGCCCCAGCGCTTCATAGAACTCGATACTCATCCTGGTGAGGTCGATCAGCGCAACATTCTCTTCCTTGGCTGTCTGGCGGACCGACTCGGGAAAGTCGCCGAGCGAATTCCGGATCTTCCCTCCGTCGAAATTGCGCCGCTGCATGGGCGTAACCAGGACCGGAACGGCTCCCCGTCTTCTCGCCTCGGCGATAAACACCTTCAGATATTGCTTGTGTGTGGTGAAAGGCTCGACATAAGTCTGCGGCCAGTTGACCTTCATATCGTTATGGCCGAATTCGATGAAGAAGTAATCGCCTTTCTTCATCTGGCTTAGCACCTTATCCAACCGCAATCCTGTGATGAACGATTTCAGCGTCTCGCCCGATTCAGCGTGGTTGGCGATGGCCACGTCCGGAGTGAAGAACCTGGTGAACATCTGTCCCCAACTTGCCGTCGGCTCGCCGGGCTGATCGGTGACCGTCGAGTCGCCCGCGATGAATACGGTGGGAATGCCGGGGGCGTTCTCGATATCCAGCGAGTCCAGACAGGGCCGGCTGTCGCTGAATTCCAGCGTGAGTTTGTCGTCCCAGTGAAGCACGGCTTCCCAGTGTTCGCGGTCGTTCAGGCGCACCTGGTCGCCGCCCGGCGCATTCTGCGGCGGCGGCGGGAGCCTGAAAGTCCGGATGTTGACCGCGAACGTCACGCTCTTGCGCTCGCCCGCGGCGGTTGCAGCGCGCTCGATCATCAGACGGCGGGTCTCCGCCTTCACCGTCGTAACGCAGCCGCCCGTGGAATCGCCAAGGCCCGCGGTGACGCGGTAGTTTCCCTCCGGAAGCCCTACGGAAAAGTAAAATGGCTGGGCGCCGGTGACTCCCCAATCGAGCTGCGACGGCGTGGCCCCGAGCTTGGTCTCGAAGCCATAGCCGGTCTCGTTCGAGTACGCCGCGCCGGCGGCGATTTTGACGCGGCCGGCGGCCGCCGGGCCGGCGCCAAAATCGAAATGGCGCGGCGCGGCCGATTCGGCGGCGCACGCAACCGGGACCACCGCCAGGCAAGCGAGGGCCAGACCGGCGGCCTTGAAACGAAATCGGCGATGACAATTCAAATGGTGTTCCATAAGACGAAAGCTCTCCTCACTGACTTTTCCCCCGGCTGGCACTTAGTCTAACGGGATTGGGCTGCCGGAGTCCATTCTGCCCCACATAAGCGCACCTACTTGGCCAGTCTCCTACCAACGTCGGCGCGGAAGCGGTCCACGAATTCCAGAACGTACTCCGTGATCGACAACCCTGGGTCGTCCACGAGCGGCGTCAAATCCATGGCGAAGTTGAGGGCGCTCTCCCGGTCGGTACCGTGCGACGCAAAATATGTGGCGTGGGCCAGGCGGCGGCCGGCGGTCGCCAGGTCGTAGCGCTTGCCGCCGCTCACCTGCGAATCGAAAACGCCCAGCAGGGCGGCGGCGATGTTCCCCCGCTCGGAAACCGCCAGCGGCTGCTTGTCTTCGTCCATCATCCAGTCCAGGTCGCGCCACACTTCGCAGCCGTACACCTTCTTCGGGCAGGTCTCGGCCCGCACCGCGCGCAGCGCGCCGATGGCTTTCAGCGCCACGCCGACGTGCGTGTCGTGCATGTCGGCCAGGTTGTGCAGATACACCACCTCGGGCCGCGCCACGCGCAGGATCGCGGCCAGGTTGTCGCCCACCCGGGTTTCGCGCAGATCCTTCACCTGTGCGCTGGTGAAGCCCAACTGGATCTGGCATGCGTAATCGCCCACATAGGCGGCCTTGCGCTGCTCGATGATGCGGACCTGCTGCATCCGCTCGTCGGTGTACTCCCCGTAGATTCCGGAGCGCGGGCTGCCGGCGCCGTTCGTCGCCACCACGCCGGTGAACCACTTGTCGCCCCGCGCGAAGCACTCGGCGATGCCGTGGTAGGCCATGATTTCGATATCGTCCTGGTGCGCGGCGATGGCCAGGTGCGTGGTGCGCTCCAGCGCTGCGGGCATGGTCAACCCATCGGGGACGAAGATATCGGCATCGGTCTTGGGCAGGGTCATGGGCGTTTCTCCTCGGGTGAAATGGCGGGCAGGCTGGCCGCGGCAATCGCCTGGCCGTGGCGCTTTTCCCGCTCGCTGGGAACGTGGAAGCGGACGCGCTCGGCGAGGGCGGGAAACTCCTCGCGCAGCACATTGCGAGCGTTGAGAAGAATCAGGCTGCCGCCCAAGCCGGTCATCACGCGCCCCAGCGCCACCAGGTGGCGCACGTCGTAGAAATCGGCGTAGTGGGCGATGGTGTAGCCGAGATACGCGCCGATGGTCATATAAATGTTGCGCGCGCGCAGGTCGCCCGCGGCCATCAGCGCCTGCACCCGCTCCAGTTTCCCGGGCAGCGGCATCTGGGCGGGCAGGTCAATCCCGGCGGGCGCCAGCAACCGGGCAACCGTCTGTTGCGAGAAGTACTGCACGCCCACTCCGCGATCTCCCGACCACTCGTCGGCGGGCGCATCCTCGCGGTAATCCACGGGCGCAAAGGCCAGCTCGTTGAGCCACGTGGTGATGCCGCCCGTGGGGGTGACGAACCCGGCCGCCAGACTGCTGCCCATGGCGATGCCCAGCACCGGGTGATCGCGAAGCGACATGGACCCGGCCAGCGCCGTCACTTCGCCATCGTTTACCACATCGAAAGGAATCCCGCCCCAGGCCGCGCGCAATTCGAAGAACAGGCGGCGGATGCGCGTGTCGAATAGATGGCGCGGCACCGCGCGGTAGAGCGACCCGACGCGGACCTCGTTATTCACATACACGCCGGCGGCACTGCCCCCGATGGCGTCCACGCGCGGCAGGGCCGCGGCGGCGCGTCGCAGCGAATCCTGAATGCCGTCGAAATGGTACTGCGGGTCGGTTTGCACGCCGGGGTTCCAGGGCACTTCCTCGCTGAAGACGGCCTGGCCCTGGGCCACCGCCGCGCATTTGCGGTCGCTCGAGCCCAGGTCGAAGCCGATGCGGAATCCGTCCAGGTGGCGGCCCAGCGGTGCGTCTGCCTCGCGTTCTTCGGGGGCGCGGTCGAAAGAAACGGCCTGGACCTCGAAGGGCTTTCCGTACACGCGTTCGCCCATGAATTCGGAATCGAAGGCGCGCGCGCCCGCTGGCCGATAAGTGCGGAGGATGGCTTCGCCGATTTCTCCCGGTCCGGCAATGGTGATCCGGTATCCGCCTTTCTGCCACAGCAGGAACTTCACCAGCCGCTCGACATAGCGGTAGTTCAAGCCGGCGCCCCCGCCCTCATTGGGCAGCACCGCGGTGCGGAAGAGGGAAACCGCGCCATCGCCGCGCTCGAGTGCGATGGCTAGCGGCCGTGTGGCGCCGAGCGAGCGGTAGCTCCGGTTCCAGACCGCAGCGGGAGCGAAAGCGCCGTCGAGCGGCGGAAGGGAGAGCTTCGAGTTGGCATGCGAAGCGGGCATGGGGCGAAAAACCGTTTGTATCATCTTTCGGCTTCCGCGTTATAGTGTGAGTGTCTATGTGGCTCGGAATCGATATCGGCACCGGCGGCTCGCGCGCCCTTCTGGTGGATGAACGCGGCGGCGTCCGCGCGGGTTTCACGGCTCCCCACGAAGAGATGCGCATGGAACGCCCGCTATGGGCTGAACAGCGCCCTGAGAACTGGTGGGACGCCGCCGCCGCCGCCGTTCGCGGCGTGCTGGCGCAAGCCGGCGTCGCCGGAAAGGACGTGAAAGGCATCGGGCTGTCGGGGCAGATGCACGGTCTGGTGATCCTCGATTCCGCCGCCGCCGTCATCCGCCCTTCGCTGATCTGGTGCGACCAGCGCAGCCAGCAGCAGGTGGACGCCGTGAACTCGCGCGTCGGCCGCGAGACCGTGCTGCGCTACATCGCCAACCCCGTGCTCACCGGCTTCACCCTGCCCAAGCTGCTGTGGGTGCGCGATCACGAGCCGCAGAATTTCGACCGCGTGCGCCACATGCTGCTCCCCAAGGACTACGTGCGCTTCCGCCTGACCGGCGAATTCGCCTCCGAGGTGTCGGATGCCTCGGGCACCGCGGTGTTCGACGTGGTGAACCGCCGCTGGTCGTTCGAGATGATGGACGCGCTCGGTCTGGACCGCGACATCCTGCCCACGTGTTACGAATCGAGCGACGTGACGGGAGGCATCACCCGCGAGGTGGCCGCGCTCACCGGCCTGGTGGAAGGAACGCCCGTGGTGGGCGGCGGTGGCGACCAGGCGGCCAGCGCCGTGGGCAACGGCATTGTCGAGCCGGGCATCGTATCGTGCACGCTGGGCACCTCCGGCGTGGTCTTCGCGCACATGGAGCAGGTGGCCTACGATCCCGCCGGCCGCGTCCACACCTTCTGCCACGCCGTGCCCGCCAAGTGGCACGTGATGGGCGTGACGCAGGGCGCAGGCCTCAGCCTGCAGTGGTTCCGCAACCGCCTGGCCCCGGGCGCGAGCTACGACGCGCTCACCGCCGAAGCCGCCACTTCGCCCGCCGGCGCGCAAGGCCTGTTCTGGCTGCCGTACCTGATGGGCGAGCGCACGCCTCACCTCGACGCCACCGCGCGCGGCGGGTGGATCGGCCTCACCGCCAGCCACACCCGCGCCGATCTCATCCGCGCCGTGATCGAGGGCGTCTCCTACAGCCAGCGCGATTGCCTGGACATCATCGAGGGTCTGGGCGTCGCCATCGACTCCGTGCGCGCTTCCGGCGGCGGCGCGCAGAGCGCCTTCTGGCGCGGCCTGCTGGCGGACATATTCAATAGGCGCGTGGTCCGGCTGGAAACCCAGGAAGGCTCGGCCTATGGCGCGGCCCTGTTGGCGCTGGCCGGAACGGGCGCCTACAGTTCGGTGCAAGAGGTTTGCCGCGCCGCCATCCGCGAGGTGGATTGCGAGCAGCCGCGCCCCGCCGATGCCGCCTTCTATGCTCGCGCACACAAGATCTACCAGGGGCTGTATCCCGCGTTGAAGCCGGCTTTCGGCCAGATCGCGGTACTGTAGAAGTATGCCACTCGGGCGCGCGCTGATCCTCGCCGGAATCGTGCTGGTCGTGGCCGGAGTACTCATCACCGTCGCCGGCCGCCTCCCCATCCGGCTGGGGCATCTGCCGGGCGATATCCACATCCGCGGCAAGCGCACCTCGTTCTACTTCCCCATCACGACGTGCATCCTGCTGAGCGTTCTGCTGACGCTGCTGATGCGGTTGCTTCGGCGGTAGACTAATACGCCTTCGCGATCACCGCGCGCCGGTCCACCGGTTCCCCGGTGACGATGCACTTGCCCGGCCCGTCGAACTCGTCCACCAGGGGGATGTTGCGCACCGTGGCCTTGAATTCGCGGATGCGCGCGTCGCATTGCGGATCGTCCTTGATGTGCGCCATCACGAACTTGCCGCCGCCCTTCTCCGCGGTCGCCCCGGCCAGGATGGATTCCACCTCCCCGATGGAATTCGCCAGCACCGTGTTATCCCTCAGCCGCTGCCACGCGGCCTTGAGCAGGTCGCCCTGCATGGCTTCGAGCGTCGCCGGCAAACGCGCCGCAAGTTCGTCCTGGCCGACGGGTTCCTTGACGCCCGTGTCGCGCCGCTTCACCACAATTTTGCCCGCCGCCAAATCGCGCGGACCCAGTTCCAGCACCACCGGCACGCCGCGCCGCTCCCAGTGGAAGAACTTCGCGCCCGGGCTCTGGCCTTCGCGGTCGTCCACCTTGGCGCCCACTTCGGCGGCAATGCGATGCGCCGCTTCGAGCACCTGCGCCCTCTCGGCGTCCTTGCGGTAGATCGGCACCAGCACGCTCTTAACCGGCGCCAGCTTGGGGGGCAGCACCAGCCCCTTGTCGTCGGAGTGCGTCATGATGAGGCCGCCAATCAGCCGCGTGCTTACGCCCCAGCTCGTCTGCCACACGTAATCGAGCTGCCCTTCCTTGCCCTGGAATTTCACGTCGAAGGCCTTGCCGAAATTCTGCCCCAGGTCGTGGCTGGTGCCGGCCTGCAGCGCCAGCCCGTTCTGCATCATGGCTTCGATGGAGTAGCTCTTCAGCGCGCCCGCGAATTTTTCGGACTGGGTCTTGCCGCCCTTGATCACCGGCATGGCCATCACGCCCTCGGCCACGTCGGCGTAGATGTCGAGCATCCGCAGCACTTCCGCCAGCGACTCATCGTGGTTCGAGTGCGCCGTATGGCCCTCCTGCCACAGGAATTCGCTGGTGCGCAGAAACAGCCGCGTGCGCAATTCCCAGCGCATCACGTTGGCCCACTGGTTGCACAGCATGGGCAGGTCGCGGTAACTCTGAATCCACTTGGCGAAGAAGTGCCCGATGATGGTCTCCGAGGTGGGACGAATCACGTACGGCTCTTCCAGATCCTTGCCGCCCGCGATGGTGACCACCGCCAGCTCCGGCGAGAACCCTTCCACGTGCTCGGCTTCCTTCTTCAGAAAACTCTCCGGGATGAGCAGCGGGAAGTAGAGGTTCTGATGGCCCGTGGCCTTGAAGCGCCCGTCCAGCTCGCGCTGCAAGACTTCCCACACGGCATAGCCGTTGGCCTTGATGACCATGCAGCCCTTGACGATTTCGGCGGGTTCCGCCATGTCCCCCGAGAGGACGACATCTTGATACCACGCGGCAAAATCCTGGCCGCGCGGAGTGATAGGAGATTCAGCCATATGATTGTGAGCTTAATCTTCTAGGGTACGATGAAACGCCGTCTGCGTGCCCACCCCGCAGCCAGTCCCGCCCCTAGCGCCCGGCCGGCTTCAGCAGCCCGATCATGTTCCCTTCCGGATCCGCGAACCACGCGAACGTGCCCGCCGGGAACTTGATCGGCCCCACAACCTTTTTGCCGCCCAATTCGACGGCCTTGTCGAGCGAAGCCTGCACGTCCTCCACGTCCACGTAGAACGTCGTGTAATGCTCCGGCTCATGGCCCAGCGCCGTGATGTGACCCTGTATGCCCTGCGGACTCCCGGTTTGAATATTCGACGCCATACCGGCCGCCGTGATCTGCCATCCGAACAGCTTCGAATAGTACTCGCCGGTCCTGGCCTGGTCGCGGCATCCGATCTCAAAATGAACCACCGGCCGCCCCATGGGTTTCTCCCCGCTTTGACCCAGCAACGGTGAAGCCGCTGCCGCCAATACCAGCGCCGCGCGGCGCGTCAGCA
>Ga0209039_10004082_pt1 | contig 10899 bp, 6 predicted proteins | sample BogFormECP12_OM1_FD_188238 | JGI IMG/M metagenome (GOLD analysis project Ga0209039, IMG submission 188238) | Bog forest soil microbial communities from Calvert Island, British Columbia, Canada - ECP12_OM1 (SPAdes) (version 2) | ecosystem: Environmental > Aquatic > Freshwater > Wetlands > Bog ... | reverse complement strand
GAAGAACGAAGCGTTGGCTGCGGGTTCCCATGTGGGCTGGTAGCACGGGTCGGGACAGCACAGGCATTGATAGAGGTTCTGGCAGAACGCGTCGATGACTGTGTTGCACTCGTTGCAGGGCGGGTTGCACGGCGGACGGCCGGGAATGCAGTTGCCGTTGGCACAGCCCATGGAGGCGTGGAATACCCCTCCCTCCAGACTGCTGTGGAATCCTCCGCAGGTCGCGCATGCCGTCCGCTTGACCTGGTGATCCTGGCTTTGTGCTGGTGCCTGGCCCGGGGCCCGAGCCGTGGATTGGGCGGACTTGGCAGCCTGACTCACCTCCTGGTCCTGGTTCGACTTTGGTTCCGCGGCGGGATCGGGCTTCGCTTGGCCTGCGCCTGCCTGGGAAGCATCGACCTGGGCGGGGCTCGGCGGTGCCGCAGCCGCAGTCTCAGCCGGGCTATTGCGGGGCGTGGCGTCCAAGGTTTGCAGCGCCTGGCTCAGGGCCGCCGGCATGGGCGCCGATCCGGCCGTCGAGCCCTGGGCGGGCGGCTGGTCAGGCGCGGCAGGCTTCTGAGTCGCCGGGTCAACCGGAGCAGGACTCGATTCAGCCTTGGGGCTCTCCTTCACCGGTGCCTGGGCTTCTGTCGGTCCCTGGGCCGCAGGCTCGACCGCCGGGGGCAAGGGGTCGGCCTCGGGGCTGGGGACCGAGTCAGACACCGGCACCGTCTCTGCTGCCGGCATCTTGGCCACAGTCTCGATGGCCTGCTTGACCGCCGGTTGCATGGAAGCCGATCCGGCCGTCGAGCCCTGGGCGGGCGGCTGGTCAGGCGTGGCAGGCTTCTGAGTCGCCGGGTCAACCGGAGCAGGAGCAGGACTCGATTCGGCCTTGGGGCTCTCCTTCACCGGTGCCTGGGCTTCTGTCGGTCCCTGGGCCGCAGGCTCGACTGCCGGGGGCAAGGGGTCGGCCTCGGGGCTGGGGACCGAGTCAGACACCGGCACTGTCTCTGCTGCCGGCATCTTGGCCACAGTCTCGTTGGCTTGCTTCACCGCCGGTTGCATGGAAGCCGGTTCCGCGTCCGGTCGGGCAGCCGGTTCGGCAGCCGGTGCCGGTGCCGACGGAGCGGCCGGTTCGGCAGCCGGTGCCGGTGCCGACGGAGCGGCCGGAGCTGATGCCTTTTCGATGCTCGATTCGAGCTTCGGGCTGTCCTTTCCCTGTCCCTCAGGCTCGGCGAGTCCCCGTGCGGGAGGCTCTTCTCGAGCAGGAGGTGCGACGGCAACGGCCGCACGATCGGAGCCCGGCTCGGCGACCGATTCGGGCGCCGGCGTCGGCTCGGGCTTGAGCGTCCTGCCCGAGCCTTGAAGAGACTGGCTGAGGTCTCCGGAGGCGGCTTCGGGTTCTGAGGCCGTGCTGGTGGAGACCGGGTCGGAGGTCGGGCTCAGAAGCGGGGCTGAGACATCAGCCGGAGCTGAGACCCCTCCAGTGGTTGGGCCGGGCTTGGGGACGTCCTGGAGCTGGCCCGGAACCTCCGATGCAGGTCGGAAGAGCGAGACGGCTTCCTGATGTTGGGCGGGGACAGGCGCGAACAGGGGCTGCTGAGCCTCCGGCGCGGTCACGAACTGGCGAGGAGGCGGGATCTTGGGCCCTGCTTGACTGGGCAATGAGCGTCGGGCCTGTATCTCCTCCGGTGTGAACTGTCGGGGCGGGGGAATCCGGAAGCCGGTCGACCTGGCGTCGGTCGTTCCCGGGCTGGAAGCAGCGCTGGTTGCAGCGCTCGTATCCGGATTGGTCGCCGGGACATCCTGCCCATCAGTTGCCCAGCATTCGGTGGCAGGGAGCAGGGCTGCTACGAGGGCCCATGCTCGATTCCGAAGCCGGTGGTTTCGCAAAGCCCTGCTATTCACGGGAATGACTCCTTAATCCTCGCGTAGGGAAGATCGCGATTTCCCTGGAGATGACGCGAGATGAGATCGGTCGGAGATGAGATCTGAAACCGCATCGTTGGACGGGCGATGATTGAGATCGGGCCCCGGTTGATCGACACATAGGCCAGCATCCAGAAGCGTTTGATCCGGACTGCCGACGAGCGACCATTACCAGATGAGCCTGAGCGGAGCCAGACAGCTCCGGGCCCCGATCGAGCTGGGGACGGCCCGATTCTGACTACTGGGCAGTGCGTTGATTGCGAGACTGGAGCAGCAAACCGATGAGCCCGCGATTGGATTCGTTAGAGGAATCGGGGCTCGCGGCGCTGCCGGGATTCGTCGCGGGGGACACGGGGCCCGCCCCGGCCTCTGGGGCTGTGGGCGCCTGATCGTGGCCTGGACCAGAGCCTGGAGCGTTCGAGCTGGGGACGACACCGGGGTCCTCGGGCGCCGGGGCCGCCGGCGATGCCGACTTGGCCTTGGTGCTGATATCCTGACGTGCCTTGATGAAGGCGCTAAAGACACTCCGCTTACCCGGTGGCAAGGTGGCAGGCGTCCTGGTTGTTCGCGAGACATCGACCAGCGTTTGTCGGGCCTCGTTGACCGTCTGACCGAACGTTTTAGGCTGCGACTGCTCCTCGAACCTCGGGACCGCAGTTGCCGGAACCGAGAGAGAGGTGGCGAGATGAGTGTCTTTGCCGTCATTCATGGTCGAGCGCTCACGGCCGAGAGGCTTTTGTTCGGGCAATGGTTCGAGATTCGGAACCGAACCGCGTTCCCTCTCAATCGGCTTGGGCTTGACCTCTTCAGGCAGGACTTCGGGGACCCTCACCAGGCAGTTCTGCAGGGCGCCGAACGCCGCCGCCTTGACGCGAGGGGATGTTTCGGGGGGGTTGCCGTCCTTGTCCTCGCCCGCGACGCAGATTCTCAAGGCCTCGATCGTGTCCTTGTTGCAACAGCAGCCGCTGTTCAGAACCCGGGCCGCGGCGTACCGAACGCACTCGTTGGGGTCGGCCCTGAGGGCATTGATCAGCGCCTTGGTGGCTTCCTTCCAGCGGGTGCAGTCAACGGTGCCCAGGTACTCGACTGCTGCGACCCGCGCCTTGGCGTCAGCCTCGCTGGCCTTGATCTTGCCGGCCGTCGCTTCGGCGCCACCAGGCGCCTTGTTCTCCATCGCCGCAATCTGTGCCGGGGTGGGTGCCGGCGGGCAGAGCGGAGGGATAAACCCCCCCGAAATCGACCCCACGGGCCCGGTAATTAGACTGTTCGCCGTCTGGCCAAGCTGAGTGTTGCAGAGCTTGGTGATGCATGCGTGTATGTTTGCACTCGAGAGTCCGAAGAATCCGAAGAGCGATTGAGGAGCGGCCGCGGTGGCGGGTGTCGCCGCGCCCGTTCCTGCGGCTCCAAGCCCCGCGGTGGCCGCGCTGGGTGCCCCGCCTGCCGCGGCCCCAGTCGCTGGTATCTGAGCCCAGACCTTGGGCGAGGAGGCGACCGCAAGGACCAAGAGGCTCGCGCCCCATGTCTTTCGAGACGACATTACCAGGTCTCCTTGGACCACAACGTGAAGAAAGGATACCAAGATATGCAAGGGGCCGGCCCAAGGGGCCGTCGCCGGTCGAGGACGTGGTTCCCTCGAGGGTCGCTCGACGTCCATACTCATCATCGGAACCAGAGCAGCACGTCTTTATCAGATTTGAGGGTCCTGCCGAATTTTCCGCTCGAGGGGTTTGTCCGGATTATGAGTAGGGCCATCGAATTCGTCCCGAATTTGGCTCATGGACCCAAGACATGGTAGCCGACTGTGCGTCTCCGCTGCACACGACGGTCTGGCTTTGTCCAGAATTCCCGTGGTCTTCATCTCGGAATGCGGATCGAGAGTAGCTCGGACCATCGTGAAAGTGAGTACTTCTTAATGCTTGGTTAGTTGGATGATATGAGCTGGTTGTGCTCGGCCAAACTGGTTCGTGATCGATGTGAAGTCGAGGATCACTGCCAGTTTGTTCACCAGTCGCGAGGTGTTCTGCGACGAATCTCTTTGCTCGGAAGGCGCGTCGTGCCGACTGGTGGAGTCGCAAACGAAAGCCAGTCCATCGTGATGATGTCGAGCGGTTTGAGGATCGCCTTCCAGTGCCGACAGGTCTCGGTCCGGTCGATCAGTCACGGGGCCGAGGACGCATGGATTCAGTGCGGTCTTATCAATTCTATCGGTTGCAACGTTGCCAACGATTAGTCTTATCTTGAGGAGCAGGAAAAGAATGTGGATGAAGAAGGAGAAAGCGGTGTTAGATGCTCGGGATCTGAAAGACAGCGTCGTCGATGGGTGGGGATGAAGGACTCGCGGGAACGGGTATCCAGGTCGTCCAGCCCAGGTAGGGGCCTTGGTCGGGATCGGGGGTGAGCCGGCACCCGGGCACCTCCTCGGGCTTGAGGATTGGTTGCACATCGAAGTCGAGGGTTGGCCCGGCATAGAGCCGCGTCATCTGCCAAAGCGGCAGGAGGGCAGGGCCGTTGGGCATCAACGATCGGAACTGCTGCCAGGTCAGTGGGCCAATGCGAAGTCGGAACTTGCTCTGCAGGTCCCAGATGCGTTCACCGACCACGACGCTGACTCCGAGCTGGTTGTTCCGCCCATTTGGCTCTGTTGGCGACGGCATTCGCGCCTGGTCGTCGGCTTCGAGGCTGAGCCATTGACCCTGGCACTGGAGCACCGCGACCTTCATTTCCAAGTGTTCCGCGAGCAGGCATTCCAGGGCCAGCGCCGACCGGGGAGCATGAGAGTAGTGACCGCTGTAATAGAGGAAGACCTCGTCATCGACGATCAGTCGACCACGGAGGCCTGTGGTTCCCATTCCTTCCAGGCAGTACACGGATCGAGTAACCGGGTCCGGCTCGCCGGCCGGATTGTCGAGCTGCGCGTGCTCATAAGCGACCGGCCAGTTGTACTTCTCCCACGCCCGATAGAACAGCGAAATCAAACGGTGGTTGAAGAGGTCAAGGAAGTCCCGGAGGGAGAAATCCTTCTCGCGGATTCGCTGAAGTACGAGTTCGGAGTAATGGCGGGGCAGAGCGCCGCTGGGGCCAGTCAGGCCCAGAAAGCTGACCACCATCTCCGGCGGAGGTGTTTGCCCCTTGGAGGCAGGCGCTCTTGGTACATCGTGGACGCCGCTGATCGGCCCGGCCGGGAAGCTGAGAGAGGGGAGAGCCCGAAACCGCACTGCCTCTGAATTGGGGTGGAGGTCACGGCCCACGCCATGCCCTTCAACCTGCAATTCGTCCGTTTCCCCGGCGCTTCGGCTTTCACGCTCGCGCTGACGCTGCTCGAGAAGGCGGACCGCCTGGAAGAAATCGAACCGGTACGCGCTCTCGAATAACTTGAGGCTCAGATCAGCACATTCTCCCCCATCCGCGGAGGCCATCGCCGCAGCTCCCCTTCACGCCCCTTGACGGTGGCGATGAGTTTCGAAAACGAGTTGAGCGTGCAATACAGGCCCAGGAAGCGCTCAAGCACGCTGGCGAAGAGGAACAGACTGCTTCCCGTGAAACGCTCTTCGTCAAAGTTGATCGTAACTTCGGTTCCCCGGCAGAAAGTCAGGGGTCCTTCACTTCGTACGGCGCCCACAATCCGCCGACTCTTCACGCCCAGGATACCGGAGATCTGGCTGTGCGTCTCCGCGGAATCGACGAGATCGTAGAGTTTCAGGACCTCGCGCAAGGCATCATCGCTGCCGTTTTCCACGAGGGAGAGGTGGTTGAGCGACAGGTGCGAGATCAGTCGCCAGAGGAGCCCGTGGCCCAGGTCTGCCCGGACAGTACGGGTCAGCGGGGTAAGGCAAAGAATTCGTGAAATCGGGCCACCGCCTTCGGTGAGCTGAAGTCGGGGGTGGTCTCCGCCGTAGGGAAGATCCTGGGGAAGGTCCCGGTTCAGGCAGGTGGTTTGAACTTCGAGTACAGATCCTGCGGGTCCGGAGGGCTTGAACATCGGGTCGACGAGTGATAGGTGCACTTCGGTGCCGCGATCTCCCGTGGCCAAGGTAGCCTCCGCCGGCCGGCGGGTGGCATGCCAGTACGTCCAGTCCGAGCCTCGGTCCAGTCCGTGCTTGATTGAAAAGAACGGCCGAAATTCCACCGACTCTCCCCGAGGCGAGGATGCCGTCACCCGGTCGATCGAATAGACCTCAAGCGCCATGGGGCGGCGGCGGTCCGGGACAACCTGGTACTCGAAGTTGGTATGGGTCAACGAGATTGGGTCGGCCCGTTGAGGGAACAGATTGACGATCGGCGTGCAGCCGAGCTGGAATGTGTCTGCCGAGACATTTCGCGCCAGGTCGGGAACCACGCGGTTCAGGTAAATGTAGACAACGAGCTGGTTCCCCAGACCACTCATCGCCTTGATTGCAGACAGCCTGAGATCAACGAAGAGGAACTTCTGTGGAAAAGCGAAGTACTCGGTCAGGAGACGGTAACCAAGAAAGGACCGGGCGGGGTAGGGGAGCAATCCCTCGTCACGGTCAAAGCCGACCTGCTGGAGAGCCCCGGGGCCCATCAAGAATGGATCGACCGGCGTTCCCGAACGGGTCACCGCCACGCCGATGGTGTTGTTGAAGAGAAGCTCGTAGAGGCGGTGGACGTGATGCGGTTGACCCTTGAGGAAGAAACGTAGCGTGTCGATTCCCAACGTGGCGAAGCTGGTCTCCTGCGATGAACAATTGAGCCCCAGGCGAAGCACTGCGGACGCCTCGTCGAAATAGGGAGTCACCGGAGCCGGCAACGGAGCTTGAGCCAGAACGGCAGAGCGAATCTCGATCGGCCAGAGGGTCACTGGGTAACATGTCCGGAACCGGCACGGCTCGTCCCGCACCGGCTCGGTTTCCAGCTCGGTCTGGCGTGGAATCGTGTATCCGGTCGTGAGCTGGGCCTGCTCCAGATCAACCAGGAACTGCGCGATCGATAGGGACGGGATGGGCGCCAGGTAATGCGGATAGAGAACGTTCAGGAGCGCTGTGGTAAGCTCGGGAAACTCGTCTTCCAGTTTGGTCCGGATCCGCGCCGTGAGATAGGCGAATGCTTCGATCAGGCGTTCTACATGAGGATCGTCGGCGGCCTCGTCCGGGCTGAGACGGAGTCGCTTGGCGATCTTGGGGTTGGCCGCAGCGAATTCAGCCCCCAGGCGGCGGATGAAAGTGAGCTCCCGATTGTAGAATTCCAGCAGGTCATCCGGCATCGGAATCCCCTTTCACCTCGAACGATCCGGTTGTCAGACGGAGCGTCGAGTCGAACGCAACGGGTTCCGGGGCGGGCTCAGCCTGGAGCGTCGCCTCGATATGAAACCGGATCGTGCGGTCGATCGCCTCGGCTTGATCGTGCAGCATCACGCTCAGCTTCTTGAGGCGTGGTTCGTAAAGGAGAATTACCGAGAGAATCGTGCGTCGAAACTCCTCTCGCTCCTTGGACGAGGCCAGTGGCGTGCCGGTCAGGTCGGGGATGCCGTAACTCACCAGCGACTGCTTGAGTTCGGTTAACTCAGGTGGCCAGGGCACGCAGCGAATTCGCGTGTTCAGCAGGTTTTCGAGGTCACGCCGCACCGCATGCTTCAGTTCCCGGAGCAACTGGCTACGGCTGCCAGGGGTCTCCTGACGGACCTGAGGGTCATTGTCGATCAGACGATCGAGCACCGAGGGAAGGAGCAGTTGATCGGTTCGAATCTCAGCCATCGTTGAACGCTCAGCCCTCCGCGGGGAGCTCGAAGGTGATGGCCTTGAGCTCCATGATCGACCGGGCCTCGTCGTCGACCAGGAACGTGCGCTGGCCCACTCCGCGGACCGGCGTGGCATCCCCGCCACGCCAATCCGTCTGGCGGCCCAGCCGGATTTGGTCGTCGGCCTCGTCGGCCGCGCCGGGGTAAAGGACCGGGACGTAGACCTCACCGTCCGGTCCGTCGCGAACGATCAAGTGCGTGCGCCGCCAGAACAGGTCGCGCGCCCGGACCGGTTCGTGGAACTCGATCGACTCGACCTGGGAGATCGGGATCCAGTAGTAGGCGCCAAGGGACGTCAGCACCTCCAGGATGCAGGAGAGCTGGTCGTCAAGGTCGCGAAAGTCGTGGCAGGGATTGCCGTCGCAGGTCCCCTGCACACGGGGCCGCGACTCCTCGGCTTGATCAAGGAGCAGAGCAGCTTCTTGGAGGGCGCCTTCCCTCGCGCGGATGGTGGCCTCCAGGAGCAGCTTTACGGACCCCTCGGGACGCGAGAGGAACTCTGGCAGGCGTCCTTGAGTGAACAGATCGCGGCGGTTTTGCTCGGCCCGGATCAGTTGCCGGAATGTCAAGATCCAGGGCATTGTCTGCGGGTCACTCTGGCCGACGGCGTCGAGATGGTTATCGGCGCGCTCCAGCTCACCGGAAAAGCAGAGCAACTCGCTGAGAAAAAGGCGCGGGCCTGGTTCGGTCGGCTGGTTCCGCACCTCCTCGAGGGCAGCTCCGATGGCTTCTTTCAGGCGACCGGCACGAAACAGATCGCTGGCAGTCACGGTGGTCGATCCTCGTCTCTGGAGATGCGAGCAGTGGCTTCGCCGACCCGGGCGCTGGCCGGGTCTCCGGGCCCTCAGTCCGGCCGGCCCGCGGCCAGCTCGGTGCTCAGCTTCAGGCTCATGAACATCTGATCGAGTTGAAAGTGAGGTCGCAGGTGAATCACACAATTGTAGCTGCCCGGCTTGTCGGGCCGTTCGCGGACCGTGACCTTGGCCTCGCGGAGTGGGTACTTCGCCCTGTCCTCGGGACCGGCCGAGTCGCTCGAGGTCGTGTATTTCCGTAGCCAGTCGGCGAGGTACCGCTCGCAATCCTCGGGACTGTACTGTGAGCCGATCCTGTCGCGACCGATGACCTTCAAATAGTGCGCAAACCGCGAGACACACAGGATGTACTGAAGCATGGCGGAGATCCGCGCATTCGCCGTTGCCTTGGGGTCGTCATACTTCGCGGGCTTCTGAACCGAGGCTGTCGTGTAGAAGACCGAGAATTCCGTATCCTGGCAGTGACTGAGAGGAATGAAGCCGAGTTCGTCGAGTTCTTTTTCCCGGTTGTCGGTGATGATCACCTCGGTGGAGCTCTTGATTGCCAGGCCGTGGCGGTCGGTTCCGAATGAATGCACTGGAAGTCCTGTCACCAGCCCTCCGTCATCCAGACAGACCTTGAAACCCCGCTCACCGATCCCGTGACGGACGCCACGAATGTCGGCCAGCCATCCCGAGTTAAGGAAGCCCCGCATCAGTACCGCTCCGAAACCGTAAACGGCACTTCCCCACAGATACTTGCTTCGATCCGGTCCCTCCACCTCCTCGCGAAAATGGAGCCTCCGTCCCCCCGGACTGCCCGGCTCGTGGGGTAAACGCATGAGTACGCGGGGGAGGGTCAGTCCCACGAATCGAGCATCCGCCGACTGCCGGAAACTGCGCCACTTGAGATAGTCCACCTGCTCGAGGGCTCGTGAGAGGCTGAGGGGCCGCTCGAGTTCGGTGAAGCTGTTCAGGCCGAAGAAGGAGGGATGGACCCCGCTGATGAAAGGGGCAAAGGCGGCGGCCGCCACGCCCGAGATCTTGGAGAGCACCTCCAGGTCGTCGTAGGGATGATCGGCACCGGGGCGGAGATGGATTGCATAATCACCCAGGAGGACGCCGAACGGTTCGCCTCCCGGGTGGCCGAATTCGGCATCGTAGACCTTTCGGAAGAGCTGGCTCTGGTCAAACTCGAGGGCTCGGGTCTGATCCTGGACGATTTCGGCCCACGAGACATTGAGGACTCGGATTTTGATCGATTCCGTATCCGGCAGCTTATTCACGAGGTAGGAGAGCCCTCGCCAGGAGGCTTCCAGTTCCTGAAACGATCGATGATGAAGGATGGCGTTGATCTGGCCGGACACAAGTTCATCGATCCGCGCGATGTCGCGGCTGAGCCTGCGGGTGATCTCGGCCCGGTCCGGTCGGTTCCGTGCTGGGTCGGCAAGGCCAAGCCAGAGGCAGAGCGCCCTGGGCGCTGAGCTCTCCTGGAGGAATCGATCGACTTGCGTGCGAGGAGCCCCGGGGCCTCGGTTCCGTACGGATTCCGAAATCACGTCGCCGAGCAGCGTCCGGCCCCGATCAGGGCGATCCGTTTCCCCCGTGGGTGGCACGGTCCCCGGGATCGGCCCCCCCCGCTCGAGAGTGATCGCGACTCCCCGATCGTTGGCGGCGGGTCTGGAATCCACGGGACTGTCCCTTCTCACAAGCATGGATGTACGAGCCCTGCCGCCGACCTGAGATCCAGGGAGCTAGGAGGGAGGGCTCGGCTGCTCTGTTGGAGCCTCACCCCGGGCCAGGCTCAGGAGTCCTGGCAGTGGGCTGGGTCCGGCTCCGGGCACACCAAAATGGCCCCTCGCTCGCTAGCCACCGGTCTTGGGGATGCTGGCCACCATCCGCATGGAGGTTGTCAACTCCTCGAATTGCAGCCACGGCCTCATCCAAGCGATGGCGTTGTACGAGCCCGGCTGGCCGGGGATCGCCTGGACCACGACCTTGGCCTCCCGCAACGGATACTTGGCACGTGTCTCCTGACCGCTGGTCTCGCTGGCGTTCACGTAATTCTTGATCCAGCGATTCAGCTCGTTCTCGACGTCGGCGGCCTCCTTGAACGAGCCGATCCAGTCTCGTGCCATCACCTTGAGGTAGTGAGCGAACCGCGACGTGGCCATCATATAGGGCAGGCGCGCCGAGATGGCCGCGTTGGCTGTGGCCTCCGGCCGGTCGTATTTCTTGGGCTTCTGGGTCGTCTGGCCGCCGAAGAACACGGCGTAGTCGGTGTTCTTGTAGTGGCACAGGGGAAGAAAGCCCAGCTTGCTCAACTCTGCCTCGCGGCGGTCGGTGATGCCGATCTCGGAGGGGCACTTGAGGTCCTTGTCGCCGTCGTCGCTGGTGAAGATAAAGGCGGGAAGGCCCTCGACCTTGCCCCCTCCCTCCGCCCCC
>Ga0209039_10004081_pt1 | contig 10899 bp, 8 predicted proteins | sample BogFormECP12_OM1_FD_188238 | JGI IMG/M metagenome (GOLD analysis project Ga0209039, IMG submission 188238) | Bog forest soil microbial communities from Calvert Island, British Columbia, Canada - ECP12_OM1 (SPAdes) (version 2) | ecosystem: Environmental > Aquatic > Freshwater > Wetlands > Bog ... | reverse complement strand
CGGAAACAGCCAAGGCTATGATAGATTTCCGGGTAACCTCAAAAGATGAAGTCAGCCGGTTAGAAGAGTGGGTTAAAGGATTGAAGCCGGTTATTCAAGGCGTAGAAATATCAGCATCCTTTACGCTCAACCGCCCGCCCATGCCACGAGATGACCGGATGGTGCAAACATTCAAGAAAGCGCAGTCAATCGTTGAGGAGATTAGACTTAATCTGAACGAAGGCAGCACTGGTGGTGGCTCTGATGCGAACTTCGTGGCTGCCTTGGGCATTCCAGTATTGGACGGCCTGGGTGGTGTCGGGGATGGTGCTCATTCCGAGCGCGAATATATACTGAGCGATTCGCTGGCAGAGCGAGCCGCTCTGCAGGCAGCCTTGCTTTTAAATTGGTAAATTCTTCTTACGCCGATTTCTGAAATAAATAAATTGCTTGCAAAAACTCTGATCAGGCTAACCACTTCTTAATCGGTTGATGTAAAGATATTTCGGTTTATGGTAACGAAAGGTATCATTAACAAATGTTAATTGGATTAATTGAAAAATAATCCATATAATATAGATTATCAACATCCTATTAATACTAATAAATCGATGAGGTCATAAAATTGGCTACAAAAACATTCGCTTGCCCTAACTGCGGCGCTCCTTTGGATTATAACGATACAGGCGAAACAACCATGCGCTGCCCCTTCTGTGAAACTTCGATTGTTGTACCGGATGAACTGCGTACGCCGAAACCTGCGTCATTTGAGTCAGTTAATGTAATTGTCCCCACAATGCAAATGCCTGCTTCAAGATCGAAAAGTGGAGGACGATGGGTGTTGATTTTTGGTATCGTAATTGCTCTTTTTATTGTGGGGGTTACAGTAATACCCATCATCTTAGCAGTTGTCTTTACTCAGCATACAGTAAATAGCGCAGATAAGGCAGCCCAATCCTTTATGACTGCCATGCCCGCCGTCGCTGCCCAGGCAACAGATGTCCCTACTGCTGCGCCCACCCTGGCTCCAAGCCCAACTCCGGCTTATGCTCAGGCAGTGATGCACTTTGGTTCAAAAGGCATTGGACCAGGGATGCTAAACGATGCCCGCTACCTAACCATTGATGGAAACAGCATCATCTATGTCGCAGATTATCAAGGAGGGCGTATACAGGCTTTTGATGAAACTGGCAAATATCTTTCACAGTGGAAAGTAGGTGATAGCAATACTATCGTCGAGGGATTATCAGCCAATCAAAAAGGGGATATTTTTGTTTCCGCAGATGGATTTATTTATGAATACGAAGGTGCAACCGGCAAGTTTCTAATGAAATTGGCAGATCCGAACGGAGGGGAATATGGCGATCTGAATAGCACGGCTGATGGCAATCTGGCCGGGGTGTGGTATCAGGGACGCTGGGGAATGATCACATCGCTGGACGGTCACCGCGATGACCTGGTGATCTACAATACTCTAGGTAAAATTACTCTGAGAGTTCCTTCGTTTATCAGCGCTCAGACTGGTGATCTGGCTCTCGATACAAATCTGGCAATTGATGGATTGGGAAATATTTATGCCTTGAGCGACTCAGTCATATACAAGTTTTCGCCGGGTGGAAAATATATTAACCGGTTTGGAAGCAGTGGCGACCAACCCGGGCAGTTTAGTTCACCTACTTCGATTGCAGTTGATGGGCAGGGTAGGGTATTTGTTAGCGATATAGATGTCATCGATATATTCACTCCGGATGGCCGATTTATGACCTCGTTTCCGACCAAGGCACCTGCGGATATGATGTCGTTTGATCAAAAAGGAGCTTTGTGGATAGTATCACGAGATCAAGTCATTAAATATGTGATCGGCAGCGGACAATAAAAAAAGGCGAGGCTTCAACCTCGCTTTTTTCATTAAAGCCCAAAATTCTTTACCGCCATTTCGCAAATCGATTTGCCAATACTGATTGAAGCGGTCGCCGCCGGGGAGGGTGCATTAAGCACGTGAACCATATGCTCGGCTTCGACGATGCGGAAATCATCCGCCAGGAAACCGTTAGGCTCGAGCGCCTGGGCGCGTACGCCAGCTCCGCTACGATGGATATCCTCCGATTTTATCTCCGGAACCATCTTCTGAAGATATTTTACAAAAGCGGCCTTGTTCAATGACCGGTAGAATTCGCCAAAACCGGTAATCCAATATTTAGCTGCCATTTGCCAGAAACCAATGTAAGTGCCGTATTGGAGCATATCTCTAATTGAAATATCGCCCAGGCGATAACCTTCTCGTTTAAAGGCTAATAATGCATTTGGCCCGATCTCGACCCCACCTTTAATCATGCGTGTAAAATGGGAACCAAGAAATGGAAACCGCGGATCGGGCACGGGGTAAAATAAGTTTTTAATAAGATGCTCGCGTTCAGGGATGACCTCATAATATTCACCCCGAAAAGGTAAGATCTGCAGCTTCGGATTTACGCCACACATACGGGCAATCCGGTCAGAATACAAACCTGCGCAGTTTATCAAATTTCGGCAATGAATTTCACCTTTTGAAGTATCAAGGACGAATTCGCCATTCGATTTATGAAATGCTGTGACACGCGCACCGGTTTGGATAGTCCCGCCAGATTCTTTTACGATGCGTCCAAACTCATCAGTCACACCGATATAATCGACTATCCCGGTTTGCGGGACGAACAAGCCGGCAATTCCGCTGCCAAAAGGCTCATATTCTTTAATTTCTTCCGGTTTCAAGCGTTTAAGACCGACCAAGCCATTGGCGGGCCCGCGTTGCTCCAGTTTATCCAATTCAGGTAACTCATTTTCTTGAGTTGCGACGATCACCTTTCCACAATTTTCATGGCGGATGCCATGCTCTTCACAGAAACTATACATAGCCAGCCTGCCATCGACGCAATTCTTGGCTTTTAAAGAGCCGGGTTTGTAGTAAATGCCAGAGTGAATCACACCGCTGTTATGGCCGGTTTGGTGGGCAGCCAGGTGGTCTTCTGCTTCAAGGATGGTCAAAGAGAGGTGTGGCTGGCCGGAAAGCTGCATTGCGGTGGCCATCCCGACAATACCACCCCCGATGATTGCAATATCGAATGGTGCAGTGCTCATTTTTGATTACTCCCTCAATCAAAGTTAGATCCAATCTGGCAATTAATAAATCTTGATCTATTTTAGATCAATTCTCTAAAAATCATATGAAATGTTAATCTATTTGTCACTATAATAAATTATGTCAGTTGTTATGATTTTTCTTGATGTTTTCTTAATGCTTTTCTTTAGTCTTTTGCCATCTTTATGACCGATTAATCCCTATAAATAATTTGGTAAATTGAATAGGACGGGAGAAAGAAAATGATTGACGTATTGTATGTTGTAATAACTCTGGCTATTTTTGGTTCGTGCTACCTCCTCGTAATTGGGTTTGATAAATTGATGGAGCATAAAAAATGAATGCTATATATATCATTGTCGGTATTATATCGATCGGTCTGCTGGTTTACTTATTCATCGCTTTATTTAATCCGGAGAAATTTGAATGACTACAGCGGGTTGGGCACAAATCATAATTTATCTGGTGATATTGATCGCTTTGGTGAAACCGCTTGGGAGCTTTATGGCGCGGGTATACCAGGGCGAGAAGACGTTTTTAGATCCGGTGGTTGGTCCACTTGAGCGTCTTATTTACCGCTTGATGCGAATCAAGCCTGAACAAGAGATGGATTGGAAAGTTTATACTTTTGCGATGCTGATATTCAGCGCAATCGGCTTAATCTTTCTATATGCGCTGCAGCGTTTGCAGGGGATATTACCGCTCAATCCACAGCAATTTGGAGCTGTCACGCCGCCGGACTTGGCGTTTAATACTGCCAGCAGCTTTGTCACAAACACCAACTGGCAAAACTATGCCGGTGAGACGACCATGAGCTTTCTGTCGCAGATGTTGGGTTTGACGGTGCAGAACTTTTTATCGGCCGCGACCGGTATGGTGATTGTGGTTGCATTGATTCGTGCTTTTGCCCGAGAAAGTGCGCATACCATTGGGAATTTTTGGGTAGATATGACTCGAACGGTCTTATATATCCTGCTGCCGCTCTCGATCATCGTTGCATTGGTGATGGTATCGCAAGGTGTGGTACAAACACTGAAACCATTTCAGGATGTTTCCGTCTTACAGGTTTCAAAAGACGCCAATGGCAACCCCATTTCAACGCAGACATTAGCCATTGGGCCGGTTGCTTCTCAGTTAGCCATTAAGCACCTGGGCACGAATGGGGGCGGATTCTTTAATGCAAATTCTGCTCATCCATTTGAGAATCCTACACCGCTTTCGGATTTGATATTGATGCTGAGTGAAACTGTTATCGCCGCTGCATTGACCTATACTTTTGGAAAGATGGTCGGGGATACCCGCCAGGGTTGGGCCATCCTGGCCGCTATGCTGGTCATCCTGGTCTTTTTAATATGGGGAAATTACGCCAGTGAGGCGGCTGGAAACCCGAAACTGAACCCACTGGGTGTGGACCAGACATCCAGTGCAATCCAGCCGGGCGGAAATATGGAAGGAAAAGAGGTCCGTTTTGGCATTCCTAATAGCTCGTTATTCTCTACCGTAACAACTGTGACATCCACAGGCGCAGTGAATTCCATGCACGACTCATATACACCTTTGGGTGGTCTGATTCTGCTGGTTGATATGATGTTGGGTGAAACCGTGCTGGGTGGGGTTGGCTCGGGGCTTTATGGGATGTTAGTCTTCGTCATTGTGGCTGTGTTCGTGGCTGGCCTGATGGTTGGGAGAACGCCCGAATACCTCGGCAAAAAAATCGAGGCTTACGAGATGAAGATGGCCTCATTTAATATCTTGATCATGCCGATCTTTGCGCTTGGTTTTACAGCCGTGGCTGTCGTTTTGAAGGTTGGCCAAAGTAGTGTACTCAATCCTCAAGCACACGGTTTCAGTGAGATTTTATACGCCTATACATCTCAAGTGAATAACAATGGCAGTGCATTTGCAGGATTAAACGGAGCTACGCCATTCTATAACATCACTGGCGCTTTTGATATGTTACTGGGTCGCTTCTGGATGGCAATCCCGATTATGGCCCTGGCCGGATCCTTGGTGCAGAAGAAGAAGGTTCCGGCTGGAGCTGGTACGCTGGAGACCCATTCATTGCTGTTTATTGTATGGTTAATCGGTGTCGTTATATTGGTTGGTGCGCTTAACTTTGTGCCAGCTTTAGCCCTTGGACCAATCGTTGAGCATCTCGCTATGATTGCCAGATAGTGCGGGTAAGCTTGAAAATGAATATTAATAAGGCAACAAAAAATGAATAAGCCAAAATATTTTCAGAGAGATTTATATAGAAGAGCAATCGGTGACTCGTTTATCAAGCTGAACCCGAGCAAGATGGTGCGGAACCCGGTTATGTTCGTTGTGGAAGTTGGAAGTGTTTTGACAACGGGTTTGTGGATCCAATCGCTTTTGGGAAAAGGTGAGGCGCCGGCCGGTTTTATTGGAGCAGTTGCAATCTGGCTATGGTTTACTGTGCTGTTTGCAAATTTCTCAGAAGCGCTGGCTGAAGGACGTGGCAAGGCCCAGGCCGAAGCGCTACGACGGACACGAAAAGAGACCCAGGCCAAAAAGTTACGCCGTGCCGGTAACAGAGAGGATTTTGAGTTGGTTCCCTCAACCCAATTAAGACAGGGGGATCTCTATGTCGTTGTAGCAGGCGATATTATCTCTGCCGATGGAGATGTAATCGAAGGGATTGCCTCGGTGGATGAAAGTGCAGTTACCGGCGAGAGCGCCCCGGTAATTCGTGAATCTGGTGGAGACCGCAGTGCAGTTACCGGTGGTACGCGCGTGCTCTCAGATTGGTTAATTATTAAAGTGTCTGCCAATCCAGGCGAGGGTTTCCTGGATCGCATGATTAGTCTGGTGGAAGGAGCCAAAAGGCAGAAAACGCCCAATGAAATTGCCCTGGATATTTTACTGGCGGCTTTTACGATTATTTTCCTGGTAGTTTGCATTACTTTGCTGCCGTATTCAATTTACAGTGTTCAGGTTACCGGCAAAGGAACGCCCATTACAATTACCGTGTTGGTTGCATTGTTGGTCTGCCTGATCCCAACGACTATTGGCGGCTTGCTTTCAGCCATTGGTATTGCCGGTATGGACCGGTTAATCCAACGCAATGTGATTGCAATGTCCGGCCGGGCTGTCGAAGCAGCCGGAGATGTAGACGTTCTGATGCTGGATAAAACCGGTACAATTACTTTAGGCAACCGGCAAGCAGTCGAATTTATTCCCGTTGGTGATACATCTCCGCGTGAATTAGCTGAGACAGCTCAACTGGCTTCCCTGGCGGACGAAACGCCCGAAGGTCGCAGTATTGTGGTCCTGGCAAAAGAAAAATACGGGTTGCGTGGCAGGACTCTCAATCCGACGGCTGAATATCCAGATGGGATGAAGTTCATACCATTTGCCGCACAGACTCGTATGAGCGGTGTAGATTTTGACCATACCAGTATCCGTAAAGGCGCGGAAGATGCCATTAATGGCTATATCCAATCTAACGGAAAGCAAGTTCCTGGCGATCTTAAAAAAATAGTAGAGAATATTGCCAACAGCGGTGGCACACCCTTGGTGGTGGCTAAGAATGGACAGGTATTAGGAGTGATCCATCTAAAAGATGTTGTGAAGGGTGGCATAAAGGAGCGTTTCTCTCAATTACGACGAATGGGTATTAAGACCGTCATGATCACCGGCGACAATCCATTAACTGCTGCTGCAATTGCCGCTGAGGCCGGTGTAGATGACTTTTTAGCACAGGCTACGCCGGAAACCAAATTGAAGCTGATCCGCCAATACCAGACCGGCGGTCGCTTGGTAGCCATGACTGGCGATGGTACGAATGACGCACCGGCGCTGGCCCAGGCGGATGTGGCGGTTGCCATGAATACTGGCACCCAGCCGGCCCGCGAGGCTGCCAATATGATTGACCTGGATAGCAATCCAACGAAATTAATTGAGATCGTGGAGATTGGCAAGCAGTTATTAATGACCCGTGGATCTTTGACGACTTTTAGTATAGCCAACGATGTGTCAAAATACTTTGCGATCATTCCGGCTGCCTTTGCTTCAACCTATCCATCGTTAGAAGCCTTGAATATTTTGCACCTGGCAACAACCCAAAGCGCAATCCTCTCGGCGGTGATCTTCAATGCATTGATCATTGTGGCATTGATACCACTGGCGCTGAGAGGTGTGCCATACAGACCGCTTAGCGCAGCCAAATTGCTGCGGAATAATATTCTCATTTATGGAATTGGTGGTCTGATTGCTCCATTCATCGGCATCAAAATAATCGATCTTATCCTGGTGGCGCTCCATCTCGTATAAGGAGAAATACTATGCGTGCACAAATAAGACCTGCATTAATCTCGTTTCTGATTTTGGCATTATTAACTGGCATCATTTATCCATTATTGATGACCGGATTAGCCCAGATTATCTTTCCCTATCAAGCAAATGGCAGTCTCATCGTTCAGGGAGGGAAAGTTGTTGGATCAACTTTAATTGGTCAGTCTTTTGATGACCCCAAATATTTTTGGGGACGTTTGTCCGCCACCAGCCCAAATCCTTATAATGCTCAGGCATCTTCAGGTTCAAATCTAGGGCCAACCAACCCGGCATTAATACAGGAAATTCAGGGCCGGATCGATGCTTTACATAAAGCAGATCCTGGCAATACTCAACCTATCCCGGTCGATCTGGTAACCTCCTCTGGCAGTGGATTGGATCCCGATATCAGTGTTGCTGCTGCAAATTATCAGGTTCCACGAGTGGCCCGTGTGCGTAGTCTGGATCCAGCAAAAGTTCAGAATCTGGTCAATCAAGTTGTTGAACCTAGACAATTTGGATTTCTGGGAGAGGCACGAGTGAATGTTTTGCAGCTCAATTTGGCTTTAGATGAGTTAAAATAGAAACATGAATGAGGACTACAAACGTCCGGATCCAGATGAGCTACTAGCGCAAATTCAAAAAGAAGAGCAGCAGCGTACCCGCGGCAAACTCAAGATATTTATGGGATATGCTGCTGGGGTAGGGAAAACATATTCTATGCTTGAGGCAGCTCATCAACGTCAAGCCGAAGGCGTTGATGTGGTAATTGCATATGTCGAGACCCACGGTCGAGCTGAAACCGAAGCTTTGATCAAAGGTCTCGAAATTATTCCGCGCAGGCAAATTGAATACCATGGGGTTGCATTGACGGAAATGGATGTCGATGCAGTTTTGGATCGCAAGCCACAACTTGCCCTGGTGGATGAATTTGCTCACACAAATGTGCCTGGATCAAGACATCTAAAACGCTACCAGGATGTGGAAGACCTTTTAGATGTCGGGATCAATGTTTATACGACGTTTAATATCCAACACCTGGAAAGTCTCAATGATATTGTCCACCAAATAACCGATATAACCGTTCGTGAAACTATTCCGGATGATGTGGTCAATAGCGCCAGTGAAATTGAATTGATCGATCTTCCCCCTGATGAACTATTGCAAAGATTAAAAGAGGGTAAGGTTTATATTCCGGAACAAGCCTCGCGGGCAGCGGAGAAGTTCTTCCGAAAAGGAAATCTGACAGCGCTACGAGAACTTAGCATGCGCCGGGCTGCAGATCGGGTTGACGATCAGATGTTGGATTACATGGAGACACGGGAGATCTCTGGTCCATGGCCTGCCAAGGAGCATTTAATGGTTTTAATCAGTTCGCATCCGTTAAGCGAGCGTTTGGTCAGGGCAGGACGGCGTCTTTCAGAGGAATTAAACGCAGATTGGGATGTAGTTTATATTGAAACGCCTGACCGGGTACGTTTTTCACCGACACATTCTGAGCGTGTCCGCAGGACCTTGCAGCTTGCTGAAGAACTTGGCGCCAAGTGTTATACAATTTCAGGCCGTTCGGTACCAGAGACGGCCATAGATTTTGCCAAAAAACATAATATTACAAAAATCATTGCTGGAAAGCCATTAAGACCGCGCTGGTCTGAAATTATTCAAGGTTCTATTGTTGATGAGATCATCCGAAAAAGCGGAAAGATTGATGTCTATATTATCAGCGATCAGCAGGGACCAATAAATAAAGGGATACCAGAAAGCTGGCGACCGCATCATGGCTTTCGCCGGTATATCGAAGGAATATTATTGGTTGCAGTTGTGACGGCCATCGCCTGGCCTCTTGAGAAGTTTATTGATCCACCAAACCTGGTGATGCTTTATCTGTTGGCAGTGGTTATTGCAGCTCTGTTTCTGGGGCGCGGTCCATCCTTGCTGGCATCTATTGTGAGTGTATTGGCCTTTGATTATTTTTTTGTAAATCCAAGATTAAGTTTTCAGGTTGCCGACACTCAATACCTGATTACTTTTATTGGTTTATTTATGGTCGGGTTGGTTGTCAGTAACCTGGCTTCTCAGGTACGGGATCAAGTTGATGCTTCACAGAGACGAGAGTCACAGATGGCAACTTTGTATTCTCTCAGTCGCGATCTGACAACCGCAGCAGAGCTGGACACGGTACTCGATACGATTGTTACGCATATCGACCAAACCTTCAGCAGAGAGGTGGTTATTTTACTCCCGGTTGGTGATCAACTCGAAGTGCGCGCCGCCAGTAAAGACTTTACCCTTGATGAAAACGAATATGCGGTGGCGATGTGGGCGTACCAGCATAACCAACCCGCCGGACGTGGAACAGCTACACTCCCTGCAGCTAACGTTCGTTACCAACCTTTAGTTACGGCGCAAGGGATTCAAGGTATTCTTGGTGTAAAACCTGGCGACCCTAGTGCTCATTTAACCACAGAGCAACGCCAGCTTTTAGATGCTTATGCCAGTCTGGCGGCCTTGGCTATAGAACGGGCCAAATTAGCGGATGAAGCAAATAGCGCCCAGGTAATGCGCGCCAGTGAAAAGCTGCAAACGGCCTTGCTTAATTCAATTTCGCATAGCTTACGAACACCCCTCGCTTCAATTACCGGGGTTTTAGAAAGTTTGCATGAGGCTGATCTGGGTGGAAATAGTCAAGCCCCGTTGGATTCGGATGCACGCGCTGATTTAATCGAAACTGCCAGGGGAGAAGCCGAGCGCTTAAACCGGTTGGTCAGTAATTTACTGGATATGACGCGCCTTGAAGCTGGGGCGTTAAAAGTCAACCTGGAACCCAGTGATATTCAAGATGTTATTGGCACGGCAATCCTTCATATGGCCGATGAATTGGGCAATCATTCTATAAAAGCAAACGTTCCCGATAATTTGCCCCTGGTTTCAATCGATTTTGTATTGATCGAACAAGTTTTTATCAATTTGCTGGATAACGCGGCGAAGTATTCTGAGCCAGGTAAAGAAATAGAAATATCGGCTTGTTTGACCGAGGCTGCCATTCAAGTTGATGTTGCAGATCGCGGTATTGGAATTCCACCGGAAGATTTAACCCGCGTGTTTGATAAATTTTATCGTGTCCAGCGACTAGATGGAGCTAGCGGTACCGGTTTAGGATTATCGATCTGCAAAGGAATTATTGATGCTCATGGCGGTGTAATTTGGGCCCAAAACCGCCCGGGAGGCGGTACCATCATTTCATTCCAAATGCCATTGGATGATAATTCAAAACCGTCTACAAAGGATGTGTAATGGATCAAACAGGAGCGCGCATCCTGGTGATCGATGATGAAAGACCTATCCGCCGTCTATTAAAAACCGCCTTGACTGCACATGGTTATGTGGTTGAGGAAGCTTCGACCGGTCTGGTAGGCCTCACAGCAATTGCAAAAAATCACCCCGACCTGGTTATCCTGGATTTGGGGTTACCGGATATTGATGGTGTGGAAGTTACCAGTCGGGTTCGT
>Ga0209039_10004080_pt1 | contig 10907 bp, 8 predicted proteins | sample BogFormECP12_OM1_FD_188238 | JGI IMG/M metagenome (GOLD analysis project Ga0209039, IMG submission 188238) | Bog forest soil microbial communities from Calvert Island, British Columbia, Canada - ECP12_OM1 (SPAdes) (version 2) | ecosystem: Environmental > Aquatic > Freshwater > Wetlands > Bog ... | reverse complement strand
GCCGAACGCTGAACGCCGAACGCTTTGCGATTGGTATTGGACAAAAGTGGAATTGATGACGCATGTAGACCACATGAATTACCGACACCTGGGAAAAACTGGCGTGAAGGTCAGTGAACTCTGTCTAGGGGCAATGACATTTGGGCGGGAGAATGAAGCTACTGAGGAAGAGAGCTTTCAGATGATGGACCGTTTTGTGGCGGCCGGTGGCAATTTCATCGATACCGCCAACGTTTATTCCACCGGCATTTCGGAAGAGATTGTCGGTCGCTGGTTGAAGCAGCGGCGGCGGGACGATTTGGTGATAGCAACGAAAGTCAGGTTCCCTATGGGAGAGGGACCGAACGATCTCGGTCTGAGCCGTAAACACATTTTGAGTTCTGTAGAGGCCAGTTTGCGGCGGTTACAGACCGATTACATCGATCTTTATCAGGTTCACTGTTGGGACCCTAGAACGCCATTGGAAGAAACGTTGTCAACGCTGAATGATCTGGTGAGGAAGGGTGTAGTTCGCTACGTCGGAGCGAGCAACTTCGCTGGCTGGCAGCTGCAACGAGCGATAGATATCAGCCGGGAGAACCGGTGGGAGGGCTTTGTGTGTCTTCAACCGCAGTACAACCTCTTGTGCCGGAGCACCGAATGGGAGTTAATTCCGCTGGCAGTGCGGGAAGGTTTGGGCGTCATTCCCTGGAGTCCGCTTCGCGGCGGTTGGCTCTCAGGGAAGTTCAAGCGCGGCATGACGGCACCGCCGGAGGGCTCACGTATCGAACTCGCCGAGCAAAAGAATTGGGGCGAAAAATGGAGTGCGTATAATAACGAGCAGACGTGGCATGCATTGGATGGTTTGCACGAGGTTGCCGGAGCCCTGAAGCGGCACCCTGCCCAGGTGGCAATTAACTGGCTCCTGCAGAAGCCAGGTGTAACCGCACCGATCATCGGGGCGCGACGGATGGAGCAGCTCGAAAATAACCTCGGCTCGGTCGGATGGTCGCTTCCGCCGGATCAAGTCGCGAAGCTCGACGCCGCCAGCGAACCGCAGGCACCGTACCCATACGACTTTATTGCGAAGTTGGCGCGGGAGTAGGGACGCGCTCCCGCGCGATCGGGGTATGCGCGGCAGGTCCGCGAGTGCGGCGCGGTAGCGATGCGCTCCTGCGCGTCCGGCGTTGCGCGTCCATGGAACGTAAACAAGCGCAAAAAAGGCGGGAATAGGAATAAAGGGCTGGAACGGCTTCGATACGTGCAACGCCGGACGCGCGGGAGCGCATCCCTTGTCTGGTCCTACCAGAGTTCGAGCTGGGCTGGTGCAGCTTCGGATTCCTCATCGCCAAAACGCACGCCCAACCCCAGCAGCCGGACCCCTAAGTGTTTACGCTGCAATCCTTCGCGCAACAGCACGAGGAAACTTTCGATGTCCAGAGGTAAACCCGCCCGTTCGACTGTAGTTCGCGAAAAATCGGCAAATCGGATTTTGACAAAGACTGACTTAACCCGGTCTTCGCCGCCGGTTTTTTTCAGGTCGGCGATCAGCTCTTCGAACAGGTCCGGTATTCGAGCTTCACATTGCGCGACTGAGGTGAGGTCAATCGTGAACGTTCGTTCGTTGCTGAGCGACTTTCGTTCCCGGTCCGGCGTGACCTCCCGTCGATCATCGCCTCGGCACAAAAGGTAAAGTTCGAGTCCAAATTTTCCGAACCATTCGTGCAGTTGAATGCGCGAACATCGTTGAAGTTCTCCACATGTCCGAATCCCGAGGCGTGCGAATTTCTCTGCGGATTTCGCGCCGATGCCCCAGAGTTTTTGTACGGGCAGCTCTTGCATGAACCCGGCGATATCTTCCGGCCGGATTTCGAATTGGCCATTAGGCTTATTCCAATCGCTCGCGATTTTGGCCAACATCTTGTTTGGAGCGATCCCTGCGGAAGCGGTCAAGTGGGTATTTTGAAGAATCAATTGGCGAATGATCTGCGCAAGCGCGGCTGGATCCCCATCGTGCCGGGAAACGTCTAGAAATGCTTCGTCAAGCGAGAGTGGTTCGACAAGCGGTGTGAATCTCAGCAGGATTTCTCGGATCTTTGCAGATTCGCGTCGATAAACTTCAAAACGGGTCGGCATGACGATCAAGTCGGGACAACGCTGCAAAGCTTTAAAGGTCGGCATAGCCGAGCGCAGGCCAAATTTGCGGGCCTCGTAGTTGCACGTCGTTAGAACGCCGCGTTGATCGCGAGCACCACCCACTGCGACCGGCTTGCCGGCAAGCTCAGGCTTGTCCCGGACCTCGATGGCAGCATAGAAACAATCCATATCCAGATGGATGATGCGGCGCACCAGTATAAATAAGCAGCAAAGTGGCCTGAGTAAATGGAGCGTCGGCGTCTGATTCTACTGCATTTTTTGAAGGAAAAGTTAGAAACAGTCCGTTAAACTGACGCGCGAGCGTCTGTTTAACGGCTTTCTAGCCCGCAATGTGCGCGTCGATTCTTATAGCGCATGATTTTTGCAGGCTAGGACCAGTTCTCGCGTCCGCTTAAACAGCAGTGCCTCAGGCTGTGCCAAAGCCTCTGCGATCGAGGTTTTTCCGGAAACGAGGGCGGTGAGCTTCTGAAAATGAGGTGACAGGAGGTCGCTGTCTTCGATGATCGCGGCAACCGCCCAGATCGCCTTATTCAGCTGTCTTGCGATCGTAGCTACACCAATAGGACCCTTTCCCTGTAGTGATTGAGAGTCAATCTTTCCTTCTCCGGTGATCACCACATCGGCCTTCTGCATTCGTTCTGCGAGTCCGAGCCTCTCGGCAACCACCTGGAAACCGGACACTAACCTCCCTTTGAGAAAAGTTTGGATACCATAGCCAAAGCCACCCGCCGCTCCAGAGCTGATCGAATCGGAAAAGTTGGATCCCAGATCGTGCTCCAGCCGCTTGACGAGTGCCTGCAAATTGGAATCAAGCTGCCGGACCTCGGCCGGGCTCAATCCTTTCTGCGGACCGAACGTGTAAATCGCACCTCCGGGTCCGGTGAGCCGGGTCTCGACGTCGGCCAAACCAATCACGTCAGGCAACCGTGTAATAATCGGTGGGGTGACACTTTTTATATCGGAGAAACGCGTGGGAAACGGATCGACCGGCCGGCCTCGATCATCCTGGAACCGATACCCGAGCGCCGCTGCCATTCCTAGTCCGGCGTCCACTGTTGCGCTCCCGCCGAGACCGATAAGGATTCGCTCGATACCACTCTCGATCAGATGCCACAGGATCATCCCGGTCCCGTATGTGTTGGACTTCAGGGGCATTCGTTGGGCAGCTTCGACGCGCCAAAGCCCGGATGACGCGCTCATTTCGACGATTGCTTCGGAGCCATGAACGAAGTACTCGGCTTCAATCGGACGTCCGATCGGATCGATGGTCTCGATGGCAAGTCGCTGAGCGTTTGCGTGATGAGCTAACAAGGCTGCAGTTCCCTCGCCGCCATCGGCAATCGGGAGCAGCTCAATTTCTGCGGTGGGATCTGCAGACTGAATTGCGGAGCCCACCACGCCGGCAACTTCAGCAGCCGAAAGCGATCCCTTGAATTTATCGGGGGCAACAAGGTAGCGCATGAGGTGAAAGGTGAAAGGTGAGAAGCGAGAGGTGAGAGGTGAGAGGTGAGAGGTGAGAGGTGAGAGTGCCGGAACCCGGCAACAGCCAAAAAAGGGTCAATAGGGAATTCCAAACAAAAAACTGAGAACGATGACGACGAACAGTGAGCAGCTGTGAGGCTGGAAACGATTTAAGTGATGAACAGTTCTCTGCACGCTCACCTCTCAGTTTTCACGTCTCACTTCTCACACTGACACCATCCCTCAATACCTCCTTCGCACCTGAGGCGGCGGTGGTTCAATGTTTTCCAGGTCTATGCCGCTTTCTTGCAGTGTGCGCAAGATGTTGTCCAGGAGCAATGGAATCCCGTCCGTATGGTTTTCGCGATTTAAAGTCTGAAAATTCACGATTTGCTCGCGGAGCTTGAGTGTGAGCAACGCTTTGTATTGTTCGACGGGATCTGTCACTGGCTCTTCGGTATCAGCCTTCCGACTCACGGCTTGATCGAAGTTTTGACTCGCGAGGTCGTTCAGGGTTTCGCGCAACACCCTGACGGTTTCCGTCAATCGCGCGTTTTCCTCGCGCAATTTTCCAACCTCTTTGCCTGTTTCTGGAGAGTGCGTTTCCGCCGGTTTCGCAGTGAGGTGTGATTGCCGGAGCTGATTCTTAGCGGTCTGCAGCTCTTCTCGAAGATAGTTGAAATGTGCCTCCACCTCTTTCAGAAGATCCGCAAGATCCGGAATCGGTCTCTGATGGTTTGGTAGCGGTTTTTCCGGCTTTTGCCGGTATGACTTTTCGGATTGATTTGGATTGGCGGCTGACGACTGAGGTTTGCCCGGTTGATGTGTCGGCGAATGCCGTACCTGCTGCCTGGGGTGTTGCCCCGGTTCTTGCGAGTGAGACCGAGCCGCAGGGGCGGTTCTCTGGTCCGGGAGCTGGTTCGGATCCTTGGCCAGTTTTGCCTGAATGAGTTCGCTCAGGAGGGGCGGCAAATCCTGCGCTGCGAGCTGTTTCTGCCATCGAGAACTCCATTTTCCGAAAGTCTTCGCCAACTCCTGTTGTACCGGCTCCGGGATGGTATTGAGCGGCTGAAAAGGTTTGGCCCATTCAATCACTGCTATGACCGAAGGTGGGTTGACGCCGGTCGAACACTCAATTGCGGTCAGCGCCAGAAGCTGCGCCTCGGATGGTTTCAAAGATTTGAGGTCGAGCTGCAACAACCACGGTTTGTTCTTCCCGACGAGAACGCTGAAGAATATTTGGCGGTCCTTTGGCTCCAAACCATTTTCAGTTCGCAAAGTTTGGAGGGTGGCAACAATAAGCCTGAGCGCAGAAGAAGCGTCTATCTTGTGAAGGCCGCGGGCAATGCTGAGGCGCATTCGCCTGGACGCATCCGACTCCAGCGGCCTCAAAGCAGCGAGGAAATTGCGTTGTTTGATGGGACTGAGTTGGGGCCAGGCTTCCAGGGCGCCGTTAACCGGGACAAACCATGGAAGATCTCCCAGGAGTTCGAGCGCACCCGAAAGCGCCTTTCCTCCTGACATGACCAATTCCTTAAACAACGCTGCACCCTTTTGCTCATCGGCAGGAGAGAGTCGTCCGTTTTTCGAATTTTCAATGATGGTCCGAAGCTCATCGATGAGAGGTTGAAAATTTTTCGGCATAGAAATGCGAGTCTGAATGCCCTGGCTGACTACGGCAGGAGTCGCTTCGCTTTTTTCGCGATAAGTGCCGCCATCACTTTTTCACTACTCCCTGAGGAATTGAAGCCCGGCATTTTGCTGATCCAGCGAAAGACCGGTTCGGTTAATTCATTCGAAATGGTGGGCGGCGATTGGCTGAGCAACTCCAGTCCTTTGATGGCTTCCAGGGCGACTTGCTCTACTAGATTTTGACCTGCTTGGACGGGAGACATGCCTAGGCTGAGCGACTTCTTGTACAGCTCCATACTATTCAGACAAAGCGTCTGCGTTCGCGGGTAGAAGCTAACCATGAGATTCCAAGGATCGTCTCCCTGATCACCGCCGCGCCGGAAATCAGTTCGCAAAAGAAGTGAAGGAATATCTGCGAACTTTGCAAAGAAAAATTCCGCGACAGTACCGGAATCCAGTTCCGGGCCATCAAAATTGAATATGGCCAAGTCACAACCGATCAAGGTAACGATATCCTGATCGCGGATATCGTGAGCGGACATATTCCGTTCTTCCAACGCTTGGGGCAGCACGCAGATGAAATTCAGGTTTGACGCTTTCGCGATAGCATCCGCCAATGCAGCATTGCCTACCAAGTGTTTCGAAGAGAAAAGCTCGCCCGCAAAATATACCAAAAACATTCCGATCGGGCGAAAGCATTCAGCTTCGTACGCAATTAATCAAGCTGATTTCCTGGCGCTTCGCCGCAACCACCTTGCTCGTCAGATACTTCAGCGGCGCAGGGTAGAATCTCAGAAGCTCAAAAAGCGTACTCGAAATCTTCGGATGCAGCACTGCGAGTCTGGCCAGCTGATTTACCCACAACCGGTTCCGGTAAATCCGCGCGTGCCAGGCGCTATAAAAAGGGGAAGGGTCCGAAGAATTGGTCGTCGCCTGGCAAATGGCTTTGGCGGCCAATGCTCCAGTCCGCAGCGCATACAGTATTCCCTCTCCGGTAAACGGTTCTACCACACGGGCTGCATCGCCGATGTACATCAGGTTGCGACGCGTCACTCGAAGGTCCAACCGCGTCAAAGGGGTTATCGATAGCCACCTGTGGTCGGGTGAAAGTCCGAACTTTTCCGTCGCCTCCCGCCGAAAACGGTCGGCGTGTTGCGGCCGACAGACCAAGCACAAGTTAGTGAGGTTTTCTCCAACAGATGCCAGACCAAGATAACCGTAGGGATACAGCTGCAACGCCACATGGGGCTCAGCATCAGTCGAAAAATGGGTCTGAAGACCAACGCGATCCGTGTGCGTTTTCGGGTAATCCGCCAGGAGCCGGGCGACGGACGAATTGCGTCCGTCCGCGGCAATGAGAAACCTGGTCTGCACGGTTTCGTCTTTGGTGGAGACTTGCCAGGCCGAACCGTTGCGAACTTTCAGCACCGGTTCTCCGAATCTAACCTCGGCCCCTAAAGAGATGGCATGCTTTATCAGAGCTTCATCGAAGAGTTTTCTACGGATCCCGCGCTCTCCCCTGGCTTCGTCTGATAATTCAAATCGGATAGAGTGTCCTGCGATGTTACGGAAATCGACCCACCGCAATTTCGCCGATGGCAAACGATCAATCATTTCACTGACGCCCAGTTGATCTAGAATCTTCCAGGCACCGGGATTCAAACAATCCCCGCAAACTTTCTCTCTGGGAAACCTGGTTCGCTCAATGACCAGGGTCGAAAGCCCGGCGCGCGCGGCAAGAGCCGCGGCGGTTGCGCCAGCCGGGCCACCACCAACGACTAGCACGTCGTAGGTCATCATACGAACAGTTCGGCGATGGAGTCAGCGACCATTCGGCCTTTCGCGGTCAATCGAATCCGAGCATTCTCTTCCTGGATGTATCCTTCTTGCCGAAGGGCGTCCAGTTCGCTCGTCCAGCGGGTCATCTCCGACGCAGAAACCCCGATCGCGGTACGCAACCCGAATGCGATCCCTTCGGCTTTTCGCACCCGGTCACTGACGTGCTCCTTGAAATTGATCGGTTCGATCGAGGAACGAAGTTGTTCGATGTACCGGCTGGTATCTGGAGTGTTTTGCCATCGCCTTTCGCCGATCGTTGAAAAAGCGCTGGGTCCCAAACCGAGGTAGTTCCGGCCGAGCCAGTATGCGAGGTTATGGAGACATTCATAACCCGGTTTCGCGTAATTGGAGATCTCGTACTGGCTGTAACCTGCGGTCGCAAGGTTGGTCATTGTGAACTCATAAAAACTCGCGTCCTGCTCGGCGTTTTGAGTCATGTCGCCGCTCTGGAAGCGCCTAAAAAATTCTGTGTCCTCCTCGAATGTCAGGCAGTATGCCGAGATATGTTCGGGAGCCAGGCTGACGGTCTTTTCCACTGTCCGCTGCCATATCTCGATGGACTGCCCAGGCACTCCAAAAATCAAATCGAGGTTCAAATTCGTGAATCCCGCCTCCCTCACGATGTGAAAGGAGCGCTCGGCTTGTTGGGCCGAATGAATCCGGCCCAGCCGATTGAGCATCTCCGGATCCCAGGATTGCACGCCTATGCTGATTCGATTCACTCCGAAATCACGCAACATTCGCGCCTTTTCCAAGGAAACCGTTGCGGGATTCATTTCGAGCGTCCATTCGCGCAACCGTGAAAGATCGAGGCGCCGATGGAGCCCGGAGAGAAGAAAATCCAGCTGTTTGACTGAAAGCGCGGATGGAGTGCCGCCACCGAAAAAAATGGTTTCCAAGCGGCAACCGGGCATTTCGCGAAGGCGCCGCTCGAGGTCCAGCAGGATGGAATCCAGGAAAGCCTGAGTCTTATTTCGGTCGGAAGCTTCTTTGTAAAAGCTACAATACGGGCAAACCTTCGGACAAAAAGGAATGTGGACGTAGAGGTGATGCAATTGAGCCTCAATTCCGTTTTGGATTTGCATGAAGGTGAATATAATGCAGCCTCGTGTTCCGAGCAGTAGTCACGTTATTGATTTGTGGAATTGTTGCCGATCCGATCTGGTCGGGAGGACAGTCGTCGCAACCGACTCCGGTGTCTAACGCTTTACCGGAACCACCCCAGGAAGCGGTCGAGCCGCAGCCAACACCAGCGCGGGTCTTGGCGCGATCGATCGTGTACCGCGTCGAGAACTCGCAAGCAATCGCAGACTATGAACCAAACCCCGGGACGGTTCGGCGAATGGTCGACGATCTCGTTATGGCTATAACCGGCCAGCAGACGGTATCATCCGCCTGGGAGACGCTGGTCAAGCCGTCTGACATTGTGGGGATCAAAGTCTGTGCGAACGGTGCGCCTCTTTTCAGCACTCATCCTGCCGTAGTAAATGCAATCGTTGCGGGCTTGACGGACGCTGGAATACCGCCGCAAAACATCGTGGTCTGGGATCGTGAAGAGAATCTGCTAAAGCTTGCCGGGTTCCGCTCAAGGATTGGCAGCTATCGTCTGATGTGGAGTGAGGGAAACTACGATCCAAAAGCCGTAATCACCTCTCCGATTAGCGGAAAGCTAATATACGGTGACCTTCTTTTTGTCAGCAAACCGCCGGATATTTTGAAGGGAGAAGAGACGCCTGATCGACAAGAAAACGAGAAGAAAAGACCTCGGAACTTGGACAATCTCAGTGACGAGAGCCACCTTAGTAGGGTCTTGACCCACGCTGTTACAAAAGTGATCAACGTGCCGGTCTTGTCTGATCATTTCCTCTGCGGCCTTTCCGGCGCGCTGTTCAACATGACAATCCAGAACCTCGATAACTGGCGCAGGTTGGTTCAGGATCCAGTCAACGGCGATCCCTCGATTCCGGAGGCTTACGCGGACCCGCGGGTGGGCGATAAAGTCGTTTTGAATGTCATGGACGGTCTGATAGCACTCTACGCGGGCGCACCGATCGGAGATGCGAATTATGCCATCCATTACGGAACATTGTACGCCAGCAAGGACCCAGTGGCTTTGGATGCGATCGCGTTAAAGATGATTGATCAATGGCGAATTGAGGCTCAGATGGAGCCTGCTTCGAAAATAGCGAAATATCTCCCAACCGCCTTTACGTACGGATTAGGGAATGCCGATCTCAACAGGATTGAGGTAGTCGATGTCCGGTGAAGCCGAGCTATTCGCTCTTCTCAAAGAGGTCTCTCGTTCTTTCTATATCAGCGTGCGATTCCTTCCGAAACGGATTCGCCTGACGATAGCCCTAGGCTATCTGCTTGCGCGTGCGTCGGACACGATCGCGGACACAAATCGTTTGCCGCCGCCAGAACGAATCCAGATTCTGGACCGGCTTCTCGAATGTATTACGAGCCGCCAAATGCGGGGCACCGTAGATGTTGCAGCTTGCGTGACTGCGCAGGCGGACGGCCTGGAAAAGATGCTCTTGAGCAACATTCAACGAGTGTTGAAATCTCTTTCCGCGATTCCACCGGAGCACCATGAGCTTTTAGGCGATGCCCTGAGGAAAATCGTCCACGGCCAGACCCTTGATATCGAAAGATTTGAGTCTGAGGCGGGAGTTCATGGATTGGCGGATGATTCGGCGCTTGAGGAGTATACGTATCTGGTGGCGGGCTGTGTCGGCGAGTTCTGGACTAAGGTTTGCTATTTGGAGTGGCCAGGTTACGCACGGTTGCCAGAGACGGAATTGCTCGGCCTCGGAAAAGATTTCGGTAAGGGTCTTCAACTGATCAACATCCTGCGGGACTATCCCGTCGATCTTCAGGCGGGGAGATCGTATCTGCCGATCTCGAATCTGGCGGAAGTCGCCTCGAATCTTGCGCTAGCTCGGCCGGAGTGGGAGCGATGGCGAAGGCGCGCGCTAGTTTATCTGGAAGCGGCTTGGGAATATGTTACCGCGGTCCGACCGCCACGGATTAGGTTTGCTTGCGCGGTTCCTCTGTTCATCGGCGTTCGGACCCTGCTTCTTCTGGGCGATGAGCCCGAAATTCGGCCGGGAATCAAAGTCTCGCGCAACGTAGTACGGCAGCTGATGGCCTGGGCCGCGGGTGTGGCCCTATTTCCGTTCTTGGAACCGTACGCCTGTCGAAAGATCTTCCGTTCGTGAGGGAGGCTGGAGGCTGGTGGTTAGTGGCTAGTGGACGTGTGGCGCGGGATGCGCTCCCGCGCGTCCGGCGTTGCGCGTCCACAGAACGTGAACAAAGAGGGAATTTAGGACAAAGAGTTGCGGGGCGTAATCAGCAAAAGGAGTTTTCCAGACGTGCAACGCCGGTCGCGCGGGAGCGCAACCCTACCGCCGCCACGCGTGCCAACACGCCACCAGCCACCTTCTTCACCAACACGTATAGCCGCCGTCGACGACCAGATTGCTTCCCGTAAAATAGCTGCTCGCCTCTGATGCGAGAAAAACCACCACACTCGCCACCTCCCGTGGCTCGCCAACGCGACCCATAGGTGTAAACTTCAACCAATCCGCGTACCATTCCTGGTTGCTCATCCCAATCTTCGTCATTTCCGTGCCGATGTAGCCCGGAGAAATGCTGTTCACGCGGACGCCCCGCTTCGCCCACTCACCGGCGAGCGATTTTGTCAGCATAATCACGCCGGCCTTCGAGACGTTGTACGCAGATTGCGGTTGCGGTGTGTTTGAGATGATGCCGGACATCGAGGCCGTGTTGATGATGCTCCCTTTGCCCTGGTCGAGCATCACTTTGCCGAATTCCCG
>Ga0209039_10004079_pt1 | contig 10910 bp, 9 predicted proteins | sample BogFormECP12_OM1_FD_188238 | JGI IMG/M metagenome (GOLD analysis project Ga0209039, IMG submission 188238) | Bog forest soil microbial communities from Calvert Island, British Columbia, Canada - ECP12_OM1 (SPAdes) (version 2) | ecosystem: Environmental > Aquatic > Freshwater > Wetlands > Bog ... | reverse complement strand
ATAGTCGCTGGAATATGAATGTCTGAAGTTTTTCCATGAGGAATCGTCCAGCCATAAGGCCTGCCTCTTTGGACAGCGCTCAACGCCTTAGCATGTCTACCGAGGTTGACGGTTCGTTTCCTCGTTTTGATGTCCCCCATTTTTAGAAAGTAAGTGGAAGGCGAAGTGATTTTCTGTTCGGCAGCCGTCATGATTCGGTGGCCTTCAGATACGTCCAGTGATTTCGCGGCCCTACCAACAGTAGGTATACCTTTGGCGCCCTTCTTTGCATCGACTTTCTCATCTGTGATTTCTCCCTTGAGTTTGTTGGATCCCTTCTGCAACCCTTCCGCTGCTGGTTCATCTTCAGGGATTCGCTTCAGCTTCTTTCCCATACCGAAGATGACCCCGCCCAGAAGTCTGTTGAAGAACAGAAGAAGCTTTGCCTGTGCTCTTCGGATTCTGGCCGCTGCATTATCTTTGTCTGCCTTCTCCTCTTCTTTTTCGGAAGCATCCTGTTTGGTCCAGAACATGGTTTTTCCCTTGAACAAATGTTTCTTTTCCTGCTGCTTTTTCGCTCCGTTACCGATCTCTTGAAGTTGGAAGACGTTCTTAACAGAAGCCGAGAAAGCCTCCCTTATTTCTTGGTTAGTCGCTGGTTCGACAAAGCCACCTTCTCTTGTCCTGTGACCCAAGGCAAGATCAGCAGCAACGAACACGTCGTCGGCCCTAATCTCAGTTCTGCCCTCAAAAGCGGCAAGCGTTGCAGCAGCCTTGGCGATGATGATGTCGGGGCGCAGACCGTCGACCTTCAAATCCAAGCAGGCTTTGGAGACTCCTCTGAGGAGATCTTCGGAGAAGACTATACGATTCAATACTTGTCTTGCGTTAACAATCTTTGTTCGAAGTTCGCCTTGTTCTGAACCAAACTTTTCGAAGAATTTTTGAGGTCCGGTTTCAAATTCTATGTTTCTTTTGACGACTTCGACCCTCTCGTCAACTGACTTTATGGTTTCTACGGTGACCGATAGCGGAAAGCGATCGAGGAGCTGTGGTCTCAATTCTCCCTCTTCCGGGTTCATCGTTCCTATGAAGATGAAACGAGACGGATGGCTTACGGAGACTCCTTCGCGCTCAACTGTGTTCCAGCCAGTAGCCGCAGCGTCCAGCAGGTCGTCCGCTATGTGGTCAGGTAACAGATTGACCTCGTCCACGTATAGGATGTTTTGGTTTGCCTCTGCAAGGATGCCTGGCTCCAGGGCTTCTATTCCTTGCTTTATCGCTTTCTCAACATCCAAGCTCCCGATCACCCTGTCCTCGGTCGCTCCCAAAGGCAAGTCAACCACCACCATTTCTTTTTCTTCAGCGGGAACAGTCTTCTCTTCCTCGTACTTCTCGAGGCATATGGGACACATGTTGGATGGATCTTCGGGGCTGCAATTGAAGGGGCAGTCTTTGACGACCCGAATTTTGGGAAGAATATCTGTTAGAGAACGAACTATCGTGCTTTTCCCTGACCCCTTTGGTCCTCTTATGAGCACGCCGCCTATCTTGGGATTTATGGCATTAATCAGAATCGCTAGCTTGAGTTTGTCCATATCAACGATTGCAGAAAACGGAAAAACAAGCCTTCTTCTTCCGGCAAGCAAGGCCATTCACGGATCAATATACTATGAAAACCTGAGCTATTAGGTTTGGCTCAACGTCTCAAAGCAATCATACTTGTTGACATCACCATTCTCTCGCGAGGAAAAAGACATTAAGGAACGATACAATAATGTATGCATTAAATTCAGTGTTGATTTGAGGAGTCAAAAGTGGGACGTATCGACAAAGGCGTAAAATGCACCGTATCAGGTTGCAGCCGAGAGGCAATCCGTTCACTCTCAACACAAAAAGTGAAAACTGCTGGCCTAAAAGTGGGCAACGATAAACGCGCTTACCTCTGTAGAGAGCATTACAAGGAATATAAGAAGAAGACCAAAAAAGACAAACAGATTGAGAAATGGCGTTACAGTGGCTAGAATGGGAGGCTGAGCTTCAATGAGAATACTGCAGCTACACTCCGATTTTATCGAATACAAACCAGTGAAGAAGGAAGTTACATTAGCTGAGGAGACTGAAAAGAAAGAGGTTCGTCTGGAAGAAATAATCGTGTTGTTCACCGCAGTAGAAGAACACGATGACACCGCCACTGCTGAAAAAGCCATAGAAGAAGTCCAAACATTTCTTGAAAAGCAAAAGGTTAATCGAATCCTGATTTACCCCTACGCCCACTTAAGCAGTGCCCTTGCTAAGCCTTCAGAAGCATTGAAGATCGTTAAGGCGATGGAAGCTTACGCGAAGAAAAAGGGTATAGAAACGTTCAGAGCACCGTTCGGCTGGAACAAACAGTTCACGATTTCAGTAAAAGGACACCCTCTGGCAGAACAGTCCCGCCTTGTGCTTCCCACAAAAACGGAGAAAAAAGAAGAAGAAAACATATCTGAAGCAGCAAAAGCCGAAGAGAAACTCAAGTCATTCTGGCATATTCTCCGTCCTGACGGAGAACTCGTCAAAGTCGAAGACTTCAATTTCAAAGGTCACGAAAACCTAGAGAAATTCACGAAATACGAAATATCAAAGGTCAGAGCCAGCCAACAAATGCCGCCCCACGTAACCCTGATGAAAAGACTGGAAATAGCAGACTACGAACTTGGAAGCGACCCTGGTAACATCCGCTGGTACCCCAAAGGAAGACTCATCAAATCGTTGCTTGAGCAATTCGTGACCTCAAAAATGAACGAGTACGGCGCAATGGAAGTTGAGACGCCAGTCATGTATGATTTTCGACACCCAAGCCTGGCAGACTACCTCAACCGCTTCCCAGCAAGACAGTACCTCCTGAAATCCGAAGACAAAGAACTGTTTCTCCGCTTTGCAGCATGCTTCGGACAGTTCCTAATGGTTCACGATGCACAATTCTCTTACAGACAGATGCCCATGAAACTCTATGAGTTAACCCGCTACAGTTTCAGGAGAGAAAAAAGCGGCGAGCTTGTGGGTCTGAGACGCCTGAGAGCCTTCAGCATGCCTGATTGTCACGCATTCTGCACAGACCTGGATCAAGCCAAAAAAGAATTTGCAAAAAGATTCGAGCTATGCATGAAGATACTGGATGAAATCGGATTGTCCCGAGACAATTACGAGGTAGGAGTACGCTTCACTAAGGACTTCTACAAACAAAACAAGGATTTCATCACTTCATTAGCGAAAATGTTTGGAAGACCTGTTCTCGCAGAGATGTGGAATGAACGTTTCTTCTATTTTATCCTCAAATGGGACTTCAACTTTGTAGATAACCAAGACAAAGCCGCTGCCCTTTCCACCGATCAAATCGATGTTGAAAACGCCGAGAGATATGACATAGCCTACACCGATGAAAAAGGCCAGAAAATACGCCCTCTCATTCTGCATTGCTCACCCAGCGGCGCAATCGAAAGAGATGTATACGCATTGCTCGAAAAAGCCTACAAAGAACAACAGCATGGTAAGCCGCCGATGCTTCCACTTTGGCTCTCCCCAACGCAAGTCCGTATGATTCCATTATCAGACGAATACCTACAGCAAGTTGAGGAGATGACCGCAAAGGCTGAGGCCCAAGGAATACGAATTGACATTGATGACCGACCGCTTACTCTGCAGAAGAAGATCCGGGAAGCCGAAATGGAATGGATCCCGTACATTGTCGTAGTAGGCGGAAAGGAAATTGAGTCAGGAGTAGTTCCTGTAAGAGAAAGATCGATCGGAAAAGTACGAAGCATGAATTTCAAGTTGTTTCTGGAAGAAGTCAAGCAAGCAACGTTGGGCAAACCTTCCAAGGCGCTTCCACTTCCAAAATACGTCTCAAAAAGGCCGCAGTTTCACGGTTGAGACTTGGGAATAACCGTCGTTTCATCCAAAAAACATATCAAATCAAAGTACGAAAGGGTAGTTTCTTAATTTGGGGGAAAGCAAGTGGAGAAAGAGCTGCAGGTCTACATTGATGGAGCGTATTATCCAAAGTCGCAAGCAAAAATCTCAGTTTTCGATCATGGACTCCTCTACGGCGACGGCGTTTTTGAAGGAATTCGAGCCTACGGCGGCTCAGTTTTCAAGCTCACGGAACATGTTGACAGACTCTTTCGTTCAGCCCACATGTTGATGCTTGAAATCCCCTTATCGAAAGAACAGATGATCAAGACTGTTTTGGAAACGCTCCGGAAGAATAACCTTAATGATTCATACATTCGTTTAGTCGTTACCAGAGGGGTAGGCGACCTAGGACTCAACCCCAAAAAATGCCCCAAACCAACGGTGATTGTGATTACAGACACGATAGCGCTCCACAAAGGAGAAGCAAAAGAAAACGGCGTCACGGCGATGATATCGTAGGTCAAGAGAGATCCCGTAGACGCAACGACGCACGAAATAAAGTCTCTCAACTACCTCAATAGCATACTAGCAAAAATCGAAGCGAACATTAGCAGTGTGGACGAGGCCATATGTCTAGACAAGAATGGCTTCATATGTGAAGGAGTAGCAGAAAACATATTCATCGTAAAAGAAGGAAAACTCTTCACTCCCCAAGCTACACGGGCGCACTGCCAGGCATAACTTCTCAAGAAGTCATAAAGCTGGCCAGAAAACTTGGTTTAGAAGTAGAAGTGAAAAACATAACACCATACGAACTCTTTAACGCTGAAGAAGTCTTCTTCACAGGAACGGCAGCCGAAATAGTTCCTGTCAGAGAAATCAACAAGCGCACATTAAACGACGGCAAACCAGGCCCGTTAACGAAGAAACTGATGGAAGAATTCTCAAAACAAGTTAGAGATCCTAGGCACGGAGTGAAAATCTAGCCGATCCAAGGCGCCCAGTCTACTGTCTTGGACAGATTTCTTGGACCGTCTTGGCGGTTTCGTTCAGTTTAAAGAACAGCATTTCAAGTGTCTCAATGAAGGCGTTGTAGTTTGTCCATAAGGCCACTGTCTTAGGTTTCCTTTTGTCTATATTGTCATCTTCTTCCTCATTTTGCTGGATCGCGATCAAAAGTTCTTTTCTATCAGATATTATGAAGCAAGGTATGTTTTTGACGTCTACGACGCGGTGTCTTTGTCCAGCCCAACTCAACTTTTCCACGAAGAATCTCCCTTTGAGAGAGTTTTCTGTCAGTAACGTGACCTCAAGCTTCTTGGAGCAAGACTCCAAATTGTCTATGAAATCGCTATGATAAAGTTGAGCCAGATACTCGCCCGGCGCAAATATTTGGATTTCGGTTTTTGCTTTCCCGAGGAGTTCATCAGCTTTTAGAAGCATTTGCTGTCCGCCTTCTAATATTTGAAATATCTCTTTTTTGTTGTTCTCAGGTTTCGGTTGGGGCATCGATGACCAAAGTTCCACTAACCCTGCCTTTTCCTTTTCCAAAAGTTTGATTCTCATTTTCTGGGCTTCTATCAAGATGTCCACGGCCTTTTCAAGAGAAACAGCTGTGAATTTGAGTGGTTTTTCGAAAACTGAAAACACAATGCCTTTCTTCTCAAGATCGCGAAGAATCCTATATGTTTCAGTTCTGTGAAGCGATATAGCCTCCGCGACTTCAGCGGCTTTTCTTTCGCCTGCTCTTGCCAAATAAATGTAAACTCTAATCTCGTTTTTAAGTAATCCGAAACGTGACAGGGTGTCCTCTATCATAGTGATCTGTCTGCTGAACCCCTTGTCTCTTTTGACGAATCTCCACGATTCGTTCTTCTCGTCGTATACCTTGATTAAGTCGTCGATTTTCTCCATTGCAAGTTCCATAGCCATTCTCCTATGCGGGTCGCGATCTAAGCTTGAGGGCCAATTCTAACGCAGCATATACTTTATGCTTATGAACGATGAATCTGAATCAGAGATTCAGCATCCGAAAACTAGGTAAACAAGAGCCAGATTCGGTTTTTATGGTGTCTGATCTGTTTGTTTAGCGGTCTGATAATAACGTTGGATGAGAAATTCGAGAAAACATAGGGCTAAACGGAGTTAATATTATTGGAAATGGGCGTCATAAATCGATTTTGAACATATTTCAGGTATAGAAGGATTGCTTAACTGCTTTTCAGACAACTCCTTATTAGAAGACGTTTTCACAGGTTGGTTGATTTGGAGAAAGTCGAAACCCGGTCAGGAAATGCTCATCAAGTAATAATGAGTTACAATGGGAAAATATTCTATATTTCCACTGTCCACGTTAATTTCCATAATGGCAATGAGAGACACAAAGCAGTATTTCATGCCAGGGAAACCAAAGACAACCCCGCAGGGGATTTGGCTTTGGAAATACCCAACAACCTCTACGAAACCCTTCTGAAATATGCAAACGCGGATGACCCAGATCTGATCTTGATATTAGAAGTGGAGGGCAATGACTTCAAATGGGGCTTCGCAAGTGAAAGATGGCTGAAAAAATACTCAGGAAAAGACAGTTTCCACAGGTATATTGTATAGGCTGCATAGGCCGCGCTACTGCAGACATCGTAACTCAAGCGCACGACAGGAAATTGTGCGGAAATGTTGTCAAACTAAGGCAACAGGAAAACCCAGAAAAGAACAGTCTGCATTCTAATCATGAATTCATAACTGTTTTATTCAGACAACATGTCTTTTTGATCAAGAAGAGGAATCTGATTGCAATCGAGAGACTCGACGATATGGACTATAGGCAATAAACTTCGATTTTGGTGATTACGGGTGAGAATTGGCTTCTTTGTATGGGAATATCCACCGGCGCTCGTCGGTGGTTTGGGCACTTATGCTGACTATATTTCACGCCAGTATGTTTCCATGGGGAACGATGTGACAGTTTTCACCCTCAACCCAGGAAATCTCAAGACCCGAGAAATTCTGAAGGGAGTAGAAGTTCATAGACCATTAGTTGCAGATGCCAGCAACGTCTTTCCTATGTTCGTCATCGACGACTTGAAGAAATGGGGAACAAACATACGAATGTTCAATGACATATTCATCTACAACATACTTAGCGCTTCAAAATTCATAAACAGCATGTTGAAGAAAGAAGGGTGCAACTATGACATTGTCTGCGTTCATGACTGGCTCAGCAGCATTTCCGGTCTCATGGTCAAAAATGAGACAAAGGTGCCCGTGATCTTCCATGTGCACAGCACGGAATGGGGTAGAGCTGGAGGACAAGGATCGGAAGTTGTTTCGCATCTCGAATGGGCAACGTCTCAGAAAGCGGACAGAATAATCACCGTTAGCCATGCCATGCAAGAAGATCTTGCAAGACACGGATGGCCAAGATCAAAAATCAGTGTCGTCTGGAATGGTGTCGACCCCGACTATTATGATCCTCGAAACTGCAAACAAGCAGAGGTAGAGGCAATACGTAATAAATACGGAATAAAGCCCGACGAAAAAATGATCTTATTCCTTGGAAGGCTTACATGGGTTAAGGGAGTGACAAATCTCGTTCAGGCAATGCCCACTGTGCTGGCAGATTATCCAAAAACCAAGCTGGTCATTCTAGGAAAGGGTGAACAACAAAACGACATAATTGAAGCCGCCAGCAGACTGGGAATCAGCAACAAAGTTGCCTGCAGGTTTGAATTCGTGCCCGAAAGAGAACGCATCTTGCATTATGCTGCGGCGGACACATGTATTTTCCCATCAACGTACGAACCATTCGGAATCGTGAGTCTTGAAGCGATGTCAATGGAGAAACCCATAATCGTAGGAGCCCAAGGCACAGTTGGTTTCAGGGAGCAAGTCATTCCAGCTGGGCAAGACCAAAACGGCGTCCACGTAAACGGCAATAACCCGTCAGACATTGCATGGGGAATTAAAGAAATGCTATCCGATACTGACAGAGCGAGAAAATGGGGAATAAACGGAAGAAAAAGAGTGCTGCAATACTTCACGTGGCGAGAAGCTGCCGAGCAGACTCTCCGAATATACGATGCCGCCCAACACCCAGAAGAAGAAACTGAATTCAAACTGGTCGACTTAGAGCAGAAACTAATAAGATAAATGTCAAACAAGCGCACGCAGTTGTTACAGAGACATCGTGTGCAACCGTGTTCTTGAATCTGATTCTTCAAACCCGAAGAGTCTGTCTATACTGGAATGCAGACAAACCTACGCATGTGGATTACGTTGTTTTCCCTTGCGCGCAGGCTATAACTGCAACGCTACCGAAAAAATCAATGCCTTGAATGACGCGTAAGCGTTTCAATTCTTTCTTTTCGTTCGAGACCAAGCTTAGCAATGTCGCAGGCGCAAGACTCGCCAAGATAGGGAGGTATCTATTATTGCTGAACTAAAAGTCGAAGCCGAGAGCAACTGGATCAAATTGCACGCATGTTGGAGAGCTTCTCGATTATGTCGATTATTTCTTTGTCGACGCTGACCGTTCGAGCGATATTTGTCAACGTGACTAGACCGATAAGTTTCCCATTTTCAACAATGGGAAGTTTCTTGATCTTCTTCTCAAACATCAATCTGGCGGCTTCATGAATCTCCATTTCAGGAGTCCCTACAACCAACTTCTTGGTCATTATTTCCGAAACAGCCAGCTTCCTTGGGTCTCTGGATCTTTCCAGAACCTTTTCCAACAAGTCCCTCTGTGTTACTATTCCTCTTGCTTGTCCATTGTCTTCGACAATCAAACAGCCTATTTCGTTTCTATTCATCGTCTTGACCGCATTCTCCACTAATGTGTTTGAACCGACCTTTACCACTTCTTTGACCATAACATCTCTAGTTTTCAAAAAGTTTCCTCAATCTAGAGAGAATTTAACTTTCCTTTTAAACAATTGTGTGTAGCACGGTTTTACTATCAGTTAGAACAGGCACTGCCCCCTTGACTTGTTTTAGCACATGCTTTGCTTCCTAAGAATCAAAGTCTTGACCCCATAAGACGTAGTTTGCTATGCCGCAATTTCAAATCGTAGCGCACTCTGAAACATCATCTTTGATGAAACCTCGCCCTTGAAAGAATGAATAAAGAGGTCAGGGATAGTGCTGTCCATAATGCTGAGCTATTATGGTGAAGTCTAATGAGCTGACGATTCCATCGCCGTCTATGTCCGCATTGGGGTTCCAGTTCGCACTGTCAGGTTTGGATTCGTAAGCCTGCGAAAGAAGAACCAAGTCTTTGAGGTTGACTTTGAAATCGCCGTTGGTGTCGCCTGGGATGGTCACCTGCACCATGGTCGTGAAGTTGTTGTTTGATGTGTAGGTTTCATTTTGAACTGGCTGTGCATAAGCAGTTAGATTGTAGGTGCCATAGGCAACGCCTGTAGTGTTCCACGTGAACGTGATGTCTGTGGAGTTTCCGCCGGACAGGGTGACGTTTGATGAACCAACAGAAGTTGCGTTGGCAAAGACTGTAACGTTGAATGTTTCTGGGAAGCTGCCCAAGTCCGCTGCTGTGACGGTTATGTTCAGGTCGTACCCTTGGCCAACAACAGTCTTTGAGAGTGCGACACTCGTGATGGCCACGTCGTGGACGTTCACCGTGACAGTTGCAATGTTAGACTTTGCTTGCATCTCGGCGCTGTCGTTGACTTCCACGTAAACCGTGTAAGAACCTGCTGACATGGCTGTAAACAACCAAGTTGAACCATTGGCGTCCGAGACCTGCGCACCGTTTTGATACCATTGGTAAGTGTACGGGGGGGTACCTTCGGAGACGTTTGACGTGAACAACTGGGATTGACTAGTATCCAGAAGGACTGAAGTGGGCGAAACACCGACGTAAAGGGATTCGTAGGTTACATTGAAGCTTGAAGGCCCTTGCGGTTGTGCACTATCTACCAGAACAGAAGGCTCTGCGCTTCCTCCGTTGGGATCGTCTAGACTGATCATTTCGTATGTTCCTGGTCCTCGACCGTCTATGGCGTATGGTGCGCCAGTGTTGTCTGTGAACTGGGCATTGCTAAAGTTGAGTATGCCAAAGTTTGCTAGCGGCAGTACCTGCGATGTTGATGGTGCTTCAACCACCCACTCCGCAGACTGAAGCTGCGCAGCGGCGTTGTAGGTTCTTGAGTATGATTGGCCCGTCGTTAAATCGGTAATCGACATTGCGAAGAGGCTGCCACCGTCGTATGTGACTGAGGCTTTGAATGAGTCTCCGTTACCGATTGTGAGTCCGGTTATTATCCGGGCTGGTCTGGGATAGAACTCTACCCAAGCATAATTGCTCTGCACGCCGTTCGAATAGTCCATCTCTGTACCTATCTGCTCGACGGTCGCATCCGAAGCCGAGAAACCGTCTATTCCTACCCAAGCTGCAACATATGTATTCTGAGAGGAGCTGCCCGTGAGAGTTGGAATAACCCAGCTGCCTGTAACGCTGTTCACGAACCCGTTTGCTGGAGAAGACAGGTTTGACACCGCAATGTACCCGCTCCAGTTTTCACTCGTTCCCTCTCTGATCCATATATTTGGGCGCGAAGACGGAGAGACATTCACAAACGTAAACATAAATGGGTTCAGTAGAACAAAGGCCACCAGAATCAAATCTATCCGGTTTAGTCTACCTAGGAAAATCCGCACGGATCTGGACGTTGTTTTCGTCCTGCTGGACGCCATGGTAGGAGTTTCATTTTCGTTTCTTATAAACAAAACGAAGTATCCGCGTGCCGTGTGTGCTAAAAAGTCCTTTTCGCAAAGACCATTCGAGTTAACTTGTGGTGGCTTTCTCATTTCTGTAGCGAGGTTTTCCGTGAAAGCCAAAACTACTTTCAAGTTATTCTTTTGACGGAAGAAAACTGATTGCTAATGCTTTAATGCGAATTGGGTGTCGCCATGCCGAGGAAAGTTTAAAAACATTCGCATCTCTTACTCTTGTTCCAGCAACAACAAAGTGGGCACAGCCTTGTTTAAGGGCCTGAGTTGTATCTCGGGCTTAAATC
>Ga0209039_10004078_pt1 | contig 10917 bp, 10 predicted proteins | sample BogFormECP12_OM1_FD_188238 | JGI IMG/M metagenome (GOLD analysis project Ga0209039, IMG submission 188238) | Bog forest soil microbial communities from Calvert Island, British Columbia, Canada - ECP12_OM1 (SPAdes) (version 2) | ecosystem: Environmental > Aquatic > Freshwater > Wetlands > Bog ... | reverse complement strand
TCGGGTCCGTGCTGGTCTGGCGGCGGCGCAAGACATGACCACGCTGGACCCGCGGCACGGCCGGCCCGCCGACGATGGCGGTGCCGGCCGCCAGGGCCGGGAGACGATACCGCCGCAGAACGCGCTATCCGGCGGTCCCGAGACACCGCTCGAGCTCGGCGATCCTGGTCGGCGCCGAGCTGAACGCGGAATCCGAGCGCCAGGCCGCCGCGCAGGCCGGCCACCCGGGCGCTCAGGCCAGCGCGGAGCAGGTAGAGAGCGGGGAACCCAATGCGCGGTAGGAGTCCAGCTACCTGACCGGCTGAGGCTGCTCGGTGGCGGGCGTGATCTCGGCCGAGGCGATCTGGGTGCCGTCGCCCGGCCTCGTGGTGGCGACCCGCTGCTGCACGGTCCCATTGTGCCCGGACCTGGGCACGGCTGAATCTGGCCGACACTAGACAGGGTGATCATGAGCACTCCTGACCCCCGCGATCCGCTTGGCCTGGCGGCGGACGCCCCGCTGCTGGCCGCCTGGCTGGCCTGGATGCGGCTGGCCCAGGCGGGTCGGCTGACGCCGATGACCACGCCCGGGCACAAGCAGCGCCAGGACCTGGTGGGCGCGGTGGTGGCAGGTGACGCGCCGCTCTACGGGGCGCTCGATGCCATCAAGCACGCCAGCCGCCTGCGGGCCGACGCCGAGGCACGCGCGGCCGCGCTGTGGGGCGCCGACTGGTGCCGGTTCTCGGTGGCCGGGTCGACCCACGGCAATCAGGCGTGCTGCCTGGCCATCGGCCAGCCGGGCCAGGAGGTGATTATCACCCGGACCCTGCACCGGTCGCTGCTGCTTGGCCTGGTGATGGCGGGCCTGCGGCCGGTATGGGTGCGACCGGAAATCGACCCGGGCTCGGGCCTGCCCGCTGCGGTCGCGGTCCAGACCGTCAGGGACGCGCTGGCCGCGCATCCGGGTGCCTGCGGCGTGATCCTCGGTGACCCGTCCTACGTCGGCACCACCGGCGACCTGGCCGGTCACGCCCGGGCCGCGCACGAGGCCGGCGTACCGCTGATCGTCGACGCGGCCTGGGCCGCCTACCTCGGCTTCCATCCGGACCTTCCCGCGCACGCGATCGCCGCGGGGGCCGATGCCATGGTGACGAGCGCGCACAAGACGCTGCCCGCCTACACCCAGGGCGCGCTGGTGCTGGCCAGGACCGAGCGACTGGACGTGGCCCGGCTGAACCGGGCCTTCGACGCCACCCACACCACCAGCCCGGCCGGGTCGATCATGGCGAGCATCGACGCCGCCCGGGCGCTGTTGGCCAGGGACGGGGAGCGGCTGTGCGGGCGACTGCTGCGCGGCGTGGCCGCGGCCCGCAAGCGCCTGCGCGAAGTGCCCGGCGTGGACGTGCTCGACGGGCCCGGCGTGGACCCGGGCAAGCTGGTCGTGCTGCTGGCCGGGACCGGGGCGCACGGCGGGCTGGTAGAGGCCGACCTGATCGCCGCGGGCATGCCGGTGGAGATGGGGGACCGGGACACCGTCGTGCCCATCGTGACGATGGCGGACGACGAGGAGCAGATCGCGGCGTTCACCGAGGAGTTGATCGCCGCGATCGAACGGCACCGCGGCCAGCCGCGCCGCCCGGCCGCGACTGCCGCGTGGACGGTGCGGCCGCAGACGGTGCTGGCGCCCCGGGAGGCGTTCTTCGCGCCGAACGAGACCGTCGCGGCCGACGCCGCCGCCGGCCGGATCAGCGCCGAACTCGTCGCTCCCTACCCGCCCGGCGTGCCGGTGCTGGCGCCGGGCGAGCTCATCACCACCGAGGCGCTAGCGGCGCTGCGCGAGGTGGCGGCCGACGGCGGCCGGATCGCCTACGCGGAGGACCCTACCCTGGCTACCTTCCAGGTCGTCATCGCCTGACGTTACGGCCGGGCCCTGCTCCTCCTGCCGGGCCGGGCCGGGCGTCACCTGGCCGTGCTCTTCGTGCACGTGCCTGCGGCCCGGCAGCAGCGACGCCACCGCCGCGACCAGATGTGTTCCCGCCCGAAAGAGCTGGGGCCGTAGCGTCCTCAGGCCGACCTCTTGTCGTACTGGGCTCGGTGCGCGTTCGCAGGCCGGCGCCCCGGCGTCGCGGTGCCGCGGGCGAAACCCTCCCGGGTGCTGCCCGCGGGGCGGGGCGCCCGGCGGCCGCTGCCCGAGCGGCGGCCCGGGGCCGCCCCGCCGCGCGAGGTGACCTTGGCCGGGGGCGCCGGGGGAACGGGTGTACCTGACGCGGCGATCTGCCGGACCACGTGATCTCCGCTGGCGACTTCATCGCTGGCCGCGGTGACGCCCGCCGCGTCGTGCAGCCGCTGAAGCTCGCGGACCTGGCCGCGCTCCACCAGCGCGATGACCATGCCGGACGCTCCGGCCCTGGCCGTTCGGCCCGAGCGGTGCAGGTAATCCTTGTGGTCGTTCGGCGGGTCGAACTGCACCACCAGGTCGACGTCGTCCACGTGGATGCCGCGGGCCGCGACGTCGGTGGCGACCAGGACGCGGGGATGCCCGGCGGTGAACGCGTCCAGGGCCCGCTGCCGCTGGCTCTGGTTGCGGTCGCCGTGGATGGCCGCGGCGTCGACGCCGGCCCGGGAGAGCTGTTTCGCCAGCCGGTCCGCGCCGTGCTTGGTGCGCACGAAGAAGAGCGTGCGTCCCGGCCGGCCGGCGATCTCCGCCGCGACCGGCACCTTGTCCTGGGCGGACAGGACCAGCATCCGGTGCTCGGCGGGGCCGGAGTCCGTCGAGGAGGTAACCGCGTGCAGCGCGGGGTCCTTGATGTAGGTGGTCACCAGCTGGCCGACGCCACGGTCCAGGGTCGCGGAGAAGAACATCCGCTGGCCGTCGGTGGGCGTCTCGTCGAGGATGCGGGTGACCGCCGGCATGAAGCCCAGGTCGGCCATGTGATCGGCCTCGTCGAGCACGGTGACCTGGATGTCGGACAGCGTGCAGGCATGCCGCTCGAGCAGGTCGATGAGCCGGCCCGGCGTCGCCACGATGACGTCGACGTCGCGCACGCGGGCAATCTGCCTGCTGATCGAGACGCCACCGTAGACCGTGGTGATGCTCACGCCGACGCTGCGGCCCAGCGGCGCGAGCGCGTCGGCGACCTGCTGGGCGAGTTCGCGGGTCGGCACGAGGATCAGGCCGCGGGGTGCCCTTTCGCGCCGCCGGTCCGTCCCAGCGAGCCGGGTCAGCAGCGGAAGGCCGAAGGCCAGCGTCTTGCCCGACCCGGTCTGGGCGCGGCCGAGCACGTCGCGGCCGGCCAGCGCATCGGGAAGCGCCCGGGCCTGGATCGCGAACGGCTCGTGGATGTCACCCGCCGCGAGCGCCCGGACCAGCCGGGCGTCCAGGCCGAGTTCGGCGAACGTGGACGCTGCGGGTTGCGGTGTCGCGGCGGCGGCGTCCAGGGCGAGATCCAGCTCGGAATGCGGTTCAACGCGCCGCGGCCGGGGGGCCTGAGGGCGCTTGGCCGCGGCCGGACCGCGGCGCTTGGTGGTGCGCTCGCCGCCTCGGCCGTAGCGATCGGAAGACGCGCGCGGACGCCTGGAACTGTGGGGCATGCAGAAAACTCCATCGGTGGTTCGGGGGCCGCATGCTCGACAGACGTCAACAACTACAGAACGGCTGATCTAGCCGAACTGCTCGCACAGCGACCGGCGGGCTGCTCGCCCGCGGGAGCGGCGGCGAAGATCGCCGCCTAAGAGTGCAAGGCTATCAGCCGGGTGTCGTATTCCCCGCTGCCCCCGACCAGACCCGGACGGCGTCGTAGTCAAGCCGGGGATCCTGCAGGAACTCGCGCCACCGGGGGTCGTGGCCGGCCCGCTTGATCCGGAAGTAGCACGGCGCGTCACCGGCGCGATCAGGCCCTGACCTCGCGGCGGATGGCCTCGAGTTCCGCGGTCAGGTGCGGGCCGGCGACGCCGTAGTCGGCGACGCAGCTGGTCGCCGCCCGAACGGCGTATTTCAGGGCCTCGCGTTCTGGCTGCCCCGCGGCCCGTAGCGCGAGGAACACGCCGGCCAGGACCTCGCCGCCGCCGGTCGGATCGACCGCCTGCGTCTCGTCGGCCTCCACCTCTTGCGGATGGCCGTCCACAAGCAGGCGCGCCCCGGCGGATCCGCGTTTGACGATGAGCGGAGCCTTGGGGACGGGAAGCTGGGCGTCTCCGTACAGTCCGTCGTATTCGGCCTGATTCATGAAGATCAGGTCCACGTTGTCGCATACCTCACGCGAGGCGCAGGGATAGGCGGCCACGTAGTGCTCGAACATGTCGGCCGAGATCAGAGCGCGGCTGCGGCCGCGCAGGTAATCCAGCCACGCTAGCTGCTGATCCGGCGGCGCGGTGCCGAGGTGAATATGACCTGCGTCCAGGTAAGCAGGGGGGAAGGTCTCGGGCCGGACGGTATCCGCGACGCCAAGCTCGGCGCTGAAGGAGCGGGTGCCGTCGCCACACTCGCCGATGCGGAGCTTCGCGGACGGGCCGGGCAGTTCCGCGACGCCGGTCAGGTCGACCCCACGGCGCCTGAGGGGACCGAGGTCATAGCCCGTCCCCACCTGGGCGACCAGGCCGACCCGGCGGCCGATGAGCGCGGCGGCGCTCGCCGCCACCGCGTATCCCGAGCCCCCCGCGGATGTCCAGCTGACGATCCCGGAGTGAACGATCGATACGCCCACATGCCCGATGACGACCATGTCGACCGAGCCCACGGGCTCGCCATGAACTTCCGCACCCCGCATTTCGCTCTCCCATGCAGGCCGCCAGCGGACGCACAAAAGGAATCTTCCCAAGCTTAGGGAAACTCCGGGGAAATTCTGTTGCTATCGGCAAGACCTGAGCATGCGTCATCAGGCTCCGCCGGTGATTTTCTATCATAGTGACCTATCTACTCGCTGACCAGCATCGACGGCCTTGGCAAGTCAGTTTGCCAGGACCGAGAACCGGCGCTTGTTCGCGATAATCGCGACGGCCGATGTGATTCGTGCCCAGATGTCATAAATTGGCCCGTTGAGGCCGTCGCCGTAACTTATGCAGCCGCCGCCGAAAACACCAGCCCCGATCAGCCGCGGGCCCGGGCGCAGAGGTCGTCGAGCCGGCGGGTCGCGCGGGCGGCGTCGTCATCGAGCACGCTGACCAGCACGGTGTCATCATCGACCCGCTGGGCGACGGCCACCGGCGAGGCGACCACGGTCCGCGGCGCGCTGGCCGGGTCGCTGATCAGGGCACAGGCGAGCACCCGCCGGCCCGCGGTCAGCCCGGCGCCGGCGGTCAGCGGCGGATCGCCAGCTGGGTCGAGGTTGACGAACTGGCGCAGCACGGGACGGCCGAACCGGGTCACGTCCCAGCACAAGGTGGCGTGCCCGGGTGGTTCCCCGGCGCGGCCGAGCCGCGGACCGCGGCCGCGCCAGCATGGCCTGGACGGCGAACGGGTCCAGGCCGAGCAGCCGGACCGCGGCGCTGGCCGGCCCGGCGCACGCCGACAGGGCCGCGGCCCGCGCCGCCAGTTCCGGAGGGCCGCCCGCCAGGGCGACCCCGGCGCCGAGGACCAGCGGCTGTTGCGGCGTCCGTCCCGCGCATAGCGCCCACGGCGTCACCAGGTCCGCGTCGGGTAGGACCGAACGGAGCAGCCGTAGCAGCCCTCCGCCGAGCTGACGCGACGCGGTGCGCGTCGCCTCGGACGGGGTGCGTGCCTCGAATTCGGCGTCGAGTAGGGCCCAGTCCTCCGCCGGGACGGCTCGTGGGTGGCTCGAGGCGGGCACCGCGGCCCGTTCGGCGCAATCGGATTGAAGCCGGGCCGCGGCGGCGGCGAACGCGGCCGAGACCCGGGCCGACGTGCGGAGCCTGGCCCGGCAGAAGTCCTCGAAGTCGGCCAGCCCCTGACCGGGTCGGCACTGACCAGGCCGGCGCCGACTGCGGCCTCCATCCCGCCCGAGTGGTGGTGCGCTCCGGCCGGTGCCCGCGAGAGCAGCAGAAGCGTGTTCATCGGCTAGAACAGGAAGTAGTGCTGGGCCATGGGCAGTTCGGCGGCGGGCTGCGGCTCGATGAGCTCGCCGGCGGCGCGCACCGCGAACGTCTCGCTGTCCACGTCGATAGTTGGCAGCGCGTCGTTCTCCGGCATGCTGGCCTTGGACAGGCCGGGCCACCGGCCGGTTCAACCAAAAAGCCGTGAGCTCACAACCGTGAACTCAACGGCGGCGGTAGTCCTCGCTGCTGCGGGCGTTCTCGTAGTGCTTGGCCCGCGGCAGGGGACGGAGGTGCGCGGCATCTTGGTTCGGGACCGCTTCGGCGTCCGCCGGATGGCCGCTGGTATACGTGTCCCCGGTCTTGAGGCTGGTGAGTTCGATGTCGAAGCTCGCGTCCAGCGCCGTGGACAACGCGGCCAGCGTCCGCAGGGTCAGGTTCTCCCCACCACCCAGAATCTGGCTCACCCGCCCGGGAGAGACGCCCATGCGGGCCGCGAGGTCGGCCCGGGTGAGACCGCGCTCCCTCATATGCCAGTTGATCTCGTCCGTCAGCTGCGTGACAAGGGCGAGCATCTCTTCGTCAATTTGAGCATCCGCGGCCCGTTGGCCTGGCGAAACGCCTAGTCCGAAGCCCATCAGTGCCTCCACCTAGTTACGGCCAGACCTATTGCTTGCGCCCGGACGGTGTAGCTTCCAGTGTACTTAGCTCTAGCTAAACATATAGCCATGCCTAAAGTCCTTTAGCTACGTCTAAAGTCCCGCCGATGCTAGGGACTAACAACCCACAGCGGCCGATCGTTATAGAAACGTTACCTTCACCGCCGACCGAGGTCCAGGGCTCGCCGGGCGGGGCGACCGGGGCGCACCCGGGCAGGCTGGGACTCCTGTGACGTTCCGTGAACAAAATATATGACCCAATTGACGTGGAGGGGAATAGAAGCGAGAGAGATTACCAATCACCTGCAACTATATTTCTCGGTAGGCGGCCGCTGCCTGTGCTGGCACAGGCGTGAGGCGAGGGGGCTTGGCATGCCTAACTGGGTGGTAGGTGCTGTCGGAACATTTGTCGTGTCACTGATTCTGGCCTACTGGCTCCTGCGGCTGCGCTGCCGGGGTATCGGTGCCCCCTTCGGGCCTCGGGCTAGGCCCTGGGCCTACCTCATCGTGGCGGGCACGGCCATCGTGTCCACCGGCGTGGGCCTGCTCATCGTCGCCGCGAGCCGTCACAGCCCCGCCGCGTATGCCGGGATCATCGTGCCGGGCGGGCTGTGGTTCAGCAAATTGCCCCCTCAGGGTGACCGGTTGTCCTCAGGCCGGGAGTTCTCCGCCGGAGTGCTGACGTTCCTGTTCGGCCGCCTGTACGAGCGGATGGGCGACGACATGCAGAACTGGCGTGAGACCAGGCTCACGGCGGCGTCGGTGAAGCCGCAGTGGATAGCGGACGCCGCGACGTACTACTACGACCAGGTGCGGGGCAGGCTCAAAGACGACCGGGCGCGGGCTGAACTGGGCGCCAGGCAGGAATCCATCCGGTGCTCGATCGAGATCGTGCGGCTGATCAGTCTGGACACCACCCCGGCCCGGCTGCGGGAACGCCTGCAGAATCATCCCTCCAAGCACGTACGCAAGTATCCCGATGACGACCGGCCGTGGCTGGCACGTCGGCTGGAGAGCGACGCGCTGGGCGAGCTGGACCAATTCCTCGACCGTATCTACCAGCTCGGGTATCACAAGATGCTGATCTATCCGTTCCGGCCGTCCGTTCACCGGGCCCCCGCCCGGAGTGCCGAGCCGACGGCACCGGACCTGTAAACGCGGGTGAAATAGCGGCGGCCCGCGCGGGGTTCCACTGATGGCGCGTTGCGCGCCCGCAACCAGCGGGCGGCGCCATCGGTGAAGGAGCTGACGTGTCGGACACTTACCGCAAGGACCCCGAGGCGGTTTCCCGGCTGACCCCGGAGCAGTACCAGGTCACCCAGCAGGCTGGTACCGAGCCGGCGTTCAAGAACGAGTACTGGAACAACAAGGAACCCGGCATTTACGTGGACATCGTGTCCGGCGAGCCGCTGTTCGCTTCGGTCAACAAGTACGACAGCCACTCCGGCTGGCCGAGCTTCACGGTGCCGATCGAGCCGGGCAACGTGGTCGAGCACACCGACAAGAGCTACGGCATGGTCCGGACGGAGGTCCGGTCAACGCACGGGGACAGCCACCTTGGCCACGTGTTCCCCGACGGCCCGCGCGAGGCGGGCGGCATGCGCTACTGCATCAACTCCGCGGCGCTGCGCTTCATCCCGCTCGACGACCTGGAGCGCGAGGGTTACGGCGCCTACCGCAAGCTGTTCGAGCCCGCCCACGACACCGGGAGCACATCATGACCCCTGAGAAGACGAGCACTGAGAAGGCGATCCTGGCCGGCGGCTGCTTCTGGGGCATGCAGGACCTCATCCGCAAGCTCCCCGGCGTGATCTCCACCCGGGTCGGCTATACCGGCGGCGACGTGCCGAACGCCACCTACCGGAACCACCGCGGCCACGCGGAGGCGATCGAGATCATCTTCGACCCGGACCAGATCTCCTACCGGGACCTGCTGGACTTCTTCTTCCAGGTGCACGACCCGACCACGCGGAACCGGCAGGGCAACGACATCGGGACCAGCTACCGGTCGGCCATCTTCTACCTCAGCGACGAGCAGAAGAAGGTCGCCGAGGACACGATCGCCGACGTCGACGCGTCCGGCCTGTGGCCGGGCAAGGTGGTCACCGAGGTGACGGCGGCCGGCCCGTTCTGGGAGGCCGAGCCCGAGCACCAGGACTACCTCGAGCGGTACCCGGACGGGTACACGTGCCATTTCGTCCGCCCCGGCTGGAAGCTGCCGCGCCGCGCGGACCAGGCCCGCCAGTAGTCAGGAGCGGAAGGCGCTGATAGCCCGTGCCGTTGCCGCCTCAGGCGGTGAGCACGGGATGGTCCACGACCCCGTCGGTGTAGCTGACCGTGTTCGTCAGCAGCGCCGGGATGCGCGGGCCGGGCAGCACGATACCGGTCAGGTTCAGCGGGTCGGCCGCGGACAGCAGGATCGTCTCCCCGGTCCGCGGCCGCTTCGTGATGTCGCGCAGCATGCCCACCGCGTCGGGATGGGCGTACTGCTCGCCGCTGAACCCGGTGACGAACCGCCCGCCGCAGATCGTGCCGCGGGCCTCCATCCGGCGCAGCGCCCACAGCACCTCGCGCCACGGCACGGCGAGGTTCTCCCGGGCCAGCAGGTCGCGGAACACGACCCCCCAGCGGGCGGCCAGCTGCTCCGCGACGGCTTCGGCCAGGTCGTCCGGGTCGCAGTCGGCCGGGGGCTCGGGCAGCAGCGACCACCGGCCGGCCGTCCTCGAGCTGAGCTGGCTGCTCCGGCGGAGCCGGTGCCGGCCGGGAGCGTTCTGCGCGGCGCGGCGGGCGAACAGCGACCGGACGGCGCGGAAGCCATCCGCGGTGATCAGCCCGCGGGCCACGCCGTCCCACAGCGCCTCCTCGATCTCGGCCGGCAGCCGCCGGGTCAGCGTCTCCAGGTCGGGCGGGAACAGCGCGCCGCGCTCCCGCAGCGCGCCGAGCACGTCGCTGGTGCTGCCCGGTCCTGGCTCGGCGGGCCGGAGCTCACCGCGGGCCGCCCGCAGCAGCCACGGCAGGTCGTCGCGGATCGTCAGGGTGATCGGCGTGGCCCGGGACGGGGTCAGGCCGCCGCGCCGGGGCAGTTCCTCCGGGTCGCCGCGGACCGAGAGCCGGCCCCAGGTGATGCCGCCGTCCAGGCACACCTCGTCCAGCCATTCCCGCCGGTACCCAGTCACCCGCGCCGGGAAGACGGCCTTCTCCCAGGCCCCGGCGGCCAGCTCGAAGCCCTGCAGCTGCTCGACCACCGCGAGCACGCCACGGCTGCCTTCCCGCCGGGTATCCGCGGTGACGTGCTGCCAGCGCAGCAGGAACCGCATGAAGTCCTGGGCCGTGACCGGCTCGACCTCGCGCCGCTTGCGCTGCCGGGTGTAGGCGTGGATGCGAGTCAGCACCCGCCGGGCGCAGAACTCCTCTTCGCCGTCCGGATCGGTGAAACGGCCCCGCAGCGCGAAGCCTTCGTTCTCCAGCCGGATCAGGGCGAGGGTCACGTCCTGTACCCGGAGCGCGGTGGCCTGGGCCAGGTCCGCCGCCGTGGCCGGACCCCGGACCTCCAAGTGGCCGCGGAGCATCTCGGCCGCGGCCGTCTCCGGGTCCATGGTCTTGGCCTGCGGGCTTCCCGGCCGGACGCGAAGCCCCGGGTACAGCGGCTGCAGCACAGCCTGCCGTTCGGCGGCACACCACAGTAGGCCCCCGGGGATCTCGGCCGCCCGGCCGGCTGCGGCCAGGTCGCCGAGCCAGCCGCGCCACGGCTCCCGCGGCCGCAGGACGAACACCGTCATCAGCAGGTCGTGCAGCTCGTCCGCGTCCCGCGGCCGCGGCCGCACCTCGTCCCTGACCCGCTCGATCGCGCCGGGATCGAGCCGGGCCAGGTCGCGGGCGGCCACCGGCAGTCCCCGCGGGATCTGCACCTGCCGGCTCCGGCGGTTTGCTGCCTCCGTCTCATCGTCCAGGTAGGTGAACGGCTGGCCGTTCAGGATCTCGTGGGCGAGCACCGACGGCTCGGTGGTATCCCGGGTGATGACGCTGATCCGGCCGGCCTCGATCCCGGCCACCAGCTCCCGCAGCCCGTCGATGTCCATCGCCTCGTGCAGGCAGTCCTCCAGCGTCTGCCGGACCAGGGGGTGGTCGGGGATCTCCAGCGGGCCCGGCGCCACGTTCTCCTGGCAGGCCGCCAGCGTCGGGAACACCGCCGCCATCAGGTCATCGGCCTCCATCCGCTGAATGGCCGGCGGGTTCTTGCGCCCGCCGCGCATCCGCAGGACGGTCAGCGAGGTGTTCAGGTTCCACCGCC
>Ga0209039_10004077_pt1 | contig 10918 bp, 7 predicted proteins | sample BogFormECP12_OM1_FD_188238 | JGI IMG/M metagenome (GOLD analysis project Ga0209039, IMG submission 188238) | Bog forest soil microbial communities from Calvert Island, British Columbia, Canada - ECP12_OM1 (SPAdes) (version 2) | ecosystem: Environmental > Aquatic > Freshwater > Wetlands > Bog ... | reverse complement strand
ACAACGCGAACAAGGGCAGCACGAGAAACGAGACCCAGTCGTTCAGCTTGCGCGTGAGGCGCTCGGAGTCTGCTTCGGTGGCGTTCACCAGTTGTTCGAAACTCCCAAGCAGCCGATACGCAGTCGCCATGTCACCTTCCGCTTGTGCAGTGCGGAATCGCTGCATCATGTCGATGCCGATCTCCTCAAATTGCTGAAGCGACAGGCGAGGTGAAGTGGGAACCATGAAGCCAAGAATCACGCCAGCGATGGTAGCGTGAATGCCCGATTCCTGAATCGCGACCCAGAACGCAACGCCGAGAACCACAAATACGATCGTCCGCGAAATGCCGACGCGGCGCAAGCCGAACATTACCAGCAGGATGAGAAGGCCAACGAACAATGCCTGCACATGCAGCGTGTCGGTGTAGAAGAACGCGATAACGATGATGGCGCCGATATCGTCGGCGATTGCCAGCGTCAGGAGAAAGACTTTCAGCTCGGACGGAATCCCTTTCACCATGCCTAACACGCCCAGGGAGAAAGCGATGTCGGTGGCCATCGGGACACCCCATCCATGTTGGCCGGGACCGCCGTAATTCAAGGCAACGAACAGGAGCGCCGGTAGGACCATGCCACCCAGGGCGCCAACGATAGGCAGCGCAGCCTTGCGAATGTCGGACAACTCCCCGTGCACGATCTCCTGCTTGATCTCCATGCCCACCAGGAAAAAAAAGATCGCCATCAAGGCGTCGTTAATCCAGGCGTGCACCGGAAGCTGAATGCCCGAGAGCGTAAGCTGCAACTCCCAGACATGATGGTAGGAATCATGCCACGGAGAGTTCGCCCAGATCAGCGCGGCAACTGCGGCCGCCAGCAGCAAAATGCTGCTGATTCCCTGAATGTGAATGAACTCCTGAATGGGGAGGACCAGTGCGCGGGTAAATAACGATTCGCGCAGTTGCACTTCCAGGGCTCCGTAGGTGCGGGCCGGAATTCCCATCTTGTCGCTCATCGATAGCAGCTCTCTCCGTCAGCGGTTCTCTCATTGAACCTGCAAAACTGGACTTGGTCAACGGCCCACAAGCCGTTCAGCGCCGAGCTGGCATTTCGGCTATGCTGATGGCTCGTATGTACGCCGTAGTCCGCAATATCCTGCTGGTTTATGCCGCTCTGCTGCCGATTGTGAATCCACTCGGGATGGCGCCGATCTTCGCCTCCATGACGGCAGAATACGACACCAGTGTGCGCCGGACTGTCGCGATGAGGGTCGCGGTGAACGGCATGGTCTTGCTGATGGCGTCGTTGTTCATCGGGTCCTACGTCCTGGATTTTTTCGGCGTGAGCATCGCCGCGGTCCAACTGGGTGGAGGTTTGGTGGTGGCGGTCGCCGGCTGGCGGATTTTGAATCAGCAGAACAGCAGTTCGGAGCATCACGTGGACGCGGTGCTCGACGACGAAGCCATTCTTTCGAAGGCATTCTATCCGCTGACCATGCCCCTCACCGTGGGACCCGGCTGCATCGCCGTGGCCTTGACCTTGGGGAGCAACATCCATGCTGAAACCCACCTGCAACTGATTGTGAGTGCGCTTGCCGCCACCCTGGGAATCGTGCTGATCGGCATCACGATATTTTTGTGCTATCGCTTTTCCGACGGACTGCAGCGATTACTCGGGCCGAATGGAACCAGCATCCTGATTCGCCTTTCGGCGTTCATCGTGGTGTGTATCGGCATCCAGATCATGTTTAACGGGGCAAACCAATTTTATGGGGAAATGGTGCATAACGCGGGGTTGGGCACGAATCCGCGGTGACCTGTCCAGCGTTTAGGAATTGTCCTGCTTGTGGCAGTCGGCGCATTTCACCGGCGCTGCCTTTCCGCGGCTGTTTTCTGTCTTGTGGCAAGTAATACACAGCCCGGAGGTGGCGGTGGGATTATGGAATGCCGCCTGAAGGCCGGTCGTCACCGGCGGGGTGGGTGGTTTCGTATGGCAGTCGGTGCAGGCCTGCTGCGGGACCTTCAGTGACTTTTCCGGTTTCGAGGCGTGATGGCAGACCTCGCATTTGCCGGCGACCCTCGTGTGGGCCGAATGGGGAAAGCTCACAGCTCCCATGGTCGGGCCCTTGAAGACAATTGGGGCCGAGGGAGCTTCCTGGGAGAGGACGCTGCCGCAAAGAATCGTCAGCGACATGAGCGTGAGTATCGCTGCCATGGTCCTGGTTTGTCCCACACGTCCTCCCGCGAGATCGGAGCTGGAGACTTTCTTGGTTAACGCGTGCCGGTCTGCTTGGCGATTGAATTCTAGCTATCTTGAGCCCACCGTACTGTGACGGGCCACGCCATGTCATGTGACGCAAGTACGCGAACTGCCGCGTTGAACCCGAGTGTAATCCTGACCACGAGTTTGAATTGAAGGCAAAGGCTGGGTGCTGCGAATCACGGTCGCACACTACGAATCGTCCCGCCCGGCGCTGCATCCAAATTGTCGTCTGTGTAGCATCGGTTGCACAAAGTTGCCTCACTGCAGGAGCTAGTCGGCATGATCAAGCGTCTCGGATGGATAGGTCTGATCGTCGTTTCAGTTGGGCTACTGGACGCGAGCTTATTTGGCGCGTCGGTTCCGGCCGTCGGCAGCACCGCTCCCGACTTTACTCTCAACTCGCAGGATGGCAATCCCATTTCTCTTTCGCAGTTCCGCGGAAAGTGGGTCGTGCTGTACTTCTACCCGCGTGACATGACCAGCGGTTGCACCCTTGAAGCGCACAACTTCCAGCGTGACCAGGAGAAGTTCAAGGCCGCAAATGCGGTGGTTCTCGGCGTGAGTGTGGACGACACCAAGTCGCATCAACAGTTCTGCACCAAAGAAGGACTGACCTTCAAACTGCTTTCGGACACAGATCACAAGGTTTCCGAGGAGTACGGTTCGCTAACCAACCTGGGGCTGGTCAAGTTTTCCAAGCGCCACACTTTCATAATCGACCCACAGGAAAAGATCGTGAAGGAATATGCTGACGTGGATTCGAACATCAATCAGCACAGCGAACAGGTCCTTGCCGAGCTGGCGCAACTGCAGAAGAAGTAACCTCGGTACGCATTGCGTCTACCGCGCACGGTATTCCCCTAACCATGGCGCAAGGCTGGAACCATTAATGCCAGCTTCTGGAGGTCGCCGTCTGGTTTCGAAGCCCTGCACACCTACCTGATCCTAAGGCGTGTCAAGGCCCTATTCTCGCGACAGAGGAGTGCAGCGCCCTTTGCCATGCCAACACTATCGCCTTTGGAATGCGCTAGTTGCGTGCCTGGAAGTCGGCATCGAACGTGTCGTCTTGGGTCGCGGCAAGCCAGCTCGTCCACGCCCTTCGACCATAAGTATGTGACGCGCGTCACAGCCTTGTTAGTACCCCGGTCACAGCTACCTGGGTATGCGACCGATATCTTGGAGAGTACTGGTTTTATAACCACATAACAGACCGCGCACTCAGCTCGATCTGGGGGACGAAGATCGTGAAAACTACCGAATATCCGGCACCGCCCGCCGCCGCACCTGTTATCAATTCATCCGCGGCGGCAGGAAGTTCCGGTTCGCGGCAAACCTCACCTGAAGGGGAGGAACTCGCTGGAGGCAAGATGTCTAGAAACAAAGTCACCCTTGATGGCAATGAAGCTGTCGCTTACGTGGCCTACCACGTCAGCGAAATCGCAGCCATCTACCCGATTACGCCGTCTTCTCCCATGGGAGAGTCTTCCGACGCCTGGGCGTCGGTCGGCGAGAAGAACATCTGGGGAACGGTCCCGAAGGTCATCGAGATGCAGAGCGAGGGCGGAGCCGCCGGAGCCTTGCATGGGGCACTGCAGGCAGGTGCGCTCGGCACAACCTTTACGTCGTCGCAGGGACTTCTACTGATGATCCCCAACATGTACAAGATCGCCGGCGAACTCACAAGCACGGTCATTCACGTGGCTGCCCGCTCCGTGGCGGCGCAGGCACTGTCGATCTTTGGCGATCACCAGGACGTGATGGCCACCCGCCAGACCGGCTTCGCTCTGCTGTCATCCAACTCTGTCCAGGAAGCCATGGACCTGGCGCTAATCGCGCATGCGGCGACCCTCGAATCGCGCATCCCTTTCCTGCACTTCTTCGACGGCTTCCGCACCTCGCACGAAGTTTCGAAGATCGAAGAACTCAGCCTCGAAGACATGCGGGCGATGATTGCCGACGACATGGTGCGCGCGCATCGTGAACGAGCTCTGTCGCCCGACCATCCAGTATTGCGCGGCTCGGCACAGAATCCCGATGTTTATTTCCAGGGCCGTGAAGCGGTCAACCCCTACTACCTCGCCTGCCCCACGATCGTGCAAAACGCGATGGACAAGTTCGCGGCGATCGTCGGCCGTCAGTACCGGCTGTTTGAATATGTGGGCGCCCCCGATGCCGAGCACGTGATCATCATCATGGGTTCGGGCGCGGAAGCGGTGCACGAGACGGTGGACTACTTGACCGCGCAAGGCAAGAAAGTCGGCGTCCTGAAGGTCCGCCTGGTACGTCCCTTCTCGGTGGAGCATTTCCTGCAGGCCCTGCCCAAGACCGTGAAGAGCATCGCCGTTCTGGATCGCACCAAGGAGCCGGGGAGCATCGGCGAGCCGCTTTACCAGGACATCATCACCGCCCTGACCGAAGGCTTTACAGCCGGCAAATGCCAGTTGGCGGCCTTCCCCAAGGTGGTCGGCGGACGCTACGGGTTGTCGTCGAAAGAATTTACTCCCGCCATGGTGGTCCGGATCTACGAAGAATTGACCAAGCCAACTCCGCAGAACCACTTCACCATCGGCATCGTTGACGATGTCACCCACACCAGCCTGGCCTTCAATCCGTCCTTTTCCACCGAGACGACGGACACAGTGCGCGCCATGTTCTTCGGTCTCGGTGCAGACGGCACCGTGGGCGCCAACAAGAACAGCATCAAGATCATCGGCGAAGAGACCGACCTGAGCGTTCAGGGTTACTTCGTGTATGACTCCAAGAAGTCAGGCGCGGTCACGACCTCGCATCTGCGCTTCAGCAAGATGCCGATCCACTCGACGTATCTCATCTCGTCGGCAAACTTCGTAGGCTGCCATCAATTCAGCTTCATGGAGCGCCTCGATGTTTTGCGAGCTGCCGATCCGGGCTCGGTCTTCCTGTTGAACAGCCCGTTCGGACCCAACGAAGTCTGGGACAATCTGCCACGATCTGCACAGAAGACCATCGTCGAAAAGAAACTGAAGTTCTACGTCATCGATGCGGTGGAGGTCGCGCGGGCCGCCGGCATGGGCGGACGCATCAACACCGTCATGCAGACCTGCTTCTTCGCGATCAGCGGCGTTCTGCCACGGGAAGAGGCGATCGCCAGCATCAAGCACTCGATCGAGAAGACCTACGGCAAGCGCGGAGAGTCAGTGGTCCGCAAGAACTTCGCGGCAGTCGATGCCTCGCTGGAAAATCTGCACGAAGTGAAAGTTCCCAACACCATCACGTCGAAATTCGAGTTGCGTCCCCCTGTCCCAGCCAACGCTCCCGCATTTGTACGCAACGTCGAAAGCCTGATGATCGCCGGAGATGGCGACCTCATCCCGGTCAGTGCCATGCCAATTGACGGAACCTTTCCCACCGGCACCACGCAGTGGGAGAAGCGCAACATCGCGCTCGAGATCCCGGTGTGGGACGAGCAGCTATGCATTCAGTGCGGCAAATGCGTCATGGTCTGCCCGCATGCTGTGATCCGCGCCAAGGTTTACGACCCGGCGCCTATCAATCACGCGCCGGACGGCTTCCAGACGGCTGTTCCGAAGTGGCGTGAATTCTCCGACCTGAAGTACACGTTACAAGTGGCTCCGGAGGACTGCACAGGTTGCGGACTTTGCGTAGCCGTCTGCCCGGCCAAGAGCAAGAGCGAAGCCAAGCACCGGGCCATCAACATGGAAGCTCAGCCTCCGCTGCGCGAAAAGCACAACGAGTACTGGAACTACTTCCTGAGCATCCCTGAGCTCTCGCGTGAGAAGCTCTCACACACACAGGTTAAGGACTCGCAGTTACTGGAGCCGCTATTCGAGTTCTCTGGCGCCTGCTCAGGTTGCGGCGAGACCCCGTACATCAAAGTGATGACGCAGATGTTCGGCGATCGCGCGTTAATCGCCAACGCTACCGGTTGCTCGTCGATCTACGGCGGAAACCTGCCGACGACGCCATATAGCGTAAACAAAGAAGGGCGGGGACCAGCCTGGTCGAATTCGCTGTTCGAAGACAACGCCGAGTTCGGAATGGGTATGCGCCTGGCCATCGATAAGCAGAAAGAGTACGCCGAAGAGTTGGTGAAGCGGATGGCATCCGTGATCGGCGAAGAACTCGCTGTGGGCTTGCTGACTGCCGACCAGTCAACCGAGCCGGGCATCTTTGCCCAGCGCGATCGCGTGAAGGCGCTGAAAGAAAAACTGGCTGGCGACAAGTCGCCCGTGGCCCGCGACCTGCTGGCCGTGGCGGATGAACTGGTCAAGAAGAGCGTGTGGATCATTGGCGGTGACGGTTGGGGCTATGACATCGGCTTTGGCGGCCTGGATCACGTGCTGGCTTCCGAAGCCAACGTCAACATCCTGCTGCTCGACACGGAGGTTTATTCCAACACTGGTGGACAGATGTCGAAGGCAACGCCTCTCGGAGCGGTAGCGAAATTCGCGGCCGGCGGCAAGCGCACTCCTAAGAAAGACATTGCGATGATGGCCATGAATTACGGGCGCGCCTACGTGGCCCACATCGCGATGGGTGGCAGCGACACTCAGACCATGAAGGCGTTTGCCGAGGCGGAGGCACATGACGGGCCATCGCTGATCATCGCCTACAGTCATTGCATCGCACACGGATATGACATGGTGTACGGCATCGAGCAGCAAAAGAACGCCGTGTTGTCCGGGCACTGGCCGCTGTTCCGCTACAACCCGGGGCTGGCGAAGGAAGGCAAGAACCCCTTCCAGCTTGATTCGCGAGCACCTAGCATTCCCTTGGAGAAGTACATCTACAACGAGACGCGCTACACCATGCTGGTCAACAGCGATCCCGAGGAAGCCAAGCTCCTGCTCCACGAAGCGCAGGACAACGTTAACGAGCGCTGGAAGCTGTACCAGCACATGGCCGCTATGAACTTCGAGCAGTAGCGAGGAGAGAAACGAATGATTGACCTGTCAACCAACTACCTTGGGCTAAAGCTGAAGAACCCCGTTGTGGTTTCAGCCTCGCCGCTGACCGAGAAGCTCGAAAACTTCGCGCGCCTCCGTGACGCAGGCGCCTCGGCCATCGTTATGTACTCGCTGTTCGAGGAGCAAATCGAGGCGGAGAGCGAAAACCTTGACGCAGCCATGGAGTACGGCATCAACAGCTACGCCGAGTCGACGACCTATCTTCCCGACATGCCCAAGTACCACATTGGCCCCGACCGCTACCTCGACTTGCTCCACAAGGCGAAGAAGACAGTCGACGTGCCGATCATTGCCAGTCTTAACGGCAACTCTCGCGGCGGCTGGACCCGTTACGCGGAATACATGGAAGAGGCGGGAGCCGACGCATTAGAGCTCAACATTTTCAACATTCCGACCGATCCCTCGGTGACGGCGGAGCAGTTGGAACATGGCTATTGCGAACTGGTTCGCGCTGTCCGTAAGGCCGTGAAGATCCCGGTGTCGGTAAAACTCGGGCCGTACTTCACTTCGATGGCGAACTTCGTGAAGCAGTTGTCGGAGGCCGGAGCCGATGGCGTCGTGATCTTCAACCGCTTCTATCAGCCCGACTTCGATCTCGAGGAACTGGAGGTCACCCCGAACCTCGTGCTGAGCAGCCCGCATGAGTTGCGGCTGCGGCTGCACTGGGCGGCGATCCTATATCACCAGGTCGAAACCTACATTGCCATCACGGGCGGAGTACACGACGCGACCGACGTGCTCAAGTCCATGATGGCGGGTGCACACGTCGCCATGCTGACCTCGGCCCTGCTCAAGTACGGCATCGAGCACATCGGCGTAGTTCTGGCCGGCTTGGAGCGCTGGATGGAAGAGCACGAGTATCAATCCATCACGCAGATGCGCGGCAGCATGAGCATGGTCAACATCGAGAACCCCACCGCATTTCTGCGCGGAAACTATCTCAAGATGCTGGGCTCGTTCAAGTTCGGTGAGGCGGGGTCGGCGTTGCCCACGTACTAACGGTCTGTTCCTTCGTCAGCAATAGAATGGCCGGATTCCCGACGGGGGTCCGGCCATTTCCCCGCGATTCTAAGTTGCTGTTCAACCCGCAATCGGGCGATCGCTAGGAGTCTGTCGGGAATAGATTTTGTGCCACGTAGAATCAATGAGTTACGGACAACGCTTCGTCTGTAAGCTATTGATTCTTCGTTGAAAATTCGTTATTCCCGACACACTCCTAGTGACAACTACTTCAGCACGATCACCAGTGTGCGTCCGTCTGTCTTGATCTCGCCGCCAGTTGCCGTCTTGGTGTCTTTGACTTGCTTGGGCCGCTCGAAGTATCCCGTGGCCTTCACCAATCCCTCCTGCTGCAACGTCGCCGCAATGAAATCCCGTTCACCGTCGACCTCTGGATCGATCTTATGGGTGATGGCGTTTTCCTTGCGCTGGTCCTTCTCGATGCCGATGTCGTGCGTGCCCGCTCCTGCCCACAGGATTTCGCCCTTCGGCCCCTTAAACGGAGTCTGCCAGATGCGGAAGTGGTCGCGCTCTCCGATGACTTTCACGGCTTCGGCGCGAGCGTAGCCAAAGTCCTGCCCACGGCCAAAGAGATAAAGCGTGCTCATCGGGACCGTTACGTAGGCTTGCTTTTGAAGGGTCACGATCAGCGCGCTCACCACCGCCTGCTGGTTTGTCTTGTCGGGAAGCACCCAACCCGCCGCCTTGAACGCCTCGGTGACCTGCTTCTCGCTGCCGACCAGCACAAAATTCACCAGGTCGCCTTCGTTTCCGCCGGGAGCGGCCTGATCCGTCACACGGTAGGGCAGCTTCTGATCGATGACCGCGAACAGCGGCTTGAAATCGTAGTTAGTCATATTGGCAGCCGCCACGGTGGCTGGCGTGCGATCGATGTGCACCTCGAACTTGCCGGCCGTTGGCTTGGAAAACTGGTCCTGGTTCACACCTAGATACAGGCGCCCAGTCGTGGGCGCCGTGATGGTGCCATCTGCTCCTACAAGGAACGGCGTCGCAGCGCGGTCGTTGCCGATCTGTCCTACGAGCGCTCCGCGTCCGGCGCTGGAGACACTGAGCGCACGAAGCGTGTCGGCCCAGCCACGCTGCGCGCCCTCGGGACCAACACCGGGCTTGTCCTTGAAATCGACCGTTCCGGTGGCGGTGATGTGCAGCTTGTCGCCGGCATTCACGTCCATGCCGGTGTCGATCCACGGATTGTTTCCGTTGACCGTGACATCGGCGCTCTTTGCGGTGGCGGCCTGATTGGCAGCCGCGGACAACGAATTGGCCCACCACAATGGAAAGGTGAGGACTACAGCAATCAGAAACGACCACGCTCGCTTCATTGATCTGTACCTGCTCCTACGTACAGAAGTATAACCATCGGGCCCGATCAACGTTGCGACCCCGATGCAGATTACCGCGTCGCCTCGCCGAACGCCATTTTGCCCAGATACAAGGGATGCGACACCTTGGGGGAGTCGCTGGGTCCATATACGGGATAAGGCGTGTTCTGCGCCTGCATGGGGAATCCCCAAACGTCGCCGTTGCGCATGTCGACCGCGATCTTTCCCCAAGTCGTGGTGCCGTCTGATTTGCGAAGCGACACCATTCCCTGTTCGATGTGAAACGGGTATGGCGAACCGTCCTGGGCCATGACCGGCAGCGGTTGCACTACCGGACGGAAAGCCACAATTGCGAGCAATAAAGCGATGTAAACCAGCAGCGATTTTACGAACCAATCCAGCTTCATGGGACCTCCGGACACAGCGCGAGGCTCGACGGCCTTTGTGGCCGACGGCTTCTCGGGCTGAGCAAGGTATTTGCTGGAAATGTAGTACGTTTTGGTCGGGAGGTAAACCCCGCTGGGTTTGTGCCCGTTATCGGCTGGCCGACCACCCTGAAGTTGAGTGACGAGACGGGCGTTTGGCGGTACGTATCTGGTGAAACTTCACCCAAGAGGACTTCTGGCTCAGAATAATTGCCGGTTAGCCCGTCAGTCGCCCAGAATCCCCGGCGGCAAATGCAAGAGAGGAGACGATTGGTGTTCAGTGCTCAAGCAATTTGGCGGCACGGTTTTTCTTCTCGCCTAGGGCCACCTCATTGGGATACTCCTTCGCCAAGTCACAAAGTTTCTCATAGAACTCTCGCGCTTCAGATAAGCGATCGGCGTTATGTGAGAGCAATACAAGGTTGTATGCTGCCCTTGCCAGTTCTTCGCGCAATTCCGGCGCTCCGGGGTGAGCCGTTGTGAGCTCACAAAGCTGCTTGTACAAGCTCGTTGATTTTTCCATCGCTCCAGGCAGCCCAGGCACACTTGAGTATGCCGCCACAATTGCACTCGCAGATTTTGCGAGAAACAGGTCTAGTTCAGCTACTCTGGGATATTTTGAGAGCAATGAATCAAGCCCTTTGTATATCTCCTCGCAGCGCGTCACCTGTTCTTTGATTTGATCTCTTAGAAGAAAGATGGCAGGGACTTGAACCCGGGTTGATGCCCGAGCGATCGCGGAGTATCCAAGGATGAGATCAAAGGCTGCCGCTGCCTGCGTTCTACGGAGTTCAACATTTTCAGCGTGAAGTTTACAAAGCCCGGTCAATTCCTCATATTGATGGTTAGCAATCTTCAGTCGCGAGATTGGGTGCAAGAAGGTAAGGGGAGCCGCCGGCAACGGACGTGCAAGCTCGGCCTCGTTCTCTCTCGTATACACCTG
>Ga0209039_10004073_pt1 | contig 10929 bp, 9 predicted proteins | sample BogFormECP12_OM1_FD_188238 | JGI IMG/M metagenome (GOLD analysis project Ga0209039, IMG submission 188238) | Bog forest soil microbial communities from Calvert Island, British Columbia, Canada - ECP12_OM1 (SPAdes) (version 2) | ecosystem: Environmental > Aquatic > Freshwater > Wetlands > Bog ... | reverse complement strand
AGGGAGCGCATGGAGGAAGAGGTCTACGGCCTCATCGAGGAAGACTGGCACAAAGAGATGAGGATGTTCACCGAGATCGAGTTCAAGAGCGTTGTGACGCTCGACGGTATCCTGCAGGAAAAGACAAGTGACGAGATAAGTGCCCGATACAATGAGGACCGGTACAATCCGCGAGACGGCGAACTTGTTCAGGCGGTTGATCATCTTGCTGCCTTTTGTGAAGCATACCTCGCGCTTGCAAACGGCGTCAAAGCGCAGGATTTCGACAAGACCAAAACGGGCTTGAAGCAGGACTATATGGGTAAGACCATCGCGGGCCTGCGCTTTGGCGAGATATACTCTGATTTCGATTAGCTTCCTACTCCAAGTTAAAATAGAATAGTGCGGGATGACTTTCTTCCCGCCAAGCCTCGCCACACGCCTCCATCAGGGCATGAGTAAGCCCTAACGCATAACTTCCTGCAATCGTGTTTTCTAGATTCTCGTCAATGTGATGGACGAGTACAACCTTTCAACTCGAAAGAGTAGAAAGTGTATCGTAGTAATTCCTTTGGCAAATCGCACAATCTCATTGACAAATATTTTTTGATGGTATTAAATCGGCATCGTGGGGTCAGCTACCAACAAGAACTCCAACGGCGCCCGCGATCATCTCGCAAATGAGCGCACGTTTCTCGCTTGGGTGCGCACCGGCATCGCCATTGTCGTGTTTGGTTTTGCGATTGGTCGCTTCGCGGTTGCCATTCACGAATTCTTGCAAATTCAGGGTCGTGCCTCACGGACGGAAGGACTTTCCGTCTGGTTTGGCACGATAGCGATTATTGCGGGGGTGGTGTTGACCCTTGCCGGCTTACTTCGCTACCGCCGGACACGGAGTCAGCTGGAATCCGGAAAGTTCAAACCGGCTGGCTTCATCATCGATCTCGTGGGAATTCTCACCGCATTGTTCGGTTTGATCCTGGCGGGATATCTGGTCTATATCGAACTGCGATTGTAGAGTCGTACTCTTTACGTACCTCTTAACAAACCCCGGGCCAATTTGGGCTCCGGCAACAGAACTGTTGGCTTAACATCCTTTGGGGTAAATCTTCAAAATTGGCCATCGATGATCGTCAGCGCTTCGCAGGTGGAAGTCTGAACGCGGCTCTGCTTGAAAAGCTAAGTCAGAAATCCATGCGCTCCTTATTGCGCGGTTGTGCCCGACAACCCTATTTTAGAACTTGCGATCCGGCCTAGCCTTTCTTCTGGGATTCGTAATTGTGCGGGGATAGGCTCTCCTGGCGTCAAACTTTGTCTTGACAATAAGGGCAGGTATAATCTAACGTTTCAACTCTATCGATTCTAGTTAGGAGGTATTTTCGTGATTGTTGACATCCATCGCCATTTCATGCCGAAGGAGCTTTTTGAGCGTTACGGGGCACTGGGCAAGCCGACCTGGCGCTACCAGGATCCCGTCCTGGAATTCACGTTCTATCACAAACTCTACGAAGTAGACCAACAGCTTCGAGATATGGATGAAGCCGGCATTGACATTGCCGTACTCAACCTGGCCCAGTGGAGCTTGAAAGGGACTGAAATGTGCCAGTTGATCAACAACAGCATTGCGCAGGTCGTGAAAACGCACCCTGATAGATTCATCGGCTGCGTTCATTTACCACTGGAAGATACAAAGGCTTCACTGCAGGAACTGCATCGCGGCCTGGATTTGGGCCTGCGCGCGTGGGCGATCCTCTCATCTTTCCTGGATATCACCCTGGACGATGAGCGAATGTATCCTCTTTATGACGAGATTTCACGCTTGAAACTGCCGATCGTCATGCACGCGAGCCTTCTGCCTAAAGGTGCCGAATCGGCCTTTACGATCGGACGGTCTCTGGCCAGGGCTTATGACATTTCGGGAGCGGCCCTACGCATCATGTATAAGGTCTTCCAGAACTGGCCTGACCTTCAATTCATCCTGCCCCATATGGGGGGAGTATTACCCATGATGAAGGGGAGGTGCATGGCCTTTTTTGAGCCACCGCCCGAATTGGGCTTCAAACTGACTTATCCTGAAGAGATTCGGCCTCTGCCGAAAACCTTGAATGAACTGGAGGCTACCGGGGCAATACCGTACTTCGATAAGCTTTTCGACAGGCTCTATTTTGATACGGCCGGCGCTTGCGGCTGGATGCCGGCCATGCAGGCAGCTGTAAACGCCTTTCGTCCGGAACGGATCATGTTCGCCACCGACTACCCTATGGAGTTTCACACGGGCAAGGACAAGAAATGGTTCATCGACAACATTAAGGCGATGGATATCCCTGCCGGTAACAAGGAATTGATCTTCAGCGGCAACTTCAAACGGGTCTTCGGCCTGAAAGGGTAATATCAGGACAAGCTGGCGCGCCTTTTATTTTGATGCAGGCGCTCCGGTACCCTTGAGAAGTTTCTTCACCATCTCGTACTCGCTCGTCATCATCTTCTTGAACTCCGGGCCCGGCACATAGTCTTCAACGGCACCGAGCTGCTCCATCGCCTTGACCACCTCAGGAGCTTTGATTGCTTTTTCCAGAGGAGCGGCCAACGTCTTCTTGACGGAATCGGGAAGACCCACAGGAGCATAAAACGCAAAGAGGACGGAAGAGATGTCGTTCTTGTATCCCAGCTGCTTCAAGGTCGGGACATTGGGGAACTCAGGGGTCTTCTTCGAAATCAGGAGGGCACGGAGTTTGCCGGCCTGCAGTTGAGGATGAATGAGACTCAATGAGAGCACTGACATCTCCACGTGTCCTCCCATAAGCGCGGTCATTGCCGGCGAAGCGCCCTTGTAAGGAATCATGTTAATCGGCGCTCCGGTCTCATTCATGAGCACTTCGATGTTGAAATGGCCGACCCCACCCACACCCGTCGAGCTCGCACGGACCTTCCCCGGGTTGTTCTTCATGTAGGCCACGAGTTCCTGAAAGGTTTTCCACGGAGCGTCAGCATTGACAGCAACGGTCAACGGGGTGGAAACTGCAAGGCAGAGGGGGTCGAGATCGGTCAAGGGGTTGTATGGAACATCAGCGGGGTTCATGGCGTGAGCGTAATAAATATTCGAATTGGCAAAGAGCAATGTGTAGCCATCCTTTTTGCCTTTAACCACAAAATCTGCACCCACCGTTGATCCGCCGCCCGGCTTGTTATTGACGATCACAGGACTCTTCAAAATTTTTGCCAGCTCCGTGGCAATAGCTCTGCCGGCGAGGTCGACCGTATCCCCTGGCGCCATGGGCACGATCAGCTGAATAGGGTGCGTGGGATACGTTTGCGCGTTCACCAGCGGTGTCAGAAAAAAGATTGAAACAATGGCAACCGCCATCCCGACTAATAGACCGAGTCTTTTCATGAACCCTCCCTCTCAACAATCCCGTTCTTGAATACGAATGCGCCGGTTAATCCACCGTCAACCTTAAAGTAAATTTTCCTGAAAGTCAAAAAAATCGTCCGCAAGCTTGACCAAAAAGTTTTTGGGTCTTGACATGCTGCAGAATGTTTGTCAGACTTGAGGGCATTATGTTAGAAACGCCTCCTCTTCTTCGCGCTGAGCAGGTACGGAGAATTTACGTAAGAGATGGCAAAGAGGTCCCTGCCTGCGAGGACATCAGCTTCTCCGTGAACAAGGGAGAATTCGTCTGTATCGTCGGTCCTTCCGGGTGCGGAAAGACAACCCTGCTCAAATGTATCTGCCATCTTCTAAAGCCAACCGCAGGCAAAGTCTTTATCAACGACAGAGAAGTCGAGCGCCCACCGAAAGAGATGATTCTCATCTTCCAGGACTACAGCCGCTCCCTATTCCCATGGCGCACCGTGTTGAAGAACGTCCTCTTCGTCCTTGAGAAGAAAAACCTCACAAAAAAAGAAAGGTTTAATATAGCCAGGTCGGCGCTGGCCGCCGTTTACCTGAGCGGATTCGAGAACCATTATCCATGGGAGCTGTCCGGGGGGATGCAGCAGAGGGTTGCTATTGCGCGCGGCATAGCCTTCAACCCTGACATCCTGTTGATGGATGAGCCGTTTGCATCCGTGGATGCGCAGACGCGCAGTGACCTTGAAGATGCGATACTTGAAATATGGAATAAATTTTCGCAGACCATACTTCTCGTCACGCACGACATCGAAGAAGCGATCTATTTGGCAGACAGGGTTCTCGTGCTGAGTGGAAGACCTTCAGAAATCCGTGAGGAGATTCGGATCGATCTGGAACGGCCGAGAAATCAATTGACGACCAAAGAGGATAAGCGATTCATCGAATACCGTCACCACATTTACACCTTGATCAAAGAAGAGGGTCAGAAGTGTGAGCGCGCGGATATATGTCAGGAAATATCGCAGAACCCATGACAGGACAATCCATCAAAAGGATGGTCTTTCAGACCCGCATTTCCGGATATTTACTTCTCCTCTTCTTGATCTTTCTCTGGGAGGTCCTTCCTCGCTCCGGCATCGTGTATGCCCGTTATTTCCCCCCTTTCTCCATGGTGGTTGGAGCCCTGCTCGAAGGGATTCGCTCGACCGAGATTCTCAGACAGACCGCGATCAGCATGTATAGGGCCTTCTGCGGTTACTGTCTCGCGATTATCATCGGAGTCACCCTGGGAACGCTCACGGGGACAATTCGGTGGGTTTCCGATTTTCTGGACATCACCGTTGAGCTCTTAAGGCCCATGCCATCGGTTGCTCTCGTGCCCATTGCCATCTTGCTTTTTGGAACGTCCAACACCTACAATATTTCCATTATTACCTTCGGCTGCACCTGGCCCATTTTTGTCAACACCTTTGAGGGTACAAGAAGTATTGATACCCAGTGGATCGACACTGCCAGGGTCTATGGAGCCACGCGCTTTGACCTGCTCAGGAAAGTCGTTGTGCCGGCGGCCCTCCCCTACATTGTCAGCGGCCTTCGGGTCAGTCTCGCAACCGCCATCATCATTGTCACGGTGACTGAAATGCTCGCAAGTTTCAAGGGTCTCGGTTTTTTTATCATGGACACGTATAATGCCTATCTGGTTCCCCAGATGTACTCAGGGATCCTCACGATCGGCCTGGTCGGGTACGGCCTCAACTGGCTTTTCATGACGGCCGAGGGAAGGTTCATGGCCTGGCATAAGGGCTGGACGGCAAAGTCCGTATGAGAGCATTCTTTTCAACAAAGGCTAAAGGGATATGTTTTCTCCTCTTTTTGGCCCTCCTTTGGGAGGTCGTCTCACGAAACAAGCTTATCTCACCCCTTTATTTCCCTCCCATAAGCAAGGACCTGGTCACCTTCTACCAACTGATGCTGGATGGAACATTGCCTCTGGAGGTCGTCCGGAGCCTTGGCCGGATCTTCGGCGGATTTTTCCTGGCGGTTGCTTTGATGGTTCCCCTCGGGATTGCCATGGGACTTTTTAGGCCCATCTACAACCTCTTTGAGCCCATTACGGAATTGGTTCGTCCATTGCCACCGCCGGCCATCATTCCCGTGGTGATGCTCTTTCTCGGCATCGGAGAAACCATGAAGATTCTCGTCATTGCCTTTGCCTGCTCTTTTCCCATCTTGATCAATACCATGGATGGGGTCAGGAATGTTGAGCCCACGCTCGTAGACACGGCCAAGACCTTCGGGAGAAGCCGATATGAAGTTATTCGCCAGGTGATTCTCCCTGCCTCTCTCCACCAGATCTTCACAGGATGGAGGGTTGCATTGCCCATTGCTTTGATTGTAGACATCGTTGCGGAGATGGTGGGGGCTCTCAACGGAATCGGACGTTTTATACTGTTGATGCAGCGAAGATTCGATATCCCGGAAATGTATGCGGGCATCTTTCTGGTGGCTGTGGTCGGTTATGCGCTCAATGCCCTGCTCCGCTTTCTGAACAAGACTCTGATCGGTTGGCACCGGGCCAAGTTTGAAGCTGTGACCTGAAGAAGACCCAAGGGAAGACTTTAAGCGGCCGCGAAGGCCGCAACAAATCCAAACAATGGAGGGTAACATGAAAAAGATGAGTAGCTTGAAGGTTGTGCTGGTATTGGGTATCGGCCTCATACTCGCCCTTTTTACGGCGGGCGCGGGTTACGCCAAGGAGCTTACTCCCATGAAGGTCTCCTACATTCCTATCATGGATTGTCAGCAGCTTTACGTTGCCTGGGAGAAAGGTTATTTTGAGGAGGAGGGTCTCAAGGTGGAAGGGCAGATAGCTCAAGGAGGCGCAGTAAGCCAGACCCTGGTCGAGAGCGGCTCCGTCGAACTAGGCTGGACTGCGGTGGTCCCGCTCTCGCAGGCCTATGTGAAAGGTTTCGATTTTACCTTCATTGCTCCGGGCGCATTTTTCGGTAGCGCCAACCCAAAGGCAGCAGGCATACTGGTAAAGAAGGATTCCCCGATTCAATCGGTCAAAGAGCTGGCGGGCAAGAAAATTGCCGTTAACGCCCTTCAGTCTGTCAACCATCTTGCTGTCCTCGCCATTGCAGACTTTCACGGTGTGGATATCAAGACATTGAAATTTGTGGAAATCCCCATGCCCAGTCAAGCGCCGGCCCTTAAGGAAGGTGCTGTGGACGCGTGCCATAATGTCCAGCCTTTTATAGCGGCTTCAGAGGCGGAAGGAACAGCGCGGCTGCTCTATAGTGGTTTCTATCCACCTGAGATAGCGGATCGTGAAATGATATCGAGCTGGTTTGCCAAGAAATCGTCGCTGGAGAAGAACAAAGACAAGATGACGAGGTTCCTCAAAGCCATCACCAAAGCCACCGATTTTATCAACAAGAATCCGGATCAGATGAATGCAATCGTTGCAAAGTACACAAAACTGGATGCCAACCTTCTTAAGCAGGTTACACAGCCCAAGTTCTATACAAAGATAAACAAGAAAGATATCCAGGTTAGCATCGACCTTTGCGCCAAGTACGGTTTCATCAAGAATGGATTCGATGCCAAGGAGATTGTCGCGACTAACTTGGTTCCCCTGCAGTAGGAAAATGGTGAACGATGATGGAGGGGCGGCCGAAAAGTGCGTCCCTCAAAACCTTTGAAAAGGAGAAGACTGTGAAGCTGAACCCCACACTGATAGAGAACGTGCGTCAACCCATCTCCACGGCAGAACTGGAGCGGCGATGGGCCGAAACCAGAAAAGCCATGAAGAAGCAAGGCATCGATTGCCTCGTGATGCAGAACAGTAATCAGTATTTGGGTGGCTGTGTCCGTTGGTTCACCGATCTCCCTGCGAAGGAAGGCTATCCGGTAACCGTGATCTTTCCCGTTGATGACGAGATGACTATGATTACGAGTGGCGGAGCTCCTCTGCCGCCGGGGCCTCCTGAATGGGCCGTGCGTGGCGTTAAAGAAAGAATCGGCCGGCCCTACTTTCGCACGCTCCATTACACGGATAGTATGGACGGCGAAGCTGTAGTGAGCCAGCTGAAAGGCCGCGGCGCCAAAAGGGTCGGCATTGTAGCCAAGAGCTCAATGTCTGCCGCAACGTACGAATACATCCGGGAGAACGTGGGGCAGATCGAGCTGGTCAACGCTTCAGATCTCGTGGACCCGATCAAGGCAATCAAGAGCCCGGAGGAACTGGAACTGATTAAGAAGGCAGCAGCCATCCAGGATGCAGCCATGGCAGCGATTCCTGCTATTTTAAGACCCGGCAAGAAAGAGTATGAAATCCTGTCCGCCGTCACGCACCTGCTCATGGACATGGGAAGTGAAGAACAACTTTTGATGGTCGGCTCTGCTCCTCCCGGGATGTCAACGGGTCAGAGGAACGATTTCTTCACCAACCGCACGATCAACGCGGGCGATCAGTTTTTTCTGATGATTGAGGTGAACGGACCTGGCGGCTTTTACGCCGAAATGGGCAGAACGTTCTGTCTGGGTGACCCGCCCAAGGAGCTGCTCGCGGTGTGGGAGGTTGCCAAGGAAGCACAGCGCCGCACGGTCGCGCGGCTGGTGGCGGGAGCCAAGCCTTCTGATCTGCTCAAGGCTCACAATGAGTTTATGGTTAGCAAGGGATTTGGCCCCGAAGGTCGGCTCTTCGGTCACGGGCAGGGTTACGACCTCGTAGAGAGGCCGGCCCTGCGCGCGGATGAGCCCATGCCGTTGGCTGCCAACATGAATATCACGGTGCATCCCATCGCTGTTACAGACAACGCGTACGGCTTCTGCTGCGACAACTATATCGTCGGAGAGAGTAAAGCGACGCCGGTTCACAGGACGCCGCAGGAGGTGGTGGTAGTTTAGGATGTTACCCCGCGCGCAATTGACATCGAGCGTGGATAAGGAGAAAGGAAGGGCAGCTTCCGTTAAAATCGTAGTGTCGTTTAACCCCGATCTCGTTATTGCGCCGTTCCAATCGCCTTCGAGATAAAGGAACATGCTATAAAATAATTCGAAGAAAGGGGGTACCCGTATGGCAGACGAGAAAAAAGTTACGAAAAAGCCAGGCATGACGCGGAGAGAATTCATTGAAAAAACGAGCATTGCGGGAGCGGCACTTGCTTTTCCCACGGTTACTCGACGGGCCTTTGCGGCGAAGAAGCGGGATTATATTCTGATCGGCCGGTGCAATCCGAACTCGGGTCCGCTTTCCGCCTTCGGCGAGACAACTCCTTGGATTGATGATCGCATACTTGCGGAGATTAACAAAGACGGCGGTATTTTTATTAAGGAGGCGGGAAAGAAGTTACCTGTCCGGATCAAGTTAATGGACACGGAGAGTGACCCCACCAAGGCGGGTGACGTGGCATCTAAACTGATCCTCCAGGATGAGATCGATCTCATGATCACCCTCCACACGCCGGATACGGTAAACCCGGTGGATGCCATGTGCGAGCGGTATCAGGTTCCGTGCATATCTTCTGATGCTCCGATTGAGTCCTGGCTCACGGGCGGCCCGTACAAATGGAGCTTCCATTTTTTCTTCTCCGTACCGCAGATATATCAGACCTTCGTCTCCATGTGGGACAGCGTTGCCGACAAGACAAATAAGGTCGTGGGCGGGCTGTGGCCGAATGATCCTGACGGCAAGACCTATGCCGAGATGTTCACGAAGGGCCTCCAAGAGAAAGGTTACAAAGTGGTCGATGCCGGCAGGTTCCCCAATAAGACACCGGACTATACTTCCTTCATCGATCTTTGGAAAAAAGAGAAAGTGGAGATACTGACCAGCATTCAGCCTCCTCCTGATTTTGCCGCGGCGTGGCGCCAGTGCTTTCAGCAGGGATTTATCCCCAAGATGTGTACGGGCGGGAAGCCTATCCTCTTCCCGTCAGCGGTCCAGGCCATAGGAGGGAACCTGCCCAATGGCCTCACCACGTGTGTCTGGTGGAGCCCCTATCACCCCTTCAAATCCTCCATCGCCGGGTACGGTGCAAAAGCACTCTGCGATGCCTGGACCGAGAAGACAGGAAGGCAATGGACCCAGATCATTGGTTTCACCTATGCCACCTTCGAAGTGGCCGCAGATGCGCTCAAGAGAGCCGGTACTCTTGACAAAGAAAAAATAAGGCAAGCCCTTGCCCAGACGGATCTTAAGACGATAGTCGGTCCGATCAAGTTCGGTAAGGAGAATTATGCAAAAACGCCAATGGTCGGCGGACAGTGGGCAAAAGGCAAAAAATGGCCATGGGAGCTGGAGATTGTTGAGAACAATCAGGTTCCTGAAATCAAGAAGACTGCCCAGCTTATGTTTCCGATTCCTCGACCGTGAGTTCAGAGTAAACCGGATGAAGCCCCTCGCAGGTTTCCTTCTCGCGAGGGGCTTTCATTTTATCGCTGCTTTTCATTCGCCGGTAAGATAATGTAAACTATTGCGGCCTGCGTGACCCGGATGATTCATCCGGTGCTGACCACCGCTTGCAGCAGTAAAGCCCGGCGCAGGTATGGCCCAGGGCTGACAGGAGTTAGTTTATGCGTAAGAAACAATCGCTTTATGAGGAGATCGTGAGAGGAATGAAGCCCCCCGCGGGCTGGCCCGAGCTCTCTCCTTACAAGTGGAAGCAGGTCGAGCCGGGATCCACGGGAGAGAAGAAGACCTTGTTCGGCCTCTGCCGCGCGTGCATGCAGGGAGACTGCGCCACCTTGGTACACATGGAAGACGGTATTGTGGTAAAGGTGGAGGGTAATCCAGATGCGCCGCCCAACTGGGGGACCCTTTGCCCCAAGGGAAACGCGGAGATCATGGCACTCTATAACCCTTACCGGATCAAGGCTCCCATGATTCGCACCAACCCGGAAAAAGGTCTCGACGTGGACCCCGGGTGGAAGGAGGTCACCTGGGACGAGGCGCTTGACTATGCAGCCGAGGGTCTGAAAAAGGTAAGAGAAAAGGACCCCAGAGGCTTGGTGGTCTGCGAGGGCTGGGGACAGCGGGACACGATCCTGCGCGGGCCCTTTGGCCATGCCTTTGGTACACCTAACGAAACCGGCTCCCATGGGGCCCTGTGCACGGTCCATTTTCCATCGGGGCTCGTTCATTCCGGCTATCCGGTGGCTATAGTAGACCTGGAGCATTGCCAGTATCACATCACCATGGGCCGGTCCCTGGGCCCGAATTTCGGGGCTGTGCCGGGCATGCGCCGGCTCGCGAGGGCGGTTGCGAGAGGAATGAAGCTCGTGGTGGTGGATCCCAGAAGCTCCTACGAGGCGTCCAAGGGAGAATGGGTACCAATTCGACCTGGAACGGATCTGGCCTTTCTCCTCGCCATGGCCCATGTCATGCTGCATGAAATCAAGATATTTGATGTCTGGTTTCTCAAAAACCGTACGAATGCTCCTTATCTGATCCATGCACGAGGGGAATACTGCAGGGATCCCGAGACCAAGAAACCGATGATGTGGGACCCGATAGAGAACAGGGCAAAGCCTTATAACGCCCAATTCAAAGAGATCGCTCTGAGCGGTTCATACACGGTCCAGGGCACTACCTG
>Ga0209039_10004072_pt1 | contig 10930 bp, 6 predicted proteins | sample BogFormECP12_OM1_FD_188238 | JGI IMG/M metagenome (GOLD analysis project Ga0209039, IMG submission 188238) | Bog forest soil microbial communities from Calvert Island, British Columbia, Canada - ECP12_OM1 (SPAdes) (version 2) | ecosystem: Environmental > Aquatic > Freshwater > Wetlands > Bog ... | reverse complement strand
AAAACGCCACCAGTTCATTCAGCACCATGCGCGTGCCAAGGAGGTTGCCGATTGTCCTGCAATCGTGCCAGGGGATGCCGATCACCCAGGCAACCGGGGAGAACAGCACGCCGAAAATGCTTTCCAGGCTTGACGGGAACCAGAGCAGTCCAAAATGCGCCAAGCCGTTGTGAATTCCGTGCAGGATGCCGTCCAGTAACGCGATCAACGCCAGGAATGCAATCAGCATGGCGGCGATGTTGAGAGCCATATGCAGGCCGTCGCCAGTGCCGCGGGCCACCGCGCCCAGCAGGTTTTCCCTTTTTTCGGTTTGCTCTTCCTCTTCGCTCATTACGACGCGGCCGGCGGTTTTGGGCTGCTCGGTCTCCGGCACCAGCATCTTCGAAACCAGCATGGTGCCGGGGGCAGTCATAATGACGGCGCTGAGGAGATGTTTCGGCTCAATGCCGAAGGCGATATAGGCGGCCATAATTCCGCCGGAGACGTGCGCCATGCCGCTGGTCATCACGGTCATCAACTCGGAGCGGGTGAGGTCCGGCAAGAACGGACGGATGGTCACCGGCGCTTCGGTCTGCCCCATGAAGATGCTGGCAGCCACGTTCAGCGACTCGGCGCCGCTGGCGCCCATGACGCGCGTCATCACCCACGCCGCAATGCGAATGATGAATTGCATGATTCCGTAGTGGTACAGGATGGCGAAGAGGGCGCAGATGAAGATGACCGTCGGAAGCACCTGAAAGGCGAAAACAAAACCGGTGTGCGAGGCCTGCTTGCCCAGATCTCCGAAAACAAACTCCGAGCCAACGAACGCATAGCTGAGCAGGCGATTGACGGCGGCGCCGGCAGTTTGAAACACGCGGCGGCCGAACTCGACGCGCAGCACAAACACGGCAAACGCCAATTGCAGGCCCAGGCCCCACGCGACCGTCTTGATGCGAATGGCGCGGCGGTTCGTGGAGAAGATGTAAGCCAGCCCGAGCATCGTCAACAGACCGAGAATTCCGGTGTAGCGTCCCATTCAGTTATTCTCCGTGGATTTCCTGATGACTTTGTGAATGAGCGGCCGTTTCGCTGCGGGTGCGGAATCCGAGATCAGGCAACTCATTTCAATCAGTTGCCGGGCGCGTGCCGCCCGCGCTTCGGCATTGTAGTAAATCGTGGCCAGGGGCTCGCCGGCGGCGATGCGGTCTCCAACTTTTTTGTGCAGTACGATTCCCACCGCTGGATCGACGGAATCTTCCTTGCGCTCGCGTCCGCCGCCGAGAATCACGCAGGCTGTGCCGATCCGTTCGCATTGCATGGATGCGATGTAGCCGGCTTTAGCACTCGCCACCGGCATGGTGTGCTGCGCCTGCGGCAGGCGCTTGGCGTCATCAATCACGCGCGGATCGCCGCACTGTAGTTCGATCATCTGGTGGAATTTGTCGAGAGCCTTGCCGGAAAAAATCAGTTTTGCGCTCTGCTCTTTTCCCTCCGCCACGGTTTTCGCGACTCCGCCCAGATGCAGCATCCATCCCGCGAGTTCCAGGCAGAGTTCGCGCAAATCGTCGGGGCCACGGCCGCGCAAAACCTCCACCACCTCGACGACTTCGAGGGCGTTCCCGATCATGTTGCCCAGGGGCTGATCCATGTCGGTGATGAGCGCGACCACCTGCTTACCCATGCGCTCGCCGGTTTCGACCATGAGGTCGGCGAGGAAGGCGGCGTCTTGCTCACTCTTCATGAATGCGCCGGAGCCGGTTTTCACGTCGAGCACCAGCGCGTCAATGCCTTCGGCGAGCTTCTTGCTCATGATGGAGGCGCAAATCAGATACGGGCTCTCCACCGTGCCGGTGACGTCGCGCAGGGCATAAAGTTTGCGATCGGCGGGAGCGATTTCCGCCGTCTGGCCGATCATGGCGCAGCCGCAGGTTGCGAGCACGCGGCGGAATTCGGCCACGGGAAGATTCACGTTGAAGCCGGGGATGGCTTCGAGTTTGTCGAGTGTGCCGCCGGTGTGGCCCAGGCCGCGGCCGCTGATCATGGGAACCGTAACGCCGGCCGCAGCCGCTAACGGGGCCAGCACGAGCGAGGTTTTGTCGCCGACGCCGCCAGTCGAGTGCTTGTCGACTTTTTTCGCCGGCAGCGAAGAAAGATCGAGCACTTGTCCCGAGCGCAACATAGCATCGGTCAGAGCGGCGGTCTCGGGGCGCGTCATGCCACGCAGTACCACGGCCATCAGCCACGCGGAAACCTGATAGTCGGGAATCTCGCCCTTGGTGTAGGCGTTGACCAAGCCCTCGATCTCGCCGCGCGAAAGCTCAATGCCGTCGCGCTTCTTGCGGATCACATCAATCGCACGGAAGCTTGGCGGAATAGAAGTGGGCTGGCTCACTGGAGGCGGAATCCTTCCGGAAGAAGTTCAGTGATGCGCGCTTGCTTTGGGCCGTCCGCGCCGCGAAAGAAAATGGTCGCGTCGGGACCGAACTCGTAGATCACCTGGCGGCACGCCCCGCACGGCGAGCAAGCGGCCCCATGATCGTTGGTGACAGCCACGGCGCGAATCTCGATCTTCGGCCCCAATTGCGCGACCGCAGAAAAAATCGCGGTCCGCTCGGCGCAGTTGGTCATCCCATAGGAAGCGTTCTCGACGTTGCAACCGGAGAAAACTTTCCCGTTGGTCAGCAGGATCGCCGCTCCCACGTGAAAGTTCGAGTAAGGAGCATGCGCGTTCTTCATGACCTTTGCCGCCAATCGCTCCAGCCTTTTCCGCATTGCCGCGGATACAGTCTTGGTTCGCATATAAGGAAGTGCAGAGCCGTGAACGGGCCCAGGCGAAATCGTACCTCGGAACAGCTAACACGCCGTGGCGAAACTCCGAATCGCAAATTCCAGCGCCTGAAGGCGCAACAATGGAGCAGTACTTACGGCATGCCTGAAGGCATACGCTGATACGAATCGTAGTTGCACCAAGGCTGCCAAATCGTGCGCCATTGTAAACCCTGGGCGGCAGATTTGCCGTACAATTACACCTCGAATGCCAGCCGGCTACGAGAAACGAGCGGGAAGCGAGATTGCGGCGAGGGACGCAGCCTCCGCAAACACGATCGCCGTGCTCGGCGGACGCGCGTTGCTGGCCAACTCCGGCATTCCGCTCGACCTGAATTGGATTCAGGAAGTTCGAGTGAACACCAGCGCGGTGGAACGCCGCACGCAAACCCACGTCGCGCGGCGAACGGTGAAGAAAGAATGGCAAGCGGCGTGGCTGCTGCGCGCGATTACGTGCATGGATCTGACGACGCTTTCCGGGGATGACACCGACGAGCGTGTGCGGCGCCTGTGCGCGAAGGGGCGGCAGCCGATCCAGCAGGATCTGGTGCAAAAGCTCGGGATCGAGGAACTCAATGTAAAGGTCGCGGCGGTCTGCGTCTACCACGTATTCGTCGAGACCGCATTGCATGCCCTGGAGGGCAGCGGCGTTCATGTTGCGGCCGTCTCCACGGGATTCCCGACTGGCCTGTCGCCGCTGGCCGAACGCGTGGCGGAGATTCGAAGGTCGGTCGAAGCCGGCGCGCATGAGATTGATGTCGTGATCACGCGCGCTCATGTTTTTGGCGGACGCTGGCAGGCGCTCTACGACGAGATCGCGGCGTTCAAACAAGCTTGTGGCGCGGCTCACATGAAGGTCATACTGGGAACCGGCGATCTGCTGACGCTGCGCAACGTGGCCCGCGCCAGCTTTGTGGCCATGATGGCGGGCGCAGACTTCATCAAGACTTCTACGGGCAAAGAGCCGACCAACGCCACGCTGCCAGTGAGCCTGGTGATGGTGCGGGCGATCCGGGAATACGCGCAGCAAACCGGGATGGCGGTAGGATTCAAACCGGCGGGCGGAATTCGCACGGCCAAACAATCTCTCGACTGGCTCGCCTTGATGAAAGAGGAACTCGGGCCATCGTGGCTGCGGGCGGAGATGTTTCGCTTCGGAGCGAGCGGGTTGTTGGGAGACATCGAGCGACAACTGGAACATTATGCGACCGGGCGGTATTCGGCGGAGTACCGGCATCCGATTGCGTGAGAGAAAATCCCCACCCTAGCCGCAAAAAGCGCGGCTAGGATGGGGCACCCAGGATTCTCGGGGCGACGGAAGTAATCGGGCGGAATGAAATGAGCATTGCCGAGAAATTCGTCAGCATGGAGTACGGGCCGGCTCCCGAAGATTCCAAAGAAGCAGTGGCGTGGCTGGATCGCCATCAGCGCCGGTTTGCGCTGTTTATCAACGGAGCATGGCAGGCGCCGGCGGCGGACGAGTGTTTTGAAACGCTCGATCCTTCGACCGGCGAGAAACTGGCCTCGGTCGCGCATGGCGGCGCGGCGGATGTTGACGCGGCGGTTCGTGCGGCGCGAGCCGCGTCCGGGAAATGGCGCGCGCTGACGCCTCACACTCGCGCGCGTTATCTCTATGCTCTCGCCCGCCTGGTACAAAAACATTCGCGGCTGCTCGCGGTGCTCGAAACCATGGACAACGGCAAGCCCATCCGCGAGAGCCGCGACATTGATGTTCCGCTGGTGGCGCGGCATTTCTACCATCACGCTGGCTGGGCGCAGTTGCTCGCGCAGGAATTCCCGGAGTACGAACCTTGCGGCGTGGTGGGCCAGATTATTCCGTGGAATTTTCCTTTACTGATGCTGGCGTGGAAAATCGCGCCGGCGCTGGCGACGGGAAATACCGTGGTTCTGAAGCCTGCGGAATTTACTCCGCTGACCGCACTCGCCTTCGCTGAAATATGCCAGGAAGCGGGCCTGCCGGCTGGGGTGGTCAACATTGTCACGGGAGACGGCTCCACCGGTGAGGCGCTGGTGAAACATCCCGACGTGGACAAGATTGCGTTCACCGGCTCGACCGAAGTCGGACGCTCGATTCGCAGCGCGACGGCAGCCAGCCACAAACGGCTATCGCTCGAGCTGGGAGGAAAATCTCCGTTCATTATTTTCGACGATGCCGATCTCGACAGCGCGGTCGAAGGTCTGGTGGATGGAATCTGGTTCAATCAGGGACAGGTGTGCTGCGCGGGCTCGCGCCTGCTGATGCAGGAAAGCATTGCCGAGACTCTGATCTCAAAGATTCGCGATCGCATGAGCACGTTGCGCATCGGGCCGCCGCTCGACAAAGCGATTGACATCGGCGCCATCGTGGCGCGGGTACAACTGGATCGCATTCAGCGCATGGTGGCGCAGGGCGTTGCGGAGGGTGCGACCTGCTGGCAACCGCAAGTGGCGTTGCCTGCGCGCGGATTTTATTATCCGCCGACACTGCTGAGCAACGTGCACCCCACATCGATCGTGGCGCAGCAGGAAATCTTCGGTCCGGTGCTTGCGGCCATGACGTTTCGCACGCCGAAAGAAGCCGTCGAGCTGGCCAACAACACGGTCTATGGTCTGGCGTCGTGCGTGTGGAGCGAGAACATCAACGTGGCACTGCATGTCGCCGCGCAATTGAAAGCGGGCGTAGTCTGGGTGAATTGCGCCAACCTGTTCGACGCGGCATGCGGCTTTGGCGGATATCGCGAGAGCGGATACGGGCGCGAGGGCGGGCGCGAAGGCTTGCTCGAATATATGGAGCCGGCTTGGTTCAAGCACGCGTCGAAACTTGTTTCAGAATCCCCACTTCTCGCAAAAGACGCGAGAAATGGGGCACCCGCACCCACTGCGCTTGACGAACAACCCGCGGAGGCCAGCGCGCCCGTGATTGACCGTACGGTCAAGCTTTACATTGGCGGCAAGCAGGCGCGGCCAGATTCGGGCTACAGCATGGCGGTGCGCGCGGCCGACGGGCGTTTGCTGGGCGAAGCTCCGCTGGGCAATCGCAAGGACATTCGCAACGCCGTGGAAGCGGCGCGCAAGGCGGAGAGCTGGTCAAAAGCAACGGCGCATAATCGCGCCCAGGTGCTCTACTATTGCGCGGAGAATCTGGCGCAGCGCCGCGACGAGATCGTGCAACACCTCGCGGCGGTGGTAGGCGAAAAGCAAGCTGCGGCGGAAGCCGATTGCAGCATCGAGCGCATTTTCTCGTACGCGGCGTGGGCCGACAAATTCGACGGCGCGGTGCACAATCCGCCGTTCCGCAACATCGCGATCGCCATGAACGAGCCGGTTGGAACCGTCGGTGTGATCTGCCCGGCGGATGTGCCGCTGCTGGGGTTCTTCTCGCTGGTGATGCCATTGCTCGCCGCGGGGAACACGGTGATCGCGGTTCCTTCGGAGAAATATCCGCTGATCACGGGCGACCTTTACCAACTTTTCGATACGAGCGATCTGCCGGGCGGCGCGGTGAACATTGTTACCGGGTATGCCTCGCAACTTCTGCAGACGCTGGCCGAGCACGATGACGTGGACGCCATCTGGTGCTATGGAGATGAAACCACGGTTGCGGCGGCGAAAGCGATGTCCACGGGAAATCTCAAACAGGTGTGGACGAATGAGGGCCGAGTCATCGATTGGCTCGACGTGAAGCAGGGCGAAGGGCGCTGGTTCCTGGAGCACGCCACGCAAGTGAAGAATATCTGGGTTCCCTACGGGGAGTAGTTTTTTTTCACCACAGAGGCACAGAGTCACGGAGAAAGCCTCTAACCTGTAAAAAACAGAATAGGAAGGGGTTTGCCAAGCAGCGTGGTTTCTCTGTGTCTCTGTGACTCAGTGGTGAAAAAACTGAATTGGGGCAGTACCCGATCGCCATTGCATTTGTCGCCGGTCGGAGCTAGCATCTTCAGGTCGCTTTCATCCGTCCGGCATCATTTCTCTCTCGCAAGTTAGTTCGACCAAGGAGGACGTATGGGCATCGCAGTTTCCCCGCAAATTCATCCGCAAGTCGCGGAGTTTATTGACAAGCCACGCAAAATGCTGATCAACGGCAAATGGGTCAATGCCGCTTCGGGCAAGACTTTCCCCACGTATAATCCCGCCACGGGCGAGGTGCTCGCCAAAGTCGCGGAAGGGGATCGCGAAGACATTAACCAGGCCGTGAAGGCCGCACGCAAAGCCTTTGATGAAGGCCCCTGGCACCGGACGACTGCCTCGGAACGCGGCCGCCTGATCTGGAAACTCGCCGATCTGCTGGAGCAGCATACGGAAGAGTTCGGCTACCTGGAGAGTCTCGACAACGGCAAGCCGCTCGCGATTGCGAAGGTCGCCGATGTGCCGCTGGCGGTGGATTTATTTCGCTACATGGCGGGATGGGCCACCAAGATTGAGGGCAATACGATTCCCATCTCGTCAGGCGGCGGAAGATACTTCGCTTATACATTGCGGGAACCGGTCGGAGTCGTCGGGCAGATCATTCCCTGGAACTTCCCGCTGCTCATGGCCGCCTGGAAACTGGGTCCGGCGCTGGCCACGGGTTGCACCGTCGTGCTGAAGCCCGCCGAGCAGACGCCACTTTCGGCGCTGCGTCTCGGGGAACTGATTCAGGAAGCCGGTTTCCCTGACGGCGTGGTCAACATTGTTCCCGGCTATGGCGAGACGGCGGGGGCCGCGCTGGCGGCTCATCCCGACGTGGACAAGGTCGCCTTCACCGGCTCGACGGAGGTGGGCAAGCTGATCGTGCATGCGGCCGCTGGCAACCTCAAGAAAGTTTCGCTGGAACTGGGCGGAAAGTCTCCCAACGTCGTGTTCAAGGACGCCGATCTCGACGCGGCCATTCCCGGCTCCGCCAGCGCCATCTTCTTCAACCACGGCCAGTGCTGCTGCGCGGGTTCGCGGTTGTATGTCGAGAAGGCGGTCTACGATCAGGTCGTTGAAGGAGTCGCCAAACAGGCGAAGAAAATCAGAGTGGGATCGGGCCTTGATCCTGAAACGCAAATGGGACCGCTGGTCTCGGAAGAGCAACTGAATCGCGTCTGCGGATACCTCGAGGCTGGGTTCTCCGAAGGCGCCAAAGCCGTTGTTGGAGGCCACAAGGCAGGCGATCGCGGATACTTTGTCGAGCCTACGGTGCTGGTCGACACCCAGGAAAACATGAAGGTCGTGCGGGAAGAAATCTTCGGGCCGGTGGTGACGGCGATGCCATTCACGGATCCCGAAGAGATTGTTCCCCGCGCCAACAACAGCGAATATGGCTTGGCTGCCGCGGTGTGGACGCGCGATATCGGCAAGGCGCACCGCATGGCCGAACAGCTCCGCGCGGGAACGGTGTGGATCAACTGCTACAACATCTTCGACGCGGCACTCCCCTTCGGAGGCTACAAGCAGTCGGGCTGGGGCCGCGAGATGGGGCACGACGTGCTCAATCTCTACACCCAGACCAAGGCGGTGTGCGCGAAGATTACGTAGGCGTTTACCAGTTAGGAAGGAAAAGGACGGCGGGCTTGTGCTCTCCGTCCTTTTGTGTTTTTGGGATCTTCTGAAAGCAGTTCTTCAGGCCTTCTATTTTTCCATCAGCAGGACTTTCTCCGCGTCGTCAATCTCGGTCAGCTTGACCTCGATGACTTCATTCATCGTGGTTTGCACGTTGCGGCCGACGAAGGTGGCTTCGACGGGAATCTCACGATGTCCACGGTCGATCAGCACGCACAGTTGCACGCGCCGCGGCCTGCCATGCTCAAAGAGCGCATCCAGAGCCGCCCGCGTGGTGCGCCCTGTGAAGAGCACGTCATCCACCAGCACGATGTTTTTGTCCTCGATCTCAAACCCGATCTCTTTCTCCTGCACCACCGGCTTGGGCCCGAGGGTCGAGAGATCGTCGCGGTAAAAGGTAATGTCGAGAGTTCCGACCGGAACCTTGGCATTTTCGATGCGCGTGATGATCTTGCCCAGGCGCTCGGCAAGGGGCACGCCGCGGCGGCGAATCCCGACCAGCCCCAGGGCGTCTACCCCGTCGTTCTTTTCCACAATTTCGTACGCCAGCCGCACCAGCGTGCGCTCAATTTCTGATGCGGACATGAGTTGCGCTTTTTGACGAAGACCCGTCTTGCGGGAAGGGTTTTTGGCATTCATGGGTAGTTGTGCCTCGAAGTTATGAGAACCGGCTTCTCAATGTAGTCAACCGGCCCGTGCAGGTCAAGCATTTTGGGGCGTAGCGTAGCGTCGGCATCTTGCCGGCTTTGACAGACTGCGCTGTCGAGCTTCGCTCGACTGGACAGCCGAGGGCGGCTCCCCACATGTTGTCCCCACATGATGGCTACACGCTGGATTTGTTGCCAGGCTGGGTGGCTTCGACTTCCGCTTGTGCGGCCGTGTTCCGGGCCGGGCACTCGGTTCGGATGATGCGTGCCAGCGGAGAATTGATCTCCTGCACCGATTTCACGGTAATGGCCTCAGGATTTCTGCTGGCGCCGTCACCCGGGACAATTCCAATACCCACATTGCGTCCCAGCGCCTTTGCCCGATACAGGGCGGCATCGGCCAGCACGATGGATTCTTCCGCACAGATCGCCTCAAAGGCGCCGCGGTACCAGGGAAACGCAGCCCAGCCTACCGAGCAGGTCTTGTGCACGGTGATGCCATGGCCCAGATCAAACGGTTCTGCCGACATGACTTCCAATATGCGGCTGCAGAATGCAGGAGTGCCGGAGGGATCGGCGGAGCGGCTCATGATCAGAAATTCTTCTCCGCCCCAGCGGACCAGGACATCGGACTTACGCACGACGGTGGCCAACCTCTGCGCGACCAGCTGCAGCATGCGGTCGCCGGCGGGGTGACCGTGCTCGTCGTTCACTTCTTTGAAGAAGTCCATGTCTACCATGATGAAGACGAGATCGCGGTGATCCATTCTCCGGATGCCGCTGCCGTGCGCGCGCTGGTAGTTGCGCAGGACCTGCTCGGCTTCCGGGGTGACAATTTCTTCCATGTAGCGCCGGTTCCACGCCCCGGTCAGCACATCGGTGAAAGAGATTTCCTGCAGTTCCAGATTCTTGCGCTGGAGTTCCAGACTGTGCCAGCGGAGCGACTGCTCCTTGCCTTCCAGCGCGTCTTTCATGCGGCACATTTCATCCAGATTGTGCCGGGTTAAGCGCAACAGGCTAAGTAATTCCTGATCCAGCAGGTGCTGCCTGACAAAGACCAACGCACCCATGGCGAGCATAGCCGCCACAGTCAGGAACAGCCTGTAGGTGCGAACCGGCTGCGGCGTGTCGCCGCCGAACTGCGCCCACCCCACCATCAATGGAGTGATGAAAACGGCCAGCATGGCGATGCGGGCTTTCCAGATTCCGTAACCGCGAGTTGGGGCCTCCTCGACCGGAGTCTGTGCCTTGTCCTCGCGCGGCAGGAAGCCAATCCGCACAAACCAGGCCATCGCCGCCATCAGGGGCACATCGAACAGACTGCCGGTGTAATAAAGGTGCAAATCGATGGCCTCGCTGGCCACCAGGGAAGCAACGCAGTAGAGCAGTGTTGCTACAAACAGATGGAAATAGATTCTGCGCCACGGTCCCCGGCTCCGCCGCCACACCAGCACCAGCCCTGCCGCCAGCACCAGTTCTTCGCAGACGTAGAGCAGGTCAAAACTCCTGCCGTACACGGATTCGACGGGGTGCACATACTGCCACGGGATCACGACAAACAGATACAGAAACAGCCACCACGTAAGCAGAAGTGCGAAATCGAGGGTTCCTACTCGCACCGTGCGTTCATCCTGTTGCACATGCGGTTGGACAGCCACGGCAGCCATCATCGGAACAATGTGAAGAAAAAGAATTACGTCTCCGACAAATGGATTGGGCGCCTCATGCCGCAAGTAGACTTCCACATAAGTCCACATGCCCTGCGAGGCCAGCCACATTCCAAGGCCCAGACCCATAAGCGCCCAAAACAGACGAGCTTTAGGGGAGGCCGTTCTCAGGTTGGCAAGAAATGCGACGACCGCGCAAAACAGAACAGTGTTTTGCAGGATGTCGCCAAGAGCCGTGAGAGCAAATCCGCGCGGCGCGAAAAGCGACAGCAGGACGTGGACGCA
>Ga0209039_10004071_pt1 | contig 10932 bp, 10 predicted proteins | sample BogFormECP12_OM1_FD_188238 | JGI IMG/M metagenome (GOLD analysis project Ga0209039, IMG submission 188238) | Bog forest soil microbial communities from Calvert Island, British Columbia, Canada - ECP12_OM1 (SPAdes) (version 2) | ecosystem: Environmental > Aquatic > Freshwater > Wetlands > Bog ... | reverse complement strand
CGCGGACCTTGCCGACGAGCCCGGCGAGCACGAAGAGTCCGATGAGACCGCGGACGTTCGGGCCCACGGCCAACGTCGGACAACCGCTCCCCGTCGTGAGGCACTGCTGCGCGCCCGTTGCCTGCTGGGAGGTCTCGGGAACCCCTTGCACGGTGGCTTGGGAGACGGGGGTATTGGCGGTGGCGGCGGCCGACAACCCCGACGACGATGGCGTGAAGGTGGGAGAGGTGGCGGCGTTCGCCGTGTTCGACGAGTATTGCCAGCTGGAGGCGGCGAGCTGGAGCTGGTCGCCACTCGAGCGCTTGAGGTCGAGCGTCGCCATCTGGGCCGTGGCGGCCCCGGTGGCGTTGTTGCCCCAGGGCTGATTCGCCGACCCGAAGACGTCGATCGAGCTCGGAACGAAGATGACCCCTTCCCGGACGTCGAACGGACCGGTGACCGTCAGGACGATCGCTGGATAGCTCACTCCTCCGAACTGGAAGGTGCTACCGGCGGGATAGGACCCTTGCACGGACACGTCGCCGTGGTTCGAGAGCGGGCCCTCTCCGGAAAGCGGACCGAACACCTGCTTTGCCATCGGCGTGTGCACCGCGTAGTAGTAGGTGTACGCCCACGCTCCCGACTCCGCGAACTCGCTCGAGGAGTTCCAGGTGCTTCCCGAGACGAGGTTCGTGGGAAACAGCCCGAGCGAGGGGGAGAAGACGACCGACGAGGCACCCGTCAGGTCCGCCCCGAGGTACCGCAGATGCGGTCCCATCTGGCCAGCCCCGGGCAGGTAGACGTCCGAGGTCTCCGTCAGGTTGGCGTATAGGAATGACGTCGTGTTCTCGATCGCGATCGCGGGGACCTCGGTCGTGCCGTTCTGGAAGACGGTTCCCTGGTCGGTAAAGTTCGCGAACGTCGCGGTCGCCTCGTAGATCCGGAACGTCTGGTTGGCCCACTGTGCGGGGGAGGAACAGGAGGGCTGGCAGAACCGGATCGAGTACGCCGCGCCCATCGTCCGGTAGATCGTGAGCTCGAAGGTGTGAGCCGAGGTCGCATTCTCGTACATGGTCACCGTGTAGCCGAAGGTAGCATTGCCCTCGTACCACCATCCGCCGGAGGCGTGCACCGGCCCCACGGAGACCGTCTTGACCACGCCGTAGGACCACGAACCGACAGAACTCGTAGAGGCGGGAACCGCGCTCGCTCCGGCCGATGTGGAGGTGAGAACAAATACCATGAGGCCTGCCACCAGTATAGTGCCGAGAACGGGAGCCCGGTTCCTCGATGCGTGCATCATCTCGATCTCTCCACCCTGTTGCTCGAGAGGAATCATGAAGTCCCCGTCTTTTAAACGGGCGCTCCGTAGCTTTCCCCCGGAACTGGACACCGTGCTACACTATAGCATGGGTGGGGGGGTTGGGTTCTGAGGGCCCTCACGGACGCAGAGGCCCGCGTTATCGCCGTCCTGTTGGCCGCCCGACCCGATCGCGAGCGCGAGCGACTGCGTCAGGTCCCGGTCCCGCGGTCGACGTACCACGCGGTCCGGCGCCGCGCCTACGAGGAGGGCTGGCTTCGGGACCGCTACATTCCCCACCCGGTCCCGCTCGGACGGCCCTGGGTCAGCTTCCTCGTGGCGCGACCGTTCGCGGACCGAGTGGACGAGTTCGCACGGGCGGTCGCCGAGGACCCGGGCAACGTGGTCCTGTGGACGGGGACCCAAGCGTCGATCTCGGTCACGTTCCACACGCGACCCGAGGAAGCGAACCGTCTCCTCGCCCGGTTCAGCTCGGGGCGACTGGCCACAGCCCCCTGGTGCGTGACCGTTCGCGCCGACGCGCCGACCATCCCGGTCTACTTCGATTTCGAAGGATTGTGGTGCCACCTCGCCGGTCTCGAGGGGACCCTCGCGTACCCCCACGGCCTGGGGGGTTCGGTCTCCGAGGGGAACGGCGAGGAGGGACCCGCGATCCTATTGACCGCACATCAGCGATGGGCGGTCGGGGAATTGCTTCGGCGACCGTTCGTCGCGACGGACCAGGGACGGGGGGGACATCTCGTCGGCCCCTTCGGACTCCCGTTCTCCCAGCGCAAGATGCTCGCGAAAGGCTGGGTCACCCACCGGACGCTTCTCGACCCCGCGCGGGTGCCCGAGCACCGCGGGAAGAGCGCCGACCAGGTCGTCTTCCTGACGGGCTCCCCCAAGAGCGGTGCGCGCCCGGAGAATCTCTTCGCCACCCTCACCCGGGAGTGCCGGGTGTTCCCGTTCCTCTTCGTGGTCGGGGCGGATCGGTGGTTGCTGAGCGCGCTGGGGGGGGCGAACCCGTTGCCGGCGGACCCCGCGAGCCCCCGCCGGCCCGTGCTCCCGACCCTCCGCGAGTACCTCGAAGGGATCGAGATCCTCCAGGAGGCCGCGGTGGGATTTGCTTCGCAGGTCGACCACCGCTACGACCGTCTGCTCGCTCCGGAGCCTCGGACCCCACCGACGAAGGCATGATATCCTCCGGCCGAGAAACGGCCTCTAAGGGCGCGTAGCCTAGTCTGGATAGGGCACCGGGTTCCTAACCCGGCGGTCGAGGGTTCAAATCCCTCCGCGCCCGTTTCGAAAGGAACGAAGATGCTCGCCGTTTAGATTGAATCGACGGTACGGACAATCGCGCGCCGGTAACAAGACCACCGCGGCCCATGGCGGGAGCGCAATCAGCGAGCGACGTGACCCGGCCGCTGGCACGGCCGTTCCCAACCCTGAACCCTCCCTTGCAAAGCCCGTAGCCTAGAAGCAGGCTCGACCGGGCGGCTGCTAGGTTCCTGGTTACGGAACGGGCCCGATTCGACCGGTTCAAACGAAGACCCGCACCGAACCGTTCGTGGATTCGACCGCGAGCGGGGTCAGCGGGCGGCACTCGATCCGCGCCATAACGGGGCCTAGCTTGGCCATCATCTCGAGCAGCTCGGGGGGAAGTTTGTCCATCCCCGGCATGTCCATCACGGGCGGTCCACGGAGTTCGCCGGTGCGAGCGTCAAAGACCGCGTTGTGTTGAGGGCACTTTAGGACGCCACTTTTGAACGTCCCCAGGTCGAGCGGAGCGTTCTCGTGGCCGCACCGGTTCACGAACGCGTGAAGCTCGCCGGCGTGGTTCACCACCAATACGTCCTCTCCGCCGGCTCTCCCGTGGGTCATCTCGCCGGGTTTCAAGTTCTTCGCTTCGTGGACCTCGTGCCAAGCTTGCATCGCGCTACCTGCTGCGCGTCAAATAATGCCTCTACTTAAACTTTGAAGAATAAACTACAGTAACCTATTTGGACCCGAACTTGCTGGGCGGAGGAAATGTCCGAGGTGCGAGCCAAGCCCCCCGTCCCCCACTGCGACTTCGAGGGAACGTTCCGCCTCCTCGGGCAAAAGCACGTACTCCAGATCCTCTGGGTTCTGCTTGAGAAGAGCCCGCAAAGATTCAATGAGCTTCAGAAGCAGGTGGGAGCGAACACCGCCACCGTCACGGCGCGTCTAAAACGGATGCAGGACCTTGGCTTGGTCGAACGCCAGGTGATCCGTGTGGTCCCACGACGGGTGGAGTATCGACTCTCCGCGATGGGAAGAGACCTCGTGAAGATTTTCCGACCGATGGTGGATTGGCGCGCGAAGTACTCGTAGTGGACGAGCGCCAAATCGAAGGAACGCTCGCGCTTGGGCGCGACCGTTGCCTTCGTGAGCGACGTGCATGGCCGATGGCGCGACCGCAAGAAGCGGGCGGGGAATTCTTCGGGCGCTCCCCGCTTGCCAGGTGGAGACACACGATCCCACGCGTGCCTAGTAGATTCGCCCGGTCCCTCCGCGCCCGCTGCATCAGGGCCCGGCCCGTGGAATCGTGGAGTTTGTCTCGGACCGACCCTCCCCGAGACGTCACGTCCCCGCTCTGAGCTACTTCATCGCCCGCAGCGCGTTCTCGTCAAGATAGAACTTCCCATCGACTTCGACGAAGACCTTGGTCTTCCCTCTCCGTCGTTTCATGATCCGCACGAAGATTCGAGACAAGCCGAGCTCTTGGGCCGTGAGGGCCGTTTCCGGACTCAGGGCCCCCTTCGCTCGGAACGTCTGGATGATTTCGCGGATCCTCTCCCCGCCAAAGCCCTCCTCTTCTCCGGGTGCCGGGGCGGCCGCGGGAGGAGGTGTCGGCACCGATGGCGCCACCGCCGGGGCGGGTGTCGGCGGTAGGGGTGGGACCGGACCCCGAGCAGGCTCCTGCGATGGTAGGGTCGGTCCCGCGACAGGGGTCGGAGAGACCACCGCTACCGGGGCCGGCGGGGTGATCGAGTTCAGTCGTACAGTGTGCGTTGCGGCCCTCCTCACGGGAATCGTCACGGGGGGAGGTGAGGCGTATCCGGGGGCACCGGCCTTGACCGCGTAATCGCCGGCTTTCACGCCGCCAAAAGCGACCCTTCCGTTCGTTCCCGTACTGCCGGAGAAGTTCCTCGGACCGTCGGCCGAAACGTCGGCTCCCGGGACGGGCGAAAGCGTACCGGAGTCCAGTACCGTGACGGTCAATTCACGTCCGCGGCGGCTCCAGGCGAGGAGGATGACGAGCAGAGCCACGGCCACGAGGATGATGATGAGGAACCACTCAATCGCTGAGAGACCCGACGGAGAACTGGAAGGGGGGGGCGAGAGGGTCGCGGATGGAGTAAGGCTAGCCGACATCCAGACTGCGCTGTTGGGTCCGGGGCCGGGAACGGGAGCTCCCTCAGACTGCGCCATGATGATGTAGAACGGACCGGTTCCGACCTGAGCCGTCGCCTGTCCCAGGACCTGGCCTCCCGCGCTGACGTTGAACTGCGCGCTTCCCGAACCATCCACGGCGATTGTCAGAGTGTAGACGACCTGCGCGGCGGGGGTCAGGTCCAATGCCGGGGTCTTGTGCCAGTTGCCGCCGCTCGATCCAGCCCGCGCGTAGATGCCGTAGTAGCACTGGTTCGGCTGGATGGAGGAGTTGGCCGGAGTACCGCACGTGGAGGGGTTTCCGCAGTTGTTCTCAGCGCTGCAATCATTCGGATTCAGGTTACCGGTGACCTGAACGCCTGACGAGGCATCTTGCGAACTGATTCCAAAGACGAAAGGATGCCCATCCGACACGAGCCCTTTGACGAGGGCGGTCGCAGTGAGCGGGGGAGTGAAGTTCTGAACGCTCTGGATCGCGCCAATTTCCGAACTCCCATTCGCGTCAGCAATCTCCATGCCCGCTGAGGAGAAACCGGGGGTCAAGGGGATGACGGAGCAGCCGGGACAGTTGTCGTTCGAGAAGTTCGAAGCGACCGGTGCATTGATCGCCCACAGATTGGCATTCAGACTGGTATCGTGGGTGAAATCGTCCGAGAGGGCCGACGCGAGCGGAGCCGGGGACGTCGCCGTGGCCGCTCCTAACGAGGTGAAGGCCAACAGCAACACGACGGCCCACAAGGTCAACTGCCCGCCTGCGGCAAATCTGTTCGAACCGCTCTTGCGAGAAATCATCAGAGGCGCAGCGAGACTTTGGGGTTTAGACATGAAGTAATGTTCAGTTGACGGGCCGGGCGGTGGTCCCTAGCCGACAGGTTGCGACCGGCCCCAGAGCTCTGCCCTCCCATCGAGCACGAAGCTCGCGGACGGCTTACGGACCGACAGTCTCTTCCGTGGCCAAACTTGGAGGACCCCCGATGAGCCTCCCATCCTGGGCCCCCACTCTCATCGGGTCGATCGCGGCGGTCCTGACCACCAGCGCGTTCGTGCCCCAGGTGGTTCGAGTATGGAGACTGAGGAGCGCCTCCGAGATCTCGTTGGCCACCTTCCTCGTGTTCTCGCTGGGCATGGCGGTCTGGCTCGTCTACGGTCTTGTCATCGGTTCCCTTCCCGTGATTCTCGCCAACGCCGTCACTCTGGTGCTCGCGCTGACGATCGTTTCCCTCAAGCTCAACTACGACAGGGCTTCGCGGCGCGCCGCCGTCTGAAGCACACCCGGGAGCGCCGGACGATTCGACCGTCAGGCTCCCAGGGCCCCCGCGGGGGGTCCCGTCACGGCAACTGGGCCGTAGGCATGACGAAGCCGCGTGAAGAACCAGACCGCGACGATGACGAGAGGAATCGAGTACGGGAGTCCGAGGGTGAGCAGGATTCCGAAGGCCGATTGCCAGACGATGAACCCGTAGGCGAGAGTTACGAGGTGGTACTCGTTCCCGGTCCTTCCTATTCCGCGACGAAGTCCCTCGAGGACGGACATCAGGATCACTACCTCGGCGGCGATGATGGCGATGGCCGGAACCCCGAAGTAGGGCACCCAATACTCGAAGAGGAAGAGCAACGGAAAGAGCGCGAATCCTGTAACCCCGACCGTCCAGGGACGCAGGTTGGGACGTTCGGCCCCCGGGCGCCAGAACCCTGGAGGGAGAAGATAGCCGGCCGCGACGAGCCCGGTGATGAAGGCGAAGCTCCCGATCAGCAGCGGAAGTCCCATCCAGAAGTGGAACTCTCCCCAGACGATCACGGTCTCGATAGCGGTCGTTGCGGCCAAGGAGAGCAGGGCGAGGATGATCCCTCGGCGGCCCAGCAGGCTACGGCCGCGGGTCGACGGAAGGGCGAGGCCCAATAGGAGAATCGGGAGCCCGATCGAGTAGATCACATGGAAAGAGAGCACGCCCGTCGACCAGACCCAGTTCACCCCCGCGAACCGTCCAAAAGACCCTAGAACACCGTCGGCGCCGTGATTGGAGTTGAGCAAGGTGTTGTCGCCGAGCGCTTCCTCCGTGATCCCGTACGCGAGCCCGAGGAGGAAGATCGTGCCCCACCCCTTGTGCCAACGCAGGACCGCCTCCCGAATCAGGAGAGCCCCCGCCGTGTACTGGCCCACGTTGATGGCCAGCTGGAGGAAGAACCAGGCCGGGTTGACGGCGAGATTCAGAACGGGACTGGACGTCGAGAGGTACTCGGGAATCCCCGGCGTCAAGATTGCGAGACAGAGGATAGGATGAGCCCGCAGGAACGCGAGGGATCTGCCCCCGGGCGACGCGGTCGGAGTCGGAACCGGGTCGGCGATGGAAGGCTCTCCGGGCTCAGTCGGGAGGCTCACGACTGCGCCCGAGGCCGGTCATGAGTACATCAAGGTGCAGTTGCACGACACGTTGCGGTCCCTAATGCGAAGCGCGGCTAGGAGTGCTCTCTCCTTTCGGAAGGCACTCGTCGTGGCACTCTAGGCAGAGCCGCTTGTGGCCCGAAAGCAGGCGTTTCGCGACCGACCAACATTCGTCCATGGTGGAGTGACCGCAGCCCTTGCAAGGGTGAAGAAGCGACGGCATCAGTGGCCCATGGCGGACCGTGCCTTACAAGGCTTGTGGAGGATGGGCAACGAATTGGACTCGCGGCCGGGCAGGGTCGGATCTACTTCGGCTGAAACCGCAGGGAGATCGAGTTCACACAGTGGCGCGTGTTCCGCGGCGTGAATCGTTCGCCCTCGAACACGTGACCGAGGTGCCCACCGCATCGTGCACACTGGATCTCGACCCGCTCTCCATCCGCGTCCGGTATCCGACGGACCGCTCCGGGGACCTCTTGGTCGAAGGCGGGCCAGCCGCAGTGGGCATCGAACTTGGCATCCGACCGGTAGAGCGGTGCCCCGCAGCGCTTGCATTCGTACGTGCCGGGAACGAATTGGCGCTCGTACTCTCCCGAGAACGGAGCCTCGGTCCCCTTGTGGAGGATCACCTTTTCCTCCGCCCGTGTCAAGGGTCGAAGCGTGAGCTTCTCGTCGTCGGACACGAGGTACTCATGGACGGTTTCCAATAAAACTTGATGGACCGCGGAACCGGGGGAGGTCCGAGTCGACCGACCGGCGGGACCGTCGCGAGGTCCGCCCGAGACAAATCGTCGGGTTGCGTCGCGGGTCAAGCGTCGTTTCCGAAACGCCCTTATATCGAAATCGATACATTTCGCTATCTGCTCGCGGGGTCCGATGCCGGCACGTTTGGTGGGTCTGTACGCGCTCAGGTGCATGGAACGGGACGGGGTCGTCTACGGCTACTCGCTCGCCGGCCGTATCGCCGAGCGTACCGGTGGAGTGTGGCGTCCGGGCCCGGGCGCGATCTACCCCGCCCTGCGACGGCTCACAGACCGAGGCCTCGCCCGTGTCGTTGGCGCGGGTCGTCGCCGCGAGTATCGGATCACACCCGAAGGTCGGCAGCTTCTCAAGAAGATACGGAAGGAGCGAGCGAGCCCCGGGGGATCGGGACCCGACCTTAGCCTCCTCTGGGCCGAGATCGTGGGTGCCCCGGACGACACGACCTACCTCCTGCAACGACTCCGACGGACGCTGGACGGGGTCGAAGCCCAACTGAATCGGACCCCACCTCCCCAACTCGGAGGCCGACCCCTGCGCGACCACGTGCTAGCCGAGTTGCAGGCGGCGGAAGAACGGCTCGGCGTCCCGCGACGGATGACCCGGAGGTCCCGTATCCGCGCGAGGTCAACCCCATGAACCCTCCCGCGATCGTGGTCAACGACCTCTCGAAACGATACGGCAACGCCCACGGGGTCCTGGCGCTCGACCGGGTCAGCCTTTCCATTCCGGGCGGAACGGTCTTCGGTCTGATGGGACCGAACGGGGCCGGCAAGACGACCCTCATCAAGGTCCTCACGGGGATCAGCGACATCACCTCCGGCTCGGCGTCGGTGGCGGGCTTCGATGTCCGAAAGGAGTCCCTCAAGGTTCGGGCGCGCATCGGGTGGGTCGCGGCCGAGGTCATACTCGAGGACGACTTCTCGACCTGGGAGAACCTCTGGCTCCAGGCGCGTTTGCAGGACCTCAAGGACTGGGAAGGTCGCGCGGAGCATCTTCTCCGGTACTTCGGCCTCCTCGACCGGAAGGACGACAAGGTCAGTCACTACTCGACCGGGATGCGGAAGAAGCTCGAGATCGCGCTCGCCTTGCTCCACCAGCCTACGGTCATCTTCATGGATGAACCGACGATCGGCCTCGATGTCGCGACCCGGCGGATGCTCTGGGACATCGTCACCGGGATCCACAAGGAGTTCGGGGTCACCGTTCTCCTGACCACCCACTACATCGAGGAAGCCGACGCTCTCTGCGACCGCATCGCGATCATCGACCGAGGTCGCATCGTCGCCGAGGGGAGCCCTTCCGAGCTGAAGGCCCGCGTCCGTTCCGACATGGTGCAGCTCGAGACCTCCGAGAACCTCGACGCGGCGACCCTCGCGCAGATCCCCGGGGTGACGGAGGTCCGGGCGCAGGGGAACGACTGGATCATCCAGGTCGGCGCTTCGGAAGAGTTCCTGCCGCAGCTCTTCGCCCGGGTGCACCCGAACCAGATCCGGCGAATCAGCGTCGAGAAGCCGAGCCTCGAGACCGTGTTTCTCCAGTTGACTGGGCATCGGATCGCCGAGGAGGAACCGATGCAGGACATCCGGAAGTTCTACGCGCAGATGCGGAGGGCCCGGGCATGAGGAGCCAGCTCTGGGGCCTCTACGTTCGCGAGGTGCTCCGGACCTTCCGCAATCCGTTCGTGGTCCTCGTGACGTTGGTCCAGCCCTTCATGTGGCTCGCGTTCTTTGGCTCGAGCTTCGTCAACCTGGCCTCGGCTTCGGGAAAGTTCGGGGAGGGCACCTACTTCGCCTTTCTGCTTCCGGGAACCCTCTCGACGTCCATGCTATCGGTGGGAATGTTCGGGTCGATGAGTACGATCCAGGACAAACGGTTCGGCTTCATGAAGCGGATCCTGATCACCCCCACTTCGAAGGAGACGATCTTCCTGTCGAAGGCGTTCGGCTCGGCCACGCGTGGCCTCGTCCAGATCCCGGTGATGGTGGCGGCCGCCTACGTGTTCGGTGTGTCGTTCCCGCTCTCGCCCCTCGATTGGGCCGCGTGGGTGCTCGCGCTGCTCCTGCTCGCGATCGGCTTCTCGAGCCTTTTCCTGGCGATCACCGCTCCATCGACGGACTGGCAGACGCCCGGCGTCGTATCGAACTTCATCACGATGCCCCTCATGTTCGCGAGCGCGGCGCTCTTCCCGAGCTCGTCGTTCCCGTCGTGGATGCAGGCGATCTCGAACGTCAATCCGATCACCTTCTCCGCGGCGCTGGGCCGCAGCTTCCTCCTGGGCACGTCGGTCGACTGGTTCAACCTCCTGTACCTCTCCGTCTTCGCGGTACTGATGGTGGTCATCGGCTACATCGTCTCGGCGCGTTGGTTGAAGGTCGAATGAACCGACGTGGCTGACCGTCCGCTCGCGGCCCGATCCGCGGGATTGACCTTCGAGCCTTGCTCGCCCGGCCCCGGGGAGGACTTGCCCCGGTGTGGCCCTTGCCCGACGCCGGGCTTTTCCGATGGTCCGACTGTGGGTCCGCGTGGACCTCGCCCTCTTCGTCGTCCTCCTCGTCCTCGTGGCCATCGCGGCCGGGCTGGTCGGCTCGCTGACCGGGCTCGGGGGAGGGGTCGTCGTGATCCCGCTGCTCGTGATCTTCTTCGGAGCCTCGGTCCCGATCGCGATCGGGACCGGGTTCGTCACGATCCTCGCCACCTCCTCGGCGACTGGGGCCGCGTACGTTCGCGACCGGCTGAGCGACATCCGCATCGGGATGTTCCTCGAGATCGCGACGGTCCCCGGGGCGATCATCGGAGCGACGGTCACCGTCTACCTGACGCATGCCAACCTCGAGTCGGCGATCCTCATCGCTCTCGGGGTCGTGCTCCTCGCGATCATCCCGGGAACCCTCGCCCGACGCCACATCGAGCTCCCCGACCCCCTTCCGCAGGATGCCCGGGCGAAGAGGCTCGGCCTGACCGGGGCCTACCACGACAACGCTCTCGACCAGGACGTTTCGTACCAGGCGGCCCGCACCTCCCCCGCGCTCGGCGTGATGTTCGGGGCCGGGATCGTCTCGGGGATGTTCGGGATCGGCGGCGGTGTGTTCAA
>Ga0209039_10004070_pt1 | contig 10934 bp, 7 predicted proteins | sample BogFormECP12_OM1_FD_188238 | JGI IMG/M metagenome (GOLD analysis project Ga0209039, IMG submission 188238) | Bog forest soil microbial communities from Calvert Island, British Columbia, Canada - ECP12_OM1 (SPAdes) (version 2) | ecosystem: Environmental > Aquatic > Freshwater > Wetlands > Bog ... | reverse complement strand
AAGCAGAAGATGGTGGATGTGCATTCGTCCCTGAGGCTGTGAATTCCGCCAGACACTTCTTGGGATCAGCACCGCTCATCAGGCAACTGTGCAATTTATTGGATCGGTCATCACTAGCCGTAGCATCCTCAACCTGCGGGTGATGCGCGGTAATTTTTGCTGCTCGCGGCTCGTAGTGGCTACCATCTGCCGTCCAGAACTCACCAGTGCGGGTGTCTACCATTGCCCCTTGCTCGCCCGTTCCGGAATACTGATAGCGACCATTCTGTGAGCTTTCGAATAATGCAATCGCGATCGCAAGGATACCCACAACTAACCCTATCTTGAATCCCTTGTCCATAAGCGGCTCTCCGTTCTGCAGAATTCGCAGAGATTCTGGTCATTTTCCCAACTGCACCCTCACCGTCTTGATCTCGTATGCATTTGTAGGCACCGTGACGACTTTCCCGCTGGCGCCCAGACTGAGCGATGTTGGAGCCATCTCCATCAGGTTGGTCTGCCAAGCTGAAGTTGCGGCTTGTGGCAGCGTCAAGTGCACGTCGCCCTTCTTCCCTGCCCACTCGTAGAAGCGAACGATCAGCGAGCTATCGTCCGCATCTTTCTTGATCGCCGTAATCACCACGTTGTCTTCCTGGGTCGAGAAGAACGACTGCGACGGCGGCAAGGTGCCCTGGTGCCGCGTGGTCGTTACTGCCAGCAGCGGCACATTGACCTCGTAGCCTTGGCGCACGGTCAATGCCTCGCGCCACGTTCCCGCGTGCGGATAAAGCGAATAGGTGAACTCGTGATGCCCTTCGTCGGTGTGCGGGTCGGGCCACTCGGGCGAGCGCAGCAGCGACAGCCGTAGCACGTTGTCTTTCGCGTCATAGCCGTATTTCGAATCATTCAGCAGGCTGAAACCGTGGGTCGCGTCGGACAGGTCGGCCCAGCGCAGCGCCGGGACCTCGAACTGTGCCTTCTCCGCCGGAGTGTTGCGCGTGGTGGGCCGCTCGACCGTTCCGTAGGGAATCTCGAAGGTCGCCTTGTCGTTGCGAGCGCTGAGCGGGAAGGCGACTTTCAGCAGGATGTGCTTCTCGTGCCAGTCGGCTTGCATGTTGACGTCAACGCGCGGCATGCCTGCATATAGCGTGATGTCCTGCACGAAGCTGGAGCCCTGCCACTTGTGCGTGACGCGAATCACGGCGCGCAGCGGCGTGCTCTCGATCAGCTTCACCTCGTCGGCCTGCAGCAAATCGGAGTGGTGCTCGATGAAGTCGGCATCCACATTCCACGCGTCCCACTGCTTGGGCTTGTCCACAAACGCCTGCAGCAGGTTGCCGCAGGGCTTTCCATCGGGCAGGTTGGCTGGAGCACCGACACCTGCGACCGCTGGGGCCAGCGCCTCGGTGTTACTGCGCTTGTCGAAGAGGCTGGTGATGCATCCGGTTTTGGCATCGACCTGCACGCGCAGGAATTCGTTTTCTAGCGACGTTTCGGTCACGGTTAGCTTCGGCTCGTGCTTGATCGAACCGGGAATATCCACCAACTTGCCGCTCGTCCCAACCAGCAGAAATAGCTTGTAGCCGTTGGCTGGGACGTCCTCGGCGATCATTTGCAGATGAGCAAGGCCGGTTTTACTATCCTGGCTGACCATGTAGACGATGATCTGGTTGCCTTCCGGCGTCACCGCGCTCACGCTCGGCACCGGCGTCGGAAATTGCACGTCGAATTCGACCGGACCAGTGCGCGTCCACGAGAGCGGATTGAACACCAGCACTCCCACCGGACTGTTGACCATCTCCATCTTTATTTCGCCAAACGATCCTTCGTGTGCCGACGTCAGCCTGACCGGATGGCTGGGAAATTCCACCCTAGCCGCCAGATCGCTCAGTCCGGCGCGCGTCGTGTCGCTGCTGAACCGCTGCACCTCGGCATACTTGCGCGCCGCATCCACGTAGTTGATCGCAATGCCTGAGCCCGGCAGGACGTCGTGAAACTGGTTGAACAACACCTTCTTCCACGCCGTGTCGAAGTCGGCTTGCGGATAGGTCTGTCCGAACAGCGTGCCAATCGATGCCAACTTCTCGGCATCCAGCAGGGCGACCTCGCTCTTGCGGTTGCCGCGCTTGGTTTCCGACTGCGTGGTCTGCACGCCGCGGTGGTATTGGAAGTACAACTCGCCGTTCCACACCGGCAGGTTGAGCTCGCCTTCGTTCTGGCTGAGATTGTTGAGGAAGCTGGCGGCGGTGGAGAACTCGAGCTTTGGATAGACGACATCGGGCTTCTGCCAGCGCAGCGCCGTGTCGAGATCATTGCGAGTCGGGCCACCACCGTGGTCGCCCACGCCATAGAGGTACATCATCTGCAGCCCGCCGTCGGGCGCGGAATTTGTCCCGGCGTTGTATTTCCACATCAGTGGGCCGTAGACTGACGAATCACGCGCTATCGTCACGGGATCGATCTGGCCGCTGTAGGTGCTGGGAAAATACGTCATCAGGCGCGAGCCATCGGGCGCTTGCCACCAGAACAGCCGGTAGGGGAACTTGGTGAACTCCGACGCCCACAACAGTTTCTGAGTTACGAAAAAATCGATGCCCGAGCGCTTGTAAATTTGCGGCAACTGCCCGTTATAGCCGAACGAGTCGGGATTCCAGCCGATGTTCACGTCCACGCCGAACTTCTGCTTGAAGTAGCGCTTGCCGTACAAGATTTGCCGCACCAGTGACTCGCCGTCGGGCATGTTGAGGTCGGGCTCAACCCACATGCCGCCGACGATCTCCCAACGGCCCTCTTTCACGCGCTGCTCGATCTCTCTGAAGATCGCGGGGTATTTCTCTTCCATCCATACGTAAGCCTGCGCTGCCGAGGCCGTGAACTTGAACTCGGGATACTCGCGCATCAGTTGCAGCGCTGTTCCGAATGTGTTGCGTACCACCTCGACGGTCTCGGTCTCCGGCCACAGCCAGGCCATGTCGATGTGACTATTGCCCACAGCCTTCACGCTGAACTGCTTCATGTAGGGGCGCAACACATCCAGCTTGGCCTGCGCCGCGCGCAGCGATGCATCAAAAGCCGCCTGGTCTCCGTGATCCAGCGCGCCCAGGTCGATGGCCTTCACCGCGGCGTCAAGTTGCTGCTGGCGCTCGGCCTTGCCGTCGGGGTAGGCGGCGATGAGTAGCTCCGCCGCCATGATTTCCTGGCGAAGGATCGTTGGATCGGGACGCGCCTCGCTCGGGTCGAAGGTCAGCGAAGCAGCGGAGAGGTTCGTCGCCGGTGGCCCGCCGCAACATCCCGCAGTGCCCGAGGGAACGATGCGCACGGCGACTACCAGTCTCTGTCCTGGCCGCGCGCTCTCGAGCAACGTCAGGGGAACTTGCGAGTCGCCATCACCACGCGCCACCATGTTGCCATTCACAAACACTGAAATTTGGATTCCCTGATTGCTGCTGATTTGCAGGTCAAGCGCCACGTGTGAGCCCGCCAACGAATATCCGTTCAATGTGGGAGGGATTTCGACGCTCTGGTACAGCCAGACCGGGAGCGGCAAGTTCTGCTTCAATCCCACGGTTTTGGCGGCACCCAGTGAGGCTGTCGGGTTCTCGCCGTGGGGCAGGTCCGCCGTCGCCATCTGCCAGGTGTCGAGCGGAACTGTGGTGACCGCCCGCAACCGGTCGAGCACCAGCTTGTAAGGATCGGCTGCAGGTTGCGATTGGGCGGTAGTGATTACGGTAGAAAATAGGACGAGGAATACAACACGATGGTAGGAGAGTTTCATGACGCTCCTTCAATGCAGCGGTGCCCACCAGAACCTTCACCTAGCGAGTCCCCGCCCTCAATACTCGATTCCCAGCTTGTGCTGCATCTGCTCCAGCGTGACACCTTTGGTTTCTGGATACGTGAACAGCACCACGACGAACATGAGCGCCATCATGGCGGCGAAGAAAACGAATGGATACGCGCCGCCGAATCTTTGCGCAATGACGGGAAATCCGAACGCGATGATGGCGTTCATGACCCAGTGGGTCGAACTGCCCAGGCTCTGTCCTCTCGACCGCACGCGGTTGGGGAAGACCTCGCTGATGTACACCCAGATCACCGCGCCCTGGGAGATGGCGAAGAAACCGATATAGGCCACCAGCAGCCACACCAGCATCTTCTGGTGCTGCTGGGTGAAGAATACTGTCGCCACGCCGCTCAGGCAGAAAACCATGCCCACCGCGCCAATCAGCAGCAGTGTCTTGCGACCCACGCGGTCGATCACCGACATCGCCAGAAACGTCGCCGCCAGGTTCATCGCGCCCACCGCCACCGCCTGCAGGTCGCCCGACACCTTGCTGAATCCCGCCATGCCGAAAATGTCATTCAGGTAGTACAAAATTGCGTTGATGCCCGCCAGTTGGTTGAAGGCCGCCACCGTCATCGCAAGGTAGATCGGTTTAAGGTATTTGCGCTGGAACAGGGGCTCGGAGTGCACCACGCCATCGACGTGAACCGATGCGATGATGTCGTCCAGTTCGCTGGCTCCGTCGGGCGAGCCCAGCCGATCGATCACTTCGCGCGCTTCGGGAATGCGGTTCTTGGTCACCAGCCAGCGCGCCGAACGCGGGATTCCGAACAGCATGATGAAGAACAGCAGTGCCGGAGCGGCCGCCACGCCCAGTTGCCAGCGCCATTCGTTCATGCCGAAGCCGCCCAGTCCGAGCAAAAAGTTGGACAAATAGGCCACCAGGATGCCGACCACCACATTGATCTGGAACGATCCCACCAGCAGACCACGCCACTTCGCGGGAGCGATCTCCGCGATGTACACCGGCCCCAGCACCGAAGATCCGCCAATGCCCAGACCACCAATGAAGCGGAAGATCAGCAGCACCGGCCAGCTCCAGGCAAAGGCGCAACCCAGCGCCGAGATCACGTAGAACGCCGCCAGGATGCGCAGGCTCTCGCGTCCGCCGAGCCGGTCGCCCAGGATGCCCGCGCACATTGCGCCAATCACTGTGCCCCACAGCGCAATCGACACGGTAAAGCCCAACTGACCGGCCGAGAGGCTGAAGACTTGCGTCAACTGATGGGTTGTACCGGCGATGACTGCCGTGTCGAAGCCGAACAGCAGGCCTCCCAGGGCTCCCACGATGATGCTCTTCACCAGGTAAAAGTTGAATTTGCCTGCCACGCTTTACGCCTCCAAAGAACTCGAGCTGCGACTACGGTAACCAGGGATTACTCACGCCAGTTGCGTTGCTTTCTTGAGAACTAATGACGGTGTTCGAATCGACGCCTACTCGCTCCAGACGGCCAGTTCGTTTCCATTGGGATCGGCAAAATGAAAGCGCCGTCCACCGGGAAACTCAAACGGTTCGATAACAATCTTTCCGCCAGCTTCGACGACCTTGCTCCGAGTATCTTCCAGGGCTTTGGCATACAACACAACGAGTGCGCCGCCCTTCACCGGCTGCGCGCTCATGGTAAATCCGCCGCCCAAGCGCCCGTCGAAGAAGCTCGTATAGTTCGGGCCATAGTCGGTAAAGGTCCAACCAAACACGGCGGCATAGAAGCGCTTGGTTGCCTCGATGTCGGTGGCCGGAAACTCAATGTAATCCATTTGGAAGTTGTGGTCTTTTTGGTCCATGTCTTACCTCGTGTTGGGCATCAGCGGGCAAGATTAGCACACCGGCTTTCGTCGGCACTGAGGATACCCGTTCGCTCACCGAATTCTCACAGCGGCGTAGCCTCGCTGAGTTGCACAATGGCTTCGGCTCCCGCATAATCCGCCGGTGGAGAAAGACGCCAGTTCCGCCATCGCCCAGCCCGAGTCCGCCGTCCCGACGCGCCGTAGCGCGGTCCTCCATCGCGCGCTGAATAAGACCTATCCCGTGGCCGTTCGCGGGGAAGGCGTGTGGCTGTTCGACGCCGACGGCCGCAAGTTCCTTGATTTCGCCTCCAGCGCCGTCGTCAACTTCATTGGGCACGGTGACGCGACCATCGTCCGTGCCATGACGGGGCAGGCGTCGCAACTCGCGTTCGCGCACTCCAGCAACTTCACGACAGAAGTCGCGGAGCAGTTCGCGCAGGAGTTGCTCGGTTTCGCGGGACCGGCGTTTCGCGACGGCGCGGTGTTCTTTACCAGCGGAGGCTCGGAGTCGGTGGAGAGCGCGCTGAAACTGGCACGCCAGTACCAAGTGGAGAGCGGACACTCCGAGCGCTACCAGGTGGTCAGCCGTCGCCAGAGCTATCACGGTGCCACCCTGGGCGCTATGGCCGTCAGCGGAAACGAATCGCGGCGCAGCATCTATCTGCCCATGCTGCGCGAATTTCCCAAGGCCGGAATCCCCTACTGCTACCGGTGTCCTTACGAGTGCGCCAACGGCTGCACCGATTGCGGTCTCACGTACGCCGCAGAGGTCGAACAGGCTATCGCCGAGACTAATGGCGCGGCTGCGGCCTTCATTATGGAACCAATCAGCGGAGCCACGCTGGGGGCGGCGGCGCCACCTCCCTCATACGTGAAACGTGTCGCTGCAATCTGTCACGAGCGACAGGTATTGCTGATCGCCGACGAAGTCATGACCGGCTTTGGACGCACCGGACGCCGCTTCGCCATGGACCACTATGGCGTCGCTCCCGACATCATCGCCGCCGGCAAGGGAATCTCCAGCGGCTATGCTCCTTTGGGCGCCGTAATCGCTCAGCGCCATGTCGTCGATGCCATCGCCACCGGCACCGGCACGCTTCTGCACGGCTTCACCTACAATGGGCATCCAGTTTCCGTCGCTACGGGCCGGGCAGTTCTAAAGCGGTTGATCGATGGCCGATTGGTCGAAGCGGCCGACACAGACCGGGCCGGCAGCATCGCATCCATCCTGCAAGAAGAATTGCAGAAGTTGTGGAAGCTGGACAGCGTGGGAGACGTGCGCGGACTGGGCCTGCTGTGGGCGGTTGAATTCGTCGGCGACAAGCAGAAGAAAGCGCCCTATCCCGCCGAAAAGAAGTTCGCCGCGCGGGTGTACGAGTGCGCATTCAAGCGCGGCGTGATGGTCTATCCCATGCAGGGATGTATGGACGGAAAGCGCGGTGACCATATCATGATCGCGCCCCCGGCGGTCATTACATCGGACGAAATTCGCTGGGCGGTCGAGCAACTGAGCGAAGCGATCCGCGAGGCCCAAGCCTCGTAGCCGGCCTATGCCATCGCAGGGCATTTTCGTTCGAATCCTGCTGATCGAGGTGTGGACAAAGGAAAAGGCGCGGACTACCCGCGCCCTCTGCTTACGCTGGTAGAGCTATCCCACATCGTGGAAGTAGCTCCAGTGCTACTTCTACTGGGTCACGGTCTTGACCGCATCCCCTACCTTGAAGCCCGACCCCGAAACAGCGGTACCGACCGCGGAAACATCGTCTACGTCGGTGAGTTTTATTACGCCAACCGTAGAACTCATCTTGCGGATCACCTGCCCGGTTGACGGGTCCTTGATCTCGCGCGTTACCCGCTCTACGTTGAGCTGGTCGCCTACTTTCAGTCCAGCCTTGCCGCCTACATTCAGGACGATCTGTCCGCCGTCGACAGCGGCGACCAGACCTTCGACGCTTACTGTGCGCGCTTCTAGCTTGGTATTGTCCGCAATCAAGCCTGCGCTTAAGTCTTTAACCGCGAGGTTGACAGCTTCGCCGATGATCGTCTGTTGAAAATCGCTGCTGCCGAAATCAGCGGCGCCTGCGCCGAAACCATGCCAGTTGCCGCCGCCTCCGGTCATCGACGTGCTCTCGCGCGACGATTCGCCCTTGCCCGAGGCCACACCCATAATTTCCGCCGTGTCGATGTTGATGATGCGCGCGTCAACCGCAACAATCGCCTTGCTCTTCTTGTGACCAAAACCGCCGAGTCCGTAGCCACCCCAATTGCCACCGTTGCCGCCCAGATTGGTGTTCTTGGTTTCGTTACCGAACTGGGTAATACTGCCGACAATAATCGCGTCGACGCCCAGTATCTTGCCCAGCTTGGCCGCCGAATTGCGATTGGCGCGATCACTATTCGAGAAGTTTTGCTCGGCCAGGATCTTGTCCATCGCCTTGCGGTCGATCACCGAGTAGGTCCCATCCTGCACCAGATATTTCACTGTGAGGTCGGAAATTCCACGGCCTACATCCACGTTGGTGCCAAACATCGCAGACGAGTAGCTCTGCACGGTCGCATAATCGAAATCGAAGACCGCTACACGCTTCTTGCGGCCTTGGTGAGTGGGCGCGGAAGATGGTGTCGCCGTTGCCGCCGGCGCTGAGGTAGTCGGCGCAGTCTGCGCCCTGGCTGCCGTCAAAAATAACGTACCTACCAACGAAAGGGCTAAGACCATCCTGCTCATCATGAATCTCCCAACAAGTAAAGTTGCGGTCGAACGCGTACCCAGGTTCCGCTTCCAGTGCACAGGGCCAGCCACAGGGCATTTTACACCGGCCCGAGTTGAGCGTGGCTCCTAAAAGCAGCGAATACGTTGCGCTTCCCAGAACAGAAAAGGCGCGGACTTGCCGCGCCTGTGTGTACTCCCAAATTTTGGACGTTGCCCTACTGCTGCGCCGATCCGCCGGGCACTGTGTCATGTTGCGTTCCCAACTCGTGGGGCGAAGTCATGACCGCCGTGTCCGGATTCAATAAGCCCGTCTTGTCGGGCCCCAGCCCAAGCTTGATCAGCGCCCGTGAGTCGGGAGTGACTTTGGTCTGCCAGCCGTTCTCGGCCTGATAGCGCACGAGCGCGTCCTTGGTGTCCTGGTCCCATTTGCCGGTTGGCTCGCCAGCAAGGTAGTGGTCGCGAATCAGGGCCTGCTGGATAGCGAGGGTGCGCTCCTGGTCGATTCCGTGTTGCCCGTGGGAGACTGCCTTGGCCGACTTCTTGTTTTTGGATTTGCGGTTGGAAGTCTTGGCGGACTTGCTGGATTTGGAGGACTGGGACGACTTATGTGAAACGGAAGCTGGCTTGGTGGGCTTGCTCGATTTTGTCGTGCTTGTGGTAGCTGTCGCCGGGGTGGCGAGCAGCAAGGACAGGGGCATGATTGCAACCGATTGAAGAATCCGTAGACTCAAGCGCAAACGTAGCACCTCGGGGGAAATCTATGAATTCCAGAAGAACAATTGTAATCGCCCATTAACCAAAATGGGAACTAAAAAGTCATCATGGCCCGAAAATGTACCCTTGGCGCCAAGGTATTCGCCCATTCTCGACCTGGTTCCGGCGGAGTCCTGCCCGCCGGTCCACAGCGAGTCGAATCGCTGGGGCGTAGATTGGCGACGATCTACTTACGGCAGCGTTCCGCCCATGAAAACGGTACCCGCGTTCGGACCCAAACCGCGAGGCCGTACCAGAAACACGACATCCTGCCCGGCTTTAAGCTGAGATTCCAACTTGCGGAAATCGGATTCGCTGTTGACCGGCTGCTTGTTGATTTCGAGGATGACGTCGCCACGGCTTACGCCGACGTTATCGCCGAACCCATCGGGCTTTGCGTCTTGGACGATCACACCCTTGGAGTTGGGGAGTTTCATGCGATCCGCGATCTCGGGCGTGATGTCTTTCACGTTGACGCCGAGTTTGCTCTCGTGCGGTTTGGACTGGTCTTCGCTTTCGTCTTCCTCACCCAATCGGGTGGCGAACAGTTTTTGCCGGTCGGCCACGACTACGTCCGCCGTGCTCTGCTTGCCATTTCGCACATAACCAAGCTTGGCCGTGTTTCCCGGCTTGATGGCCGAAATATCCGCCACCAGTTCGTCACCAGTGGCAACCGTCTTACCATTCACCGAGACAATGGTGTCTCCCGTCTGCAAGCCAGCCTTCTGGGCCGGGCCGTTGGGAGTGACATTCGCAATGGTCACGCCGCTGGAGACTCCGTACACGCGCTGCACGGCGGGGTTCACAATCGCATTGAATTCGACACCGATCGAGCCGCGCGAAACCTTATGGTCGGGACTGATCAACTGGTTATATACCTGCACCACGGTGTTGGATGGCATGGCAAAGCCAACGCCCTGGTAGCCGCCTCCGCTGGTGTAGATCGCCGTGTTTATGCCGATCACCTCACCCGCCATGTTGACCAGCGGACCGCCCGAATTGCCGGGATTGATGGCCGCATCAGTCTGAATGAACGACTGAAACTGGCGCTGTGGGACGATATTGCGGCCGCGCGCTGACACGATGCCCGCAGTCACGGTTTCTTCCAAGCCAAACGGACTGCCGATGGCCAGTACCCAGTCGCCCACCGACATGCTGTCAGAGTTGCCCAGCTTCGCCGCCGGCAGGGGCTTCTTGGTATCAATCTTGATCACCGCCAGGTCCGTTTCCTTGTCGGAGCCGATCACGGTCGCGTCATAGGTCACCGTGGCCGGATCGTTCATCAACCTCACCCGGATGCGGTCGGCTTTCTCCACCACATGGGCGTTGGTGATGATGTAGCCCTTGGAATCGACAATCACTCCCGAACCCAGCGAGCGCTCGCGCATGTCTTCGCCGCCGGGAGCACCCGGCATCTGTCCTTGACCTCCCTGCCCGCCTTGTCCGCCAAAGAAGCGGTCCAGGAAGTCCTGCATGGGATTATCGTCGCCACCATCGTTGTCATCCGGAGTCCCCGGCATAGCGCGGCCACCCTTGCGATGGGGGTTCTTGATTGTCGATTCGGTATTGATGTTGACCACGGTCGGCTCTAGCTGGCGCGCGATCTGCGAGAATTGGCTCGACAGTTGCTGCGGCGAGGGAACCTGGAGTGGAGTCGCGTCCGAGGACGAAGCCGCTTTCTCCTTGCCCTTCACTCCAGCGGATACCACCGTACCAATCACGATGCCCAGCGAAAGCGTCGCCAGAATGACGAGGGTCGAGGCGAAGCGATTGGCCTTGATCTTCTCCCCGAAGCCCATGTGTTGCCGATCCATTGAAAGTCCTCCAACAATTAGACCCAAACTTAAATTATACGTTGCT
>Ga0209039_10004069_pt1 | contig 10939 bp, 12 predicted proteins | sample BogFormECP12_OM1_FD_188238 | JGI IMG/M metagenome (GOLD analysis project Ga0209039, IMG submission 188238) | Bog forest soil microbial communities from Calvert Island, British Columbia, Canada - ECP12_OM1 (SPAdes) (version 2) | ecosystem: Environmental > Aquatic > Freshwater > Wetlands > Bog ... | reverse complement strand
CAAGGGCGAGGAGTTCGAAATGACCGGCGAAGACCTGCTGGCGCGCGCGTTCCTGCACGAAATCGACCACCTGTACGGGCACCTCTATATCACCCACATCAGCGCTCTCAAGCGCGACCTGATGAAGCGCAAGATCAAGAAGCTGCAGCGCGCCGGGGACTGGGACTGAGCGCGCCATGCAGCGCCCCCTGCGTCTGGTGTTTCTGGGAACGCCGGCCTTCGCCGTGCCCACGCTCGAGCGCATCGTGGAAGCCGGACACCGCGTCGCCGCCGTCCTGACACAGCCCGACCGGCCCCGCGGCCGCGGCCAGCAGCTTGCGCCGCCGCCCGTCAAGGAAGCCGCCCTGCGCCTGGGATTGCCGGCGTACCAGCCGGAGCGCGTGCGCCATCCCGAGGTGCTGGAGTTTCTGCGCGCGCAGGAGGCCGAGGTCATGGTGGTGGTGGGCTACGGCCAGATCATCCCGCAGGCGGCGATCGATCTGGCGCCGCTGGGCATTATCAACGTGCACGCGTCGCTGCTGCCGAAGTATCGCGGCGCCGCGCCCATCCAGTGGGCCATTCTCAACGGCGAAACGCGCACCGGCGTGACCACCATGCGCATCGATGCCGGGCTGGACACGGGCGCCATGCTGTTGAAAGCCGAAACCGGGATTGCGCCGGACGAGGACGCGCCCTCGCTCAGCCGGCGGCTGGCCGAAATGGGCGCCCGGCTGCTGGTGGAAACGCTGGACGGGCTGCTCGCCGGCACGATTACTCCGGAAGCGCAGGACCCGGCGCAGGCCACCTACGCCCCCATGCTGAAGAAGGAGGACGGGCGCATCGATTGGACGCGTCCCGCCGCGGCCATCCACAACCAGGTGCGCGGCCTGCAGCCATCGCCGGGAGCGTACACGCGGTTTCGCGGGCAGACGCTGCACGTGCGGCGGGCGCGCGTGGCGGATGCGGCGAAGGCCGGCGCAGCGCCGGGGACGGTGGCCGGCGTGAGGCCCCCGGCCGTGGCCTGCGGAGAGGGCGCGCTGGAGCTGATCGAGGTGCAGAGCGAAGGCCGCAAGCGCGTTTCGGCCGCCGATTTCGCAAATGGGCAGCGGCTGATGGAGAATGAAGTTTTGGGAGAGTCAGCTTGAAATTGCCGCTCGGTTACGCATACGCTTCCACATACGCGGGCATTCGCCAGGTTGAGAAGGACGACCTGGCTCTGATCGTCTCCGGCATGCCGGCCAACGCGGCAGGAGTCTTCACGCGGAATCGCGTGCAGGCGGCGCCCGTCAAGCTGTGCCGCCGCCACTTGAAGCTCTCGGGCGGAAAGGCGGGGGCGGTGCTGATGAACGCCGGCAACGCCAACTGCGCCACGCGCACGGGCGACCGGGTGGCGCTCGAGACGGCCAGGGCCGCGGCCCGGCTGCTGCAGCTTCCGGCGGTCCAGGTGCTGACGGCGTCCACCGGCGTCATCGGAGTGGAACTCGACGCGGGGAAGATCGTGACGGCGCTGCCGCGGCTGATCGCGGGCCTGGATACGGCGCGCTTCGAAGACGCGGCGCGCGCCATCATGACCACCGACCTGGTGCCCAAGACGGCCTGCGCCGAGGTGAAGCTGCGCCGTGGAACCATCCGCATCGCCGGCATGACCAAAGGGTCGGGCATGATTCATCCGCAGATGGCCACCACGCTCGGCTTCGTGATGACCGACGCCCAAATACCCGTGACCCGCTTGCGCGCCATGTTGAAGCGCGGCGTGGAGGCCAGCTACAACCGCCTCTCGGTGGATGGCGACACCTCCACCAACGACACGCTGCTGCTGCTGGCGAACGGCGCCGCGGGCGTGCCTGCCGGCGCCGGGGAGTTCGCCCAAGTGGAAGAGGCGGCCGGCGAGGTGATGCAGCAACTGGCGCAGGCCATCGCGCGCGATGGCGAAGGGGCGCGCAAGTTCGTGACGCTGGTGGTGACGGGCGCGCCCAGCGACGGGGCGGCCCAGCAGATCGCCCGCGCCATCGCCAATTCGCCGCTGGTGAAAACCGCCATTGCCGGTTCGGACCCGAACTGGGGCCGGATCCTGTCGGCGGCGGGCAACGCGGGAGTGGCCTTCGACCCGGCCAAGGCCGACATCCACATGCAGGGCGTTCTGGTGTGCCGCCGGGGCTTGGCCGCGCCGTTTTCGGAAGGCGATCTGAAGCGCCAACTGGACGGGGCGGAGTGCGAGATCCGTTTCCACATCGGCGGCAAGGGCAAGGGCGCGGCGCGGTTCTGGACATGCGACTTAACCGAGGGCTACATCCGCATCAACGCCAGTTACAGGACCTGATATGACACACCGCGGGTGGTTGCGAGCTTCCGCGTTGCTTCTGGGCGGCTGCCTGTGGGCCGGCGCCGCCGGCGATCCGGCCGGGGAGGTGCACGCCATGATCGAAGGCATGCACGCCGCCCTGATGGACGGCAAGGCGGAGGCGCTGCGGGCTTTCTTCGATCCCGCCATGCCGGGATTCAAGCGGCTTTCGAGCGACGTGAGTACGCTGCTGAAGGAATCGCCGGCTCTCTCGACGATCGAGTTTCTGAGCGACACCGGCACCGCCCAGGCGCGCGATCTGGAACTGGACTGGCGGATGCAAATCCGCGCCTACAGCGGCGACTGGAGCGTGGAGCGCGCCGCGCGCGTGAAGTTGCACGCCGAGAAACGGGACGGGCGCTGGCGCATCGTGTCCTTCGCGCCCCTGGATTTCTTTGCGCCGGCGAGGGGCGGAACCGTGTGGGACCTGCTTTCCGAGTCGTTGGCTTCGCTGGCCGATCCGAGCGGCGGGCCGCCGGCGGAACGCGGCTACGTGCCCGCCAACTTCCTGGCCGCGTTCGACCCCAGGATGCCGGGCTTCGACCAGCTCCGCGCCAACGTCACTGCGCTGCTGCAGCAGGGAGATGTCGAGTCGTCGGTGGAACTGGCCGCGAGCGATGGCGACGACCGCCGGCGCACGCTGCAGCTCGATTGGGTTCTCTCGGTGGAAGGGCACGATACCGGTATCGCCATGTTCCAGCGCCGCCAGCGCGTTAAGTGCCAGGTGGAGCTCCAGGGCCGGAAGTGGCGGATTGTGGCCTTCGAGCCGCTGGAGTTTCTGGCGCCCGGGAAGCCGCGGTAAAGACGCGCGGCCACACCCTCCTACTGAAGAACGATTTCGCGCACCAGGGCGAAGGCGGCGTTTTCCTGCTCGATGCCTAAGCTGAAGGGCGCGGTGGACTTGGGGTCCACGTGTTCGATGTGCACGGCAACGTAGCCGAGCTTGGCGCCAACTTCGGTGGTGAGGGTGAACACCACGCGCGCGTTATCGATGGCGTGGGCCGTGTTGTTCTTCACGGTGCCCACCACCATGGTCGGGTCGCCGTGTTGGATGCGCGCTTCCGCCACTTCCAGGTCGTGGTCGGTGGTGATCTGAATGTTCTTCACCAGGTTCGGCAGAGTGGCCTGGGCGATCTCGGCCGGGGTAGGCTGGTGCACCGGTTTCTCCCGGACGCGCAGGCGATGGCTGACGCCAAGCGCCAGCAGGCCCAACAGAATCAGGCACGGAATGAGCACCAGGATGGCGACCCGAGCCCGCTGGAAGATGCTCCGGTTGGTGAGGTACAGCGGGTCGGAAGGCGCCGGTCCGCCGGACAGGAAGCGCTCCACCTTATCGCGGAACCGGCCGAGCCGCCGTCCGGAGCGCGGCGCCGAAGGAGCGGAATCCGGACGCATCCCAGCGTACACGATGGATTCCCACAATTTCCGCAAGGTCTTCATACGGGGCCTCCTGCCTTTAACTCAATTATCCTACATTTCCGTTTTGAGCAGCTATCCTAAACCTCTTGATGGCCTGTGACGCCTCTATTCAGAGGCGTTGCAAGGTGATGCAGACGCTCCGGAGGCCGACCCTCAATGGGAGAGAAACAAAACCGACCTTTCCAGCTACCCTTCAACGCCGGCAGCAAGGCCGGTTTCCCGGGATCGCGCGTCATCTCCGGCGAATGAAAAACCCGGCCCCGGAGGGTCAAAGGGAGGCGATTGGGCGTATACTGGCCTCATGGTGGGTGCCAAAATGGAAGTTCCGGATGACGAGATACCCCATTTCGATTTTGACGATTGCTAGCTTCGCGCTGCCGGGTTGGGGACAGAGGGGATAATGATTTTCAGCCAGCACCAGAAGGGCTTCGAATCCTGCCTGCCGGCCGCCATCGTCAAACAGCACCCGCCGGCATGTGTAATGCAGAACCTGGACCGCGCGCAATCGATCTTCACTTATGCGAATCGTTGAGCGAGCCCGAAACCTGATAGAGTCGAACCGGTTTGCCGACTGGGTTTTCGGCAGACTCGGCAGCCTGCCGGTTTATTCCCGCTTGATCGCGCGTCGTGTCGAGAAGAGAATCGAATACGTCAGGCGTCAGAAGTGCTACAGCCTGGAGATCGAACTCAGCAGCGTCTGCAATGCCCGTTGTATTTTCTGTCCCTTATCCGGGATGAAGCGCAGCAAGCGGATCATGGATGACGAGACGTTCCAGGCGATCCTCGACCGGGCCGTTGCGGAGGGCATTCGGCCTCCGCTGATCGATCTGTCCAACGTGGGCGAACCGTTGGCCGACCGCAGCCTGTTCAAGCGGATCCGGCAGGTCAAATCCATCTTTCCAGCGGCCAACGTGCGCATCACGACGAATTTCGGGTTGGCTAACGATGCCATTGTCGACGGGATTCTCCAGTCCGGCCTCGATAGCATCCACATCAGCGTGAATGCCGCCTCGGCGGAGACGCATCTCAAAGTCATGGGGTTGAACTTTGAGAACACGGTGGCGAACATCCGCCGCCTGATCGAGCGGAGGAACGCGACAAATAGCCCGCTGCACATCATGGTGTCGATGGTGCTGTGCAAGGAGAATGCCGCCGAACGGAAGCGATTCCTTCGCGACTGGTCAGGCCGGGCGGATTCAATTTGTCTTCAGCGCGCCGTTGACTGGGGCGGCGCCGTTGCCGTCGGCCAGCCCTATCATCCGAACCGGCGGCTTTACCCCTGCAATGACCTCTTCGAGAGAATCGTCATCCTCAGCAACGGAGAGCTGGCGCTGTGCTGCCAGGACGCGGAGGGCATCATACACACCAGTGTCCGCGAGCGTCCCATCCTCGAAATATCCCACTCCCGGATCTTCGAAACATTCCGCGAGAAGCATCTTGCCGGTCAGGCTGAAAGCTTGAATATGTGCAAGAATTGTTTTGCGGTTCACTCGAATGGAGCCAATTGGTTGTTCGCGAAGTTCGACTAGCCGCCGACATGGCCGACGATGGCCAGGAAAAACAGCGTGCCGATGGCGATCACCGCGCCGTGGGGCAAGCTCAAGGCCTTAGGGCTGCGCACGTCGAGCTCTTCTTTGCCGACGTAAGCGGGACGGCCGCTTTTCATCTCGTTCAGAATGAATCCAACGTTGAACAAGGTCGTCTTCAGGCGCCCGCGCACAACTACCAGAATCACCCCCATGACGCCGCCGAGGACCGAGGTAACAAGGAAGAGCAGGAACCAGTTCGGCCAGCCGACTATAGCGCCCACCGCGGCCATCAATTTGACGTCGCCTCCGCCCATGGCGCGCAGCGCGTATAACACAAAGTAGATGCCGAATGCGGCGCCGAAGCCGATGAGCGACGATTTGAACATGCCCCCCCGCGCCTGGCTGAGGAAGGCGTTCAGCGCAAGGCCCAGGCCCGCGCTGCCGGCCGTCAACCAGTTGGGTATGCGCCGGTAGCGCAGATCGAATAGGGCGGCCGTAATTACGACCAGCAGCAGGACCAACTCCACGCCGCGCGGGGGGAAAGTGAAATCCATGGAACACAAGTATAGCGCGGCTACCGCTGCGGCGCGGGTACGGATGGCGCGCCGCCATGCACGGCTTCGGCGCCGATGCCTTCGCCCAGCCGGGCAAGCGAAGGGATGGACACGGGCAGATGGCCGTGAATGCCGATCTCTCCCCACAGCGCCTTCACGGCGGCCACTTCGGCGGGCGGGACGGTGGTGAAGGTTGCCAGGTAGGCCGCCACCTGCGGGAAATCGCGAAGCAGGTAGGGATTCCCGAAGGCCACCAGGACGACCGGCTTGCCGAGCGAAATAATGGTCTCGATGGCGCCCGGCAGTTCGCCCGCCAGTCCGGCGGTTCCGCGGTTGGCGCCCACGGACGCGAACGCGGCCACCACGAAGACGGTGCACGAGGCGGGCAGGCGGCGGATGGCATCGTCCATGTCCTGGCGCGAGAGCGACGGGTCGAGCGCCGCGACGCCGGCCTGGCCCCGTTTGCGCAGTTCCTGCGCGAAGACCAGCCCTTCGGCGGAATACCGGGTTTCGGACAGGACTGCGTAGCAGGCCCGCCCGGGCGCGGCCAGCGGCACCAGGTTGTCCTGGTTGCGCACCAGAGTCAGCGCGCGTTCGGCGATCTGATGAGCGCGTTCGTTGGACTCGGGGGAATCGACCACGTCGCCGATGGCTTCCAGGTCGACGAAGCGCTTGCGGTCAAGGCCGAGCCGCTCCTTGGCGGAGAGAAGTCTGACGACGCTCTCCTGAATGCGCTGGCGCGAGAGGCGTCCGCTGGAGACGGCGGCCACCACGGCGCGGATGGCTTCGTCGGGATCGGCGGGCATGAGCAGAGCGTCGGCGCCGGCCTCGAGCGCCCGCACGCAGGCATCGCCGGTGGAGAAGCCCTTGGCGACGCCGCCCATATCCAGCGCGTCGGTGACCACCAGGCCGTTGAATCCGAGTTCCTGGCGCAGCAGGCCGGCGAGGATGGCCGGGGAAAGCGTGGCCGGTACGGTGGGCGGCGCCAGCGCGGGGACGGCGACATGCGCGGTCATGATGGCATCGACGCCGGCGGCGATGGCGGCGCGGAAGGGAACCAGTTCCAGGCGGTCGAGGCGCTGGCGGTCGGCTGCGATAGTGGGCATGTTCAGGTGCGAGTCGGTCGCCGTGTCCCCGTGTCCGGGGAAGTGCTTGGCAGTGGCCAGCACCGGGTTCCGTTTGTCGGAGTGCGCGCCCTCCACGAACGCCGTGACGTGCGCCGCAACGTCCTTCGGATTCTCTCCATAGGAGCGGATGTTGATGATGGGGTTATCCGGGTTGTTGTTGACGTCGGCCACGGGATAGTAGATCCACTGCACGCCCAGTGCGCGGGCTTCGCGGGCGGTCACTTCCCCTTCGAAGCGGGACAACTCGGGATCTCCCGCCGCGCCAAAGGCCATGGCGTGCGGGAAAACCGTGGTGCCCTCGACGCGCATGGATGCGCCACGCTCGAAATCACCGCCTACCAGGAGCGGCACCCCGGCCAGGCGCTGCATGCGGTTGAGGAAGGCCGCCAGAGCGTAGGGCTCCGCCTTGGCGACCAGGCGCCCGTTGAAGGTGTTGATCAGGATGAGCCCGCCCACCTTGGTAGTACGGATGAGCCGCAGGATCTTCATGTACTCCCGCGATCGCGAGTTGGGCGACTGGCCGTAGAAGGGGATGAAGACGAGTTGCGCCACCTCATCGCGCAGGGTCATGGTCTTCATCCATCTGCGGACCACGCTGGAGGGTTTCGCCGGGGATGCTGCCGCCGGCTTGGTGGGCGGAACTGGCGCGCCCTTGGGCGGCGGAGTCTGGGCCGTTGCCGCAGTGGCGGCCGCGAAAAGCGCCAGGCCGAGGAGCGCGGGCCGCCGAAAAGAGGATCGGCAACCCGTGAACACCGATGAACACGGATCGAAGAGAGTCGGCTTATCGGCGTTCATCGGTGGCCACTGTTTTAGTTTGCCAGATTCGCGGGGTCAGTTCGTGCCGGCGCGAACGGCGGTGGGGGCGGTGCGCTTCTTATGCGAAACGGGCGGTTTGCGCTGCGGGGAACGGCTGGATAACCGTTTCACCCAGCGCTGCAGATGGGCGGGTTCGCTGGAACTCTTGGCGATGACCGCGTTGGCCCCGGTGTTCTCTTCGGTCAATGCGAGCGGTTCGACCATCTTGGAGAGGAGCACGATGCGCGCGTTGGGGTCGATCTTGCGGATTCGCTGGATGAGTTCGACCCCGTTCATCCGCGGCATGCGGTAGTCCGTCACCACCACGTCGAAGCGGGTGCTCTCGAAGAGTTTCAGACCTTCTTCACCATTGAAGGCGATCTGTACGGAGCAGCCCAGTTCTTCGAGGAGAGCCTTGCGCACCAGCAATCCGTCCTTGCAGTCATCCACGAGCAGAATATTGGGCACCAAGGTCGACGAGGGTTTCATCCGCGAATGCTGGTGAGAGTAACAGTTCCGTAATGGGCCTGTCAAGACTTTTGCATCGTCTTGCAAAATGGACGGATTCAGTTCTTGACAAGCCCCGCGCATGGTGCAAGCGGGGCGCATGTCTATTCCACTTCGCGCTGTGCCTTGTACCCGCTCTTGGCGATGACGGTGTACTTGATGGGCTTGCCCTTGGGATCGCGAAACGAAGCGGGCTTGCCGTCGGTGTCCACCAGGTCCACTTTCAATTTGCGAAACGCGCCGTCGTGGATTTTGTTGCTGGGCGAATAAGTTATCACGTACTGATTCCGAAGGGCTTGCGCCACCGCTTGAAAGATTGCCGGATACTCGCCTTCAAACCGCGGAAAAAACGTCTGGCCGCCGGTCTCCTTGGCGAACGTTCGCAATTCGTTGTCCGCCTGGGCGAAGGTGACGTTGTCGAACCTCGGGTTCATGGCGCGCTGGATACCCATCAGGCTGATGGCGTAAACGGGAACGCCGGACTGCTGAAGGGACTTGCGGGTTTGATCGTAAGTGAGCTTACTAAAGGTATCAATACCCGAAGTTATCATCAAAATCGCTTTGCGCCCTTCGATACCCGCCATGCGGTCGGCGGTGTCGGTGACGGCGTCGAACATGTTGGCTTCGTGCCAGGCGGGGATGCTCAAGCGGCGCAGGGCGTCCTGAATCTTGTTCCTGTCGTTGGTGAAGTCGCACAGGATCTCGGGTTTGATGTCGTAGGCGATCACCGCCAGGTAGTCGGTGGGTTTGAGCGAACTGGCGAAACCCCACGAGAGTTCCAGGGTCTGGTACCACACGGAGCTGTAAAGGTGCTGAAACACGTTGCTGAACTCCACCAGCAGGGCGACGGTCATGGGCGCTTCGCCAATCGACACTTTCTGGATCTGCTGCGGGACGTTGTCCTCGAGCACGCGGAACTTGACCGGCGGAATGCCGGGGATGAATTGGCCGCTGCCGTCCACCACGGCGACGTCCAGGGTGACCACGTCCACGTCGGTCTTGAACGTAGGAATATCGCCCAGGTCCTGTTTGTCCTTCTTGTACTGGGAAGGAATCTTGGGCAGGGTGGTCTCGGCGGGGGCCGCGGTGGAGTCCGAATTCTTTTTTTTGGAGACGGTCTGACCGGGTTCCGGAAGCGGGCCTTGTTCCTGGCCAAAGCACATCCAGGCGAGGACGAAGAGTGCGAGAGCGCACGGGGCAGCAAGTTTCAGGGGTCGCATAGGCGTGGTTCCGATGCCACTATAACAGACGCGAGGGGGAAAGCGGCGGTTGCGCGGGCGCGTGGCTCAGTTCACCCAGGGGCCTTTGCCGTGTTTGCGCATGTAAACCTGGAACTTCTTCTTGGCGCGCAGCACTTGCCAACGGCGGTACGCGCCGGCGATGTCGGGAAGGCGAAGGGCCGGCATGCGCGATTTCAGGTAGATGAACCCGACGGCCATGCCGCCCAGATGGGCAATGTTGCTGATGCCGCTGTTCCGCGCGGCGATGGAGGCCCACAGCTCCACGGCGGCATAGATCAGCACAAAGTACTTGGCCTTGATGGGAAACAGGAATTCCATCAGGATGGTCTGGTTGGGGTAGAGGACGCCGAAGGCCAGCAGCAGCCCCATGATGGCCCCGGAAGCGCCCACCGTGCTGGTCCTCCAGTCGCCGAGCGCGGCGTGCATCAACACGTCGCAGGCGCCGGCGCCGATGCCGCAGACGAAGTAGTACTTCAGGAAGCGGCGCGTGCCCCAGTCGCGCTCCAGTTGGACGCCGAACATCCACAGAACCAGCATGTTGATGATGAGGTGCCAGGGTCCGGCGTGGAGAAAAAGGTACGTAAAGAGCTGCCAGAAGGTGAAGTTATGCACCACCGTATCGGGCGTGAGCTTGAGCACGGCGATCTGCGATTTCAGAGCGTCGGGGGCCAGGCTGACGATCAGAAAGACGGCCGTGTTGACGATCAACAGCCACTTAACGCCGGGAGGGAAGTACTCGCTGGAGAAGATCTGGCGGCGAGAGTACCCGTATGGAGAGCGGGGCATGGAGCGTCTCTGAATTCAGAATATCAGAACCGTTCGCGATCTCAGCGGGCCGCGGCGTCCCCGGTTTTCGAGTAGCGATTCAAGAGCCGCGAACAGATTTGAAGAACGATCGCGGCGCCCAGCCACACCTGCCAATGGGAGAAGAAACCGGAGCTGATGGCGAAACTGCGCGTGAGGTTCAAATCGGCGGTCAGCTTCCAGACCGCCAGGGCGGCGGCGGTAACCGCGGCGGGATTCAGCAGCGCGGCCGCCACCGACGCCAGCCGCTTGTTCCTGCGGCGTCCCTTTCCCAACCTGGCGCCTTTTCCAAAACGAATTCTTACGATCATGGGCGCGCGTCAAACCACTGTAGCATCAGGCGCAATATGGGGCGGACGCCCTCGTCCGCAGCCGTCCCCCTGGCCGGCTTCCCGCGCCTGCCAGCCACTGGATTCCGCGGGCGAAGAACTGGGACGGGTGCGTCCCGGGCGGAACAGGGGTCAGCCCCACGCCGCGCGCCTCACAGGCTTCTCAGGTGGAATCCCCCATCCACGTTCAGCACCTGGCCGGTCGAGTAGTCCAGCAACCCGTTGGCGATGGCGCGGACGGCTTTGGCCACGTCGCTGGTTTCCCCCATGCGCGGCTGCGGCAGGAGACCGGCGGCGATCCGGTCGTCGTAGGA
>Ga0209039_10004068_pt1 | contig 10943 bp, 6 predicted proteins | sample BogFormECP12_OM1_FD_188238 | JGI IMG/M metagenome (GOLD analysis project Ga0209039, IMG submission 188238) | Bog forest soil microbial communities from Calvert Island, British Columbia, Canada - ECP12_OM1 (SPAdes) (version 2) | ecosystem: Environmental > Aquatic > Freshwater > Wetlands > Bog ... | reverse complement strand
GCCGCCAACTTTGCCAAGGGCTGCGCGACGGTGAACTCCACGGCGCCCAGCGAGCTTTTCACATGGCTGGAAACGCAACTGGCCGAAGCGGAGCATTCGCAACAAAAAGTATGGCTCATGTTCCATATTCCGCCGGGTATTGACGGGTGGGCGACGACACATCCCAGTGTAGGAGCGGCAAATGTTAGCGGCACTTCAGCGAGTTCGTGCGCCGCTTCGATCGTGCCCATGTGGGTCCCGGAGTGGACGGCTCGCTTCGACGATCTGCTGGGCCGATACCAAAGCACGGTTGTGGCGAGCTTCGCCGGACATACGCATACGGATGACTTCAGGGTAGTCAGCACGAATGGAACAAGTAAGCAATTCGTATTGATCAATCCTGCGGTTTCACCCATTTATGGTCAAAATCCTTCGTTTCGAATCGTAAGTTTCGGAAGCGATGGAACGCTGGCCGATCAGACCACCTATTACCTGACAAATCTCAAAGAGGCTGGCGGTGAAACTCGCGGGCGCTGGAAACAGGAGTATGAGTTTTCGCAGCGGTGGAGCATGCGCCAACTGAACGGCGCGAGCCTGGCCAAGATATATGACGAGATCGCCAGACGTAACAAGGAGCGGGAACTTTGGTTGAAGCTCTATATGGTTTCGAGTTCTGCCGCGCCGATTCCTGCGGAGGACGTCAAAGGCCTGTATTGCGCGATCGGCGCCCTCGATCAGCAGAGCTACGAATCCTGCTCTTGTGCGCTGCCGGTGCCGGTCACGCGGCCGCCCCAATAACCACCTGAATCCTGCCTACAGCTTGCCGACCACCCGATACAGCACCGCAGCATGCGGGCGCAGCTTGACCGTCAGCTTGTCGGCGTTTCCCAAGTCCTGCGAATTCCAAAGATCGCGCACCGCGTAGGTTGATCTGGGCGATTCCAGCCCGGTCCAGTCATAGGTTCAGGATCTGCTCCGTGTCGGCCAGGTTGAACGCGGCGACATAGTAGCCGTGGCCGTCGTCTGGCGGAATCGGGTGTCATCCTCTTCCGGCGATTTCGATTCCCCCATAAACTACAAAGATGGAAGCCGTCCCCCCATTGTGGAGAGCGTCGAATCAACCGGAGCGCCTGGCAGAATTGACGGCGAAAACCTCCGATGCGAACAAGGAAGCACCTTTGCGTCGCGACGTGCGTTCGCTCGGCGTCCTGCTGGGCCGCGTGCTCGTGGAGCAGGCCGGGCCAGCGTTGTTCGACACAGTCGAGAGGCTGCGCCGGCTGCTGATTCAGCATCGGGAAAAGTCTGCTAGCTCGCAGAGTGACGACCTGGATGCGCTCTTGCAGGAGGCCAAAGCAGAGGTCGCGTCACTTGACGTTCCCACCGCCTATCGGGTGACGAAGGCCTTTGCAGCTTATTTCGAGTTGACCAACCTGGCCGAGACCAATCATCGCAAGCGGCGGCGGCGTGGTGCCGAATTGCACGCAGACGAACCGCCGCTACCCGGGTCGTTTCGAGGAACGTTGGCGCGTATGAAGCAGGCTGGCGTAACTCTAGATCAAGCCTTGGCTGCGTTTGGCGAGATCGAGGTGCAGCCGGTCTTCACCGCCCATCCCACGGAAATCACGCGTCGGGCAGTGTTGTTGAAACGAGGGCGCATCGCCCGGGAGTTGGAGAAACTCGATCGGCTCCCGATGCCGGACTCGCAGGCCAAAGCTTGCGAGGACAACATACTCGGCGAAATCACCGCGTTGTGGCAGACGGATGAAGTGCGGCCGCAAAAGCCAACTGTCATTGACGAGATTCGCACCGGCCTCAGCTATTACTCGATGACGTTGTTCGAGACCGTCCCGAAGATCTATGAAGGGATCGCAGCGGACTTCCGTGAGGTGTACGGTGCGAGGGTGGACATGGTCTCGTTGCCCTTTTGTGTGAGCTTCGGATCGTGGATTGGAGGGGACCGCGACGGGAATCCGTATGTATCGCCGCAGTGTACTCGGGAGGCATTGGAACTGGCGAGATCGATGGTTCTGTCGCACTACATCGAGGAGGTAGCCCTGCTGGCGCGTCGTTTAACGGTTTCCTCGCGCCAGGTGCCCGCGTCTGCGGAGTTGCGCGACCGCCTGCAGCAGTACGAGTACAGCATCGCAGAACCAGCGGCGGACTTGTCGCGAACGCCGCAGGCGGAAGCCTATCGCCGCCTGCTGCTGATGGTAGGGGCTCGCCTTCACTACACGCGCGATCAACGTTCCAATCCCGGCGCGTATGGGTGTGCTACAGAATTTCAGGACGATTTGGCGATCATCCGGCGCAGCCTTCGCCAGGGCGGCGGAGAACGGCTGGCAAGCGGGATGCTTGATCCGTTGATCTGCAAGTTGCGCGCCTTTGGCTTCCGCTTGCATACGCTGGACATCCGGCAACATGCTGGAGTGCATCGCGCGGCGCTGGCGGAGATCGCGCAAATCTCGGTGCCGCAACTCTCCGGTGGGCTGCTGCCGGAGCTTTCTGCACCGAGCAGGCAGTTGCTCGATACCTTCCGCATGATTGCAGAGGCAAAGTGCAGCCACGATTCCGAAGCCATCGCGCGCTACATCATCAGCGGCACAGAATCGGAGGACGACATCTACGCAGTCCTGCGCCTGGCGGCGTTGTCGGGGTCGCGGGCCGCCGGATCGGAAAGCGATCCAGGCGTGATGCCGGTCCCATTGTTTGAATCCATCGACGCCTTGCAGCACGCGCCGGAGGTTATGCGGAGGGTTTGGACTTCGCCGGAGTACCACGAGTTGCTGCCCTCGTGGGATAGCTGGCAGGAGGTCATGCTCGGGTACTCCGACTCGAACAAAGATGGAGGCATGTTGACCAGCACGTGGGAACTGCACAAGGCTCATCGCGGCTTGCATCAAGTGGCACGCGAGTGCGGAGTGAAGTTGCGCATTTTTCACGGCCGCGGAGGCACCGTGGGACGCGGCGGAGGCCCAACGCACTCGGCAATTCTCGCTCAGCCAGTGGGCGACTTTACCGGGCGAATTCGCATCACCGAGCAGGGCGAAGTGTTGAACTGGAAGTACGCCGATCCCGTACTGGCAGAGTGGAACCTGGAGATCATGATCGCCGCGTGCCTGGAGGCGCTGGTTCGCCCCGGCATCTCCTCTGCCGATGTCGAGTCGAAGTGGTTTGAACCCCTGGAGCAACTGTCGCAAGCAGCGTTCGGCTACTACCGGCGAAACATTGCTGACAATCCTGACGTGCTGCGATATTTCGAGCAGGCGACGCCAATCAATGAACTGGAGTTGGCGCGCATCGGATCGCGTCCCGCGCGCCGGAGCAGCAGCCGGAAACTGGAGGATCTGCGGGCCATTCCGTGGGTCTTCGGCTGGATGCAGAGCCGTCATGCAGTGCCGGCATGGTTTGGTGTTGGCTATGCGCTGGAACAGTTCGCTGCTCTGGGTGCGCAACAGGAGCAGCAGCTACGAGACATGGCGGACGGATTCCCACTGTTCTCGGACCTGCTTCGCAACGTCGAGATCGCCATGGCGAAGGCGGATTTCTCCATCGCGCAGATGTACGCGTCGCTGGTCGACGATGCCAGCTTGCGCGAGGCCGTGTACCAGATGCTGGCGGAAGAGTTCCATCGCGCCCGACGCATGATTCTGTCGCTCACCGGGCAGCGGGAATTTCTGGAGCGCAATCCCGTGCTCTCTCGCTCGATTCGGCTGCGCAATCCCTACGTTGATCCCATGAGCCTTATCCAGGTTGAGTTGTTGCGGAGAAAACGCAGCGGCGAGCAGAGCGCCGAGTTGGACTACGCCATCGGTGCCACCATGAACGGAATCGCGGCCGGCCTCCACAACACGGGTTGATCGTCCCAGGCAAAACAGGCGGCGAATCTGGATAGGATTGCGCCACAACCTTCCTAATCGCGGCCCAATTCATGGACTAGAAAACTGTGGAGAATCTCGTAAAACAGATTTGTGGCAGGTTGAATTCCGCAGGATAACTGAATGAAGTCGTTCCCAGGTTGGCGCCGAAAAGCGCGGTGGGCCACCAGCCAGCGAAGAGGCCCGGATCGCTCCAGGCCACCTTTATAGCTCGACAGGGTCTGCGAGTCCGTGACCCGCATCACGGGCCATTGGCTGCACCCACTCGTCGTCATGATGGCGCCGGATTCCACCCTCTTGCCCAGAGCAGGCGACAGGGGTGCCTTCGCACGGGATGACGGCGTTACTGGCGGGTAAAGGGCTCCTTCGACTCCGGCGGCAAGGCCGCCCGCGCTCAGGATGACAAACCAGTAAAAGCAGATCGCTGGACCTCTCGGGGGATGACAACGGGGAGAAAACAAGAAAAACCTGTGCCGTCCCTATCGGGACCCTGCTTTGGTTTTCTTCTTTGCGCTCTTTCCGAGCGGATCAGCGGGCGCATATTTCAGTTCGGTGGACAGAATCTTCACCAGTTGCGACAGCACCCGCGTCCTGGCCCAGTATTTGTCGTTGCCTTCGACCAGGGTCCAGGGCGATCCGCTGGTGCTCGTCTTTACCAGCATGTCTTCGACGGCATCCTCGTAGACGCTCCATTTCTGCCGGTTGCGCCAGTCTTCATCGGTGAGCTTCCAGGATTTATAGCCAATGGCCTTGCGCTCTTCGAAGCGCCGAAGCTGTTCCTCACGCGAGATGTGGACCCAGAACTTGGCCAGGACGGCGCCGAAATCGCGCAACTGCCGCTCGAACGAGTTGATCTCTTTGTAGGCTCGCTTCCATTCGTATTCCAAAGCGAATCCTTCGACTCGCTCGACCAGCACGCGCCCGTACCAGGATCGATCGAAAATCGCGATCTGTCCTCGCTGGGGCAGCTGGCGCCAAAAGCGATACAGGTAGTGACGGGTCTTGTCTTCGCCGTGGGGAGCGGAAATGGGATAAACCACGTAGCCTCGTGGATCGAGCTTTTCCGTGATCCGCTTGATGGCTCCGCCCTTGCCCGCGGCGTCCCAGCCCTCGAATACGAGTATGACCGGCCGTTTTTGCAGGTAGACCTGGTAGCCAAGCTCGCGAAGTTGTATCTGCCGCCGCGATACTTCACGCACATAGGATTCACGATCGAGCCTTTTCGTGAGATCGATGGTCTCGAGCATCAGAGTCCATCTCCACTGAGCGACTCCATGGCCGCTCTCAACTCTGCGTCTTTCGACAAATCCACCGAGGATGCGGTCGAAAGCGGAGCCTTGTCTCCCAATCGTTTCTCCAACGTGGCAATGATGGTTTCAAAAACTTTCCGGCGTGTGTGCCACTTCGACTTGGCTTCCACGATGGTCCAGGGCGCGTATTCGGACTCGGTCAGCTCGAGCATTTCCTCGTAGGCTGCGAGATACTGCTGGTACTTCTTGTGGCGGGCCCAGTCCGCGGCGGTGACGCGCCACGCCTCAAGTGGGTCGGACTCAATCAGGTCAAACCGTTTTTCCTGTTCCTTCTTGCTGATGTGCATAAAGAATTTCAAGATCGCCGTTCCGTCGTCAGCCAGCATGCGCTCAAACTCAAGGGTGTCTTGATATGCCTGCCGCCAGGCCTTCTCGGGAATTGTGCCGTCAACCCGTTCTTCCAACACCCGGCCGTACCAACTGTGATCGAAAATCACCATCTCGCCGCGATTGGGGACCTTGAGCCAGAAGCGCCACAACCAGGGACGCTGCTGCTCGTAGGTGCGGGGACTGGTAATTGGGTAGAGCTTGAAGCCGCGGGGATCCAGCCGCTGCGTGAGTGCGGAAATAGTGGTGCCTTTCCCGGAGGCATCCCAACCTTCGAAGACTACGATCGAAGGAACTCCGTTGTCCCAACATGCTTTTTCGAGGTCGTAGAGACGAGTCTGCAGGCCAGGGAGAACCTGCTTGAATTCCTCCCGAGAGAGCTTTTTCTTGAGGTTGATCTTTTCCAACATGACAGAAACACGATTCTATACGGCCAGCAATCGATTGGCGTTTCATTTGTGCGCGAGCGACTGATGAGTACGTACACCAATCTAGAGGCATTGGAGCAGGCTGCTCGAGACGATTCGGACGAGGATATACAGGATCACAAGCCGGCAACCCGGATAACTGCCTTCATCCGATGTTGTTGGCCAGGAGCGACTTCGACAGCGGAACCGAGCACATCGCTGGTCTCAATGCAGAGGAACTGCGTCCATCCGTTGTCTCCCAGGTCCGCCATTCCCCTGGCCTTGTCGGCCCATGGGTTCCAAACGACGGTTGTCAGCGAGTTCTCTTTGTCGACGCGGATGCGTCGCCGCAGCACCAGGTCCTGCATCTCCACTGCGCCCGGAGTATTGAGGTAAATGCGGTCGGTTTCACCCGCGATCACGACGTCACCCTGTTGGACGTTCTCCCGATATGCGTCGGTCTTGTCGAGGTAGTGGACGCCATCCAAGCCCTCCAGCCGCGCCGTCCGAACATCCCCCACTCGGTAGTAGGAATGCAGGGCCTCCTCAAAACGCAGGGGTGCTGTGCTGGCGTTGTGGAGTTCCAGTTCCAGACTCAGTTCGATGCCAAAGGTGGCGCGATAGAGCAGTCGGAACTCGGCTGGCCACCATTGCTTCGTGCCTTCATCGCTACCGGTGGACATGCTGACCGTGACCGCGTGTTCAGTCAGCGCAATGGCATCAAGCTGCCATGACTTTATCCGGACAAATCCATGTGCCGGCGCCTTCGAATCGTCTCGGTTGTCTCCAAACCAGGGGAAGCAGATAGGCACGCCGCCGCGAATCGCGATGCCGTCCTGCCAGCGCGATTTCGAGCTGACGAAGAACACCTCGTCGGCTCCGCTGGGTTGCCAAGAGGTGACGTGGGCGCCGTGCAAATACATCTCGCCCACGGATGCCGGCGAAGTGATACGGACCTTGGTCAGGCCGCCATTGCCTTCAAGGATTTGGGCAATTCCCGGGATTCCTGACCGACGGTCGAGTTCGGTGACGGAGACCGCGTTTTCCATCTAAGCAGCTTAATCCTAACCTTACTTATCCAGCATGCAGAGTTTTCGCACGACCGCCGAATTTGTGAAACATTCGCTGGGATTGAGACTCAAAGTTACAGAGGAGTGAATCAATCGGACTTGCAGTTGGAATTGGATCAAATGTATCGGCAGACTGCGTGTCGAATGCTGCGATTTGTGGGATCATGGATGACTGTGCGCCGGGCAAATTCCCGGTAGTCTGCATGGCTCGGGGCTACTAGCTTCGAGGGCATCATAACGAGGAGGCAAAATGAAACCGACGCAAACACTCCACGATTTGGGGCAGAGTCTTTGGCTCGATAACATTACGCGTGACCTGCTGGACAACGGCACCCTACGAGCGTACATCGACGAGTTATCGGTGACTGGGCTGACTTCGAATCCGACGATCTTTGACCAGGCGCTCAAGAAGAGTGCCGCCTACGATCCGGCGATTCACGAAGCGATGGGACGCGGTAAGTCAGGTGAGGCTCTTTTCTTTGATCTGGCATTGGACGACCTCACGCGCGCCGCCGACCTGTTTCGCTCGATCAACGACGCAACCAAAGGTGTGGACGGGTGGGTGTCACTGGAAGTATCGCCGCTTCTGGCGTACGACACGGCCACGACACTGGCGGCTGCGAAGGACCTGTCCGCGCGCGCGGCACGCCCCAACTTGTTCATCAAGATTCCCGGCACGCCAGAGGGTCTGCCCGCGATTGAAGAAGCGATCTTCGCTGGCGTTTCCATCAACGTGACCCTGCTGTTCTCGCGTGAACAGTATCTGGCGGCAGCCGACGCTTACATGAAGGGCATTGAGCGACGCATCGCGGCCGGACTTTCAACTAATGTGGGATCCGTGGCATCGGTGTTCATCAGCCGCTGGGACGTCGCGGTGGCGAACAAAGTGTCTGACGAACTTCGCGATAAATTAGGAATTGCTATCGCACAGCGGACGTACAAGGCCTATCGCGAGTTATTGTCTACACCCCGCTGGCAGAAGATCATCAAAGCCGGATACAACCCGCAGCGACTCCTGTTGGCGAGCACGGGAACCAAGGATCCGCGGGCTTCGGACATACTCTACATCAAGGCGCTGGCTGCGCCCGACACGGTCAACACCATGCCCGAGGCCACGCTGAAGGCCTTTGCCGATCACGGCGAGGTCGGAGCGGTAATGCCTCCGGACGGCGGAGACTGCGAGCAGGTATTGCAGCAGTTTGGCAAGGCTGGTATTGACATCGATGCCTTAGGTGAGCAGCTTCAGGTTGAAGGAGCGAAGGCGTTCGTGAACTCCTGGAATGAACTCATGGGAGTGATCGAGTCCAAGAGCGCGGTCCTCAAGTAACGTGCTGTAATTTGCGCGCGCTGGTTTTGATTTGGGGAGCGGCGTTACAGTCCCGGCCCTCGAGCGAGGCGGGAGAGGATCGTGCCGCTTCTCGTGTGCCGGAATGTCCATAGTGCGTCGAAAGGCGCCTCCCATTCCACTGTGTGCTAAAGAGCAAAACCAACAGGAGCAAGATGATGGCAGGCAGGTTGAAAGGATTCACGCGTCGGCCCACATGGAAAGCGCTGGCTGCACACTACAAGCAAATCCGTGAAATCCATCTCCGCAGGCTGTTCGCTGACGACCCCAAGCGTGGCGAGCGTTTTACCGCCGAGGCTGTCGGCATATTTCTCGATTATTCCAAGAACCGAATTACCGAAGAGACACTGAAGCTGCTGCTGCAACTGGCTGAGGAATCCGGCCTTCGCGAGCGGATCGACGCCATGTTCCGTGGGGAGAAGATCAACGTCTCGGAGAAGCGTGCGGTTTTGCACGTGGCTCTGCGCGCCCCGAAGGACGAAGCGATCAAGACCGACGGCAAAGATGTGGTTCCCGCGGTCCACGCCGTACTGGACAAGATGTCGGCGTTCTGCAATCGCGTCCGCAGTGGCGAGTGGAAGGGCCACACCGGTAAACGCATACGCACCGTCATCAACATTGGCATCGGGGGTTCCGATCTCGGGCCGGTCATGGCGTACGAGGCGCTTCGGCATTACAGCCAGCGCGACATGACCTTTCGCTTTGTATCCAATGTCGATGGGACCGACTTCGCGGAGGCGGTGCAAGGCCTCGATCCCACGGAGACACTCTTTATTGTTTCTTCCAAGACCTTTACGACGCTGGAGACGATGACCAATGCCCATACCGCGCGAGACTGGGCGCTTGCGGGCCTGGGAGGGGATGAATCGTCGATCGCCAAGCATTTCGTCGCGGTTTCGACGAACGCGGCGGAGGTAACGAAGTTTGGGATCGACACCGCTAACATGTTTGAGTTCTGGGACTGGGTTGGCGGACGCTACTCGATGGATTCAGCCATCGGTCTTTCGACCATGCTGGCGATCGGAGCCGACAACTTCCGCGCGATGCTCGACGGCTTCCAGCAGATGGATGAGCATTTCCGCACGGCGCCGTTTGAGCGCAATTTGCCGGTTCTGATGGGTCTATTGGGAGTCTGGTATAACGATTTCTTCGGCGCGCAGACCGTGGCCGTATTGCCGTATGAGCAGTACCTTAAGCGCTTCCCGGCGTATCTTCAGCAGCTCACGATGGAGAGCAACGGCAAACATGTAACGCTGACCGGCAAAGAAATCGAGTACCAGACCGGACCCATCTATTGGGGTGAGCCGGGGACCAACGGCCAGCATTCCTTCTATCAACTGATCCACCAGGGTACGAAGCTCATCCCGTGCGACTTTATCGGGTTCTACAAGACGCTCAATCCGCTAGGGCGGCATCACGACCTGTTGATGGCCAATGTCTTCGCCCAGACGGAGGCGCTTGCGTTCGGCAAGACCGCCGAGGAGGTGAAGGCCGAGGGTACTCCGGATTGGCTGGTACCGCATCGGGTGTTTGAAGGCAACCGTCCGTCAAATACCATCATGGCCGACGAGCTTACGCCGGAAACACTTGGCAAGCTCGTCGCGCTCTACGAGCACACTGTGTTCACCCAAGGCACCATCTGGAGCATCGATTCTTTCGACCAGTGGGGCGTGGAGTTGGGCAAGGTGTTGGCGCAGCGAATCATCCCCGAACTGGAGAACAAAGACGAACCCTCGTTGGGGCACGACAGTTCGACGAACCAGCAGATCCGCCGCTACCGCGCGCGCAAATAACAGTTCAAACGATTTTTCTGAAGGAGAGTGTGATTCATGCAACTCGGAATGGTAGGGCTCGGAAGAATGGGCGCCAACATGGTGCGGCGGCTGCTCAAGGGCGGTCACACTTGCACGGTCTTCGACATGTCGCCCAAGTCGGTGGAAGCGTTGGCGAAAGAGGGTGCCGTTGGGTCGTCTTCTATCAAGGATTTCGTGGGCAAGTTGCAAAAGCCGCGCGCGGTCTGGCTAATGATTCCTGCGGCAGTGGTCGACTCGACCATTGCTGAGATCGTGCCCTTCCTGGAAGCGGGCGACATCCTCATTGACGGCGGAAACTCCTACTATATCGACGACATCCGTCGGGCTAAAGAGTTGGCCCCGAACGGCATTCATTACGTGGATGTTGGCACGAGTGGCGGCGTCTGGGGACTGGAGCGCGGCTACTGCATGATGATTGGCGGACCCGACGCAGCCGTTCAGCACCTCGATCCCATCTTTAAGACAATTGCCCCGGGCATTGGTGACATCCCGCGGACGCCGGGCCGCGAAAAGCTCGGAGGCACCGCCGAGCAGGGCTATCTGCATTGCGGACCCAGCGGCGGCGGTCACTTTGTGAAGATGGTTCACAACGGAATCGAGTACGGCATCATGGCGGCTTATGCGGAGGGCTTCAATGTCTTGAAGTCAGCCAACGTCGGCAAGCAGACCCACGCAGCCGATGCCGAGACCACTCCGCTGCGCGATCCCGAGCACTACCAGTACGATTTCAATCTGGCCGACGTGTCGGAAGTGTGGCGGCGAGGCAGCGTAATCGCGTCCTGGCTGCTGGACTTGACCGCGTTGGCCCTAATCGAA
>Ga0209039_10004066_pt1 | contig 10947 bp, 9 predicted proteins | sample BogFormECP12_OM1_FD_188238 | JGI IMG/M metagenome (GOLD analysis project Ga0209039, IMG submission 188238) | Bog forest soil microbial communities from Calvert Island, British Columbia, Canada - ECP12_OM1 (SPAdes) (version 2) | ecosystem: Environmental > Aquatic > Freshwater > Wetlands > Bog ... | reverse complement strand
GGAAGCCACACACCAACTCGCCAGCCCACTACAAACTCTGCGCTTCTATGCAATAAGAATTATGGAAAACGCACATTCTCCCGAATCCTCCAAAACATCTACCGCGACCGCTGAGACTTCATTATACCAAAAAAGCCAAAAGATTACTCTTCTATACTACAAATGTGTCAAGTTCCAATACTTCCCAGACGAATCATCGAATGATTGCAGGCGGTGTAACAATGTCTAAACGTGTTGTCTTGGTGACTGGGACCCCTTGCGTGGGTAAAACTTCAGCGGCGCGCCTGCTCACAGCCAAACTCAACGCCCTATATATCAATCTAACCGACCTGGCCTTCCAAAACAACCTTATCAAAGAAAAAGACGAAAAGAGAAACACGGCAGTCATCAACGAACCAGCAATGCGAAAAACCCTGCGCAACCTCATCAACAAAACCGACTGCAAAGAAATCGTTGTCGACGGTCACTACGCCGCCGATGTTGTACCGGCCGAACTTGCAACCTACATCTTCGTTCTGCGACGCGATCCTGCAGAACTCCGAGAAATCATGAAGAAACAAGGCTTCTCAGAAGCCAAACAAACAGAAAACTTGGCCTCAGAAATCCTTGACGTGAGCCTCGTTGACGCCCTAAACGCCCAAACAACCGCCAAAACCTGCGAACTAAACGTCACAGGAAAAACCCCCGAAGAAATCGCCAATGAAATACTGCAAACAATGGCCAACCCAAAAGAATGCTGCATCGGCATCGTCGACTGGCTAGGCAAACTCGAAAACGAAGGCAAACTCGAAGAATATCTTAAACCCTAACCAAAAAAGGAAATCAAGCCCAAAGTAAGAGGCTTAGGTACACAAGCTGCTTATACCTGTTCATCTTAGGCTCTGGGTTATTTGTCTCTTCGTGAGAAGCATGATTTTTCTGCGGTTGGCGTAGGATTTGGCGTGATCGCTGAATTTTTCTCCTACAATAATCGGGGTGGCTAACCCCACGTCTTCGCAGGCTTGGTCCAGTTTTATTATTACGTTCACTCCTATCGTCCTTTTCCAATCTCGGATCCAGACTCCCTGCTCCACTCGGCCCTTCGACAAAATCATATCAAACTTGCTTGAGCTTCCGCTGAAACCTTCCATAGACGCAGCATCCTGTTCAACCTTGTAACCTTCCTTCTTGAAATAGCGCATCGCTGCCTCAACCAAAGCCGAAGTGGGCTTCCCCTCCGCCTCTTCTTCTCCACTCAAACATCCGGCCCCCTAAACGCATACTGTTATCTAGCTGAAGAAGGAAAAGTCTTTCGCTAGGCGACCCATTTGACTGCAACGTTGATAATAGCTTGTGGCAGATGCGGCGGCCTCTTACTCGCCAAAGTGAATCAGAAAACCAGAGAATGCCCACACTGCGGCTACACAATCACTCTAGAGAAAGCGAAAAAAATAGCTTCGGCCGAAACTGCCAACGAAGCCTCCCTCAAACTGCGACAGCTCAAAAGCGAAGCCGCATCCAAAACAAACCGTTTCCCAAGAAACTAACAAGCCTCTGTTCCAGCTCACTACTCACGTCACTAAACAATCTGTTTCAGCAGCTGGCACGTTCTACAGATTTTCTCAGTCGATGGTTCACCACATTCTACACATTCGCTTAATCCTTCATTCGAAGCTGTTGCTTCAAGCGCAGGCCGAATCTTCTCTATCGATTTAAAAATCGTGAACTTTATCCCCGGATGCTTCTCTTCCATGCCATTCAGCATCATTCGTGCCTCGTTTCGCAACGCTTCCTGCGAATAAGGACACGGGGTACTCTGAAACCTGATTCCCTTCACGTAAGCATAAAGGGCTGTTTCAACCTCAGGCACCTCACAAAAAGGCTTTGCCCTAGGCACAAGCTTCGGATGCAACTCATCCGTGAGCGGCTTTTCCTTCGCTATCCGCAAGACATCGCCATGAAGAATATTCAGAATGAACGTCTGAACCTCATCATCCAACGTATGGGCTGTGGCAAGCTTATCCGCCTCCACTTTCCTCGCAGCCTTATTCAATGCTTTCCGCCTCAAAACTCCGCACACAGCGCAAGATGAGACACCAACATCCTGTGAGCTGCGTATCCTTTTCATCATTTCATCAAACGTCAAACCGAACAATTTCCTAAAAGAGACTACCGTATGCTCCACGTCAAGTTTTCGACAGTTCTCCTCAGCTATTCTTAACGCTTCATCGCGGTAACCCCTGATTCCCTCATCGACAGTGACCGCAACAAGCTCCGCTTTCGGATGTTTCCTCTCCAACTTCGCCAATACCTGCAGCATGCTAACGCTGTCTTTTCCTCCAGAAACAGCCACCGCAATCCTATCATCAAACTTGAACATTCCATACTTCGCAATCGTTGCTCTAGCTTTTTCTTCAATCGAACCAGCAAAACACTTCCTGCACAGCTTCATCCCTGAATATTGCCTGTGAAAGAAAGCCTCTCGACGCCCACATAAATCACACGCGGAACCTACTATTCCCATAAACCTCAACAACCGCACAATTGTAAATCACCTCTAAAGTACATTTTGCCTCAGCCGCCCAAACAACAGACAACTCTTACACGCAAGACATATGAGAATCGAAAGCACAAGCTCTCCGAGGATCAAGATGGTAAATCCAACTTTCTATCTAGTTGACGTCTTCGCCAAAGAAAAATACACAGGAAACCAGCTGGCTGTAGTAAGAAACGCCAGCAAACTTGTAACAGAGCAAATGCAGAAAATCGCAAACGAAATGCACTTCTCCGAAACAACCTTCATCCCATCAGATCAGAAACGCGACGGCGGATATGATGTGCGTATATTTACTCCCGCAAACGAGTTGCCATTTGCTGGGCACCCGACCCTAGGAACAGCCTACATAATAAAACACTTCATAGCCTCCGAAACGGTCAACGAGGTTACACTCAACCTCAAAGTTGGAAAGATACCCGTCACCTTCGAAAAAGACGCTGAAGGCTCAGAAATCTTGTGGATGCATCAGATGCCTCCAACATTCGGAAACACCTATACGTCTCTGGAAGTCTCGAAAATGTTGAGTCTCAGCGAAAGAGACGTTGACGTCAACCATCCCATTCAAGAGGTCTCCACAGGAATCCCTTTTCTGATTGTTCCCCTGAAAACCCTCAAAGCCGTCAAACAAGCAAGGGTAAACAGGCACTCAGAACAAAAAACACGAATCCCAGCGGGAATACTCGTCTTTGCCCCTGAAACATACAACAAAGAAAACGACCTCAACGTACGCGTCTTCGTCGATCTTTTCGGCATTCCTGAAGATCCCGCGACTGGATCAGGCAATGGCTGCCTCGCTGCCTACCTAGCCCACCACAAATTTTATGGCGATAAACCCGTCAACATCAAGGTCGAGCAAGGCTACGAAATAGGACGACCTTCACTATTGTACCTTAAGGCTGAAAACAGAAACGGAAACATAAGCATCCACGTCGGAGGAAAAGTCTTCATGGTCGCCAAAGGAGAATTCTTCGAAACACCGCTATGAAAGTGCCGGGGTCAGCTTTCTTTCAATTCAGGGTAAAAAATCAGTTCGTTTTCTTCCAGTATGACTTGAAGCTTATTCACAGCATCGTAAACGTCCTGTTCTTTCTTGGCGCCCACACACACGAGTTTTCCAGCTGAGAATATGAGGAAAACCACTTTCGGCTCGTCCATTCTGAAGACAGCGCCTGGGAACTGTTCAGGTTCGTACATGACTCGTTTAAGCTTGTACACAACGTTTTCTAAGTCGATTTCTCCATTCAGCTCCGCCGAAGCCACGATGTTTTGAATTTTGATTTCCGGCTTGTTTACGATCTTGATACCGTGATTCTTCAATTCCTTGGTGACTTTGTTGACGGCTTGAATCGCCTCTTTCTCTGATTTCGCTCCAGTGCACACCATCTTGCCTGTCTCAAAAATCAATGTTGCCGTCTTCGGCTTCTTTAACCTGAAGACAAGGCCTGGAAACACCTTCGGACTGTACTCTGCATGCGGAAACTTTTCCACTATGGTTTTCAGACTGATTCTCTGGTTGAGCGCGGCTGAAGCCACAATATTCTGAATCTTGATTGACGGTTTCCTTTTCGTGCTTTTGCTCATCTCAAACCCGCATCATAGGCATATGACAACCCTTTATATAATACACTTGCGATTCCGAACTGTCCTTCCCCATGCTTTTGCGTTTGCCACTCTCCAAGAAAAGGTGTTAGAGAGGATACCGCAACAAGGCCGCCACGCCACCCAACCCTGTCAGTTGAGCGCCTGCTTCATGCTCAGTGCTGACAACAGTGACGCTGCCTCCTTTCTGCTCAACGGTCTCCATGACTTTCTCCAACAACAAACGATCCTCATCATCAGACTCACGCAGCAACTTATCAGTCAACAATAACTTTTCAACCGCGCCAAGATCTCCTGCCCGCTTGACCTCCTCGAATCCATATGCTACCGTGCCCTCTTCTTTTCCAAGCCTCCTCAGAACCTCCTGCACAACTTCAGTTTCTTCTGCAACCCGCAGGGTCTTCAGAGTTTTCATGAGCACGCCAGAACGCAAGGCTTCATGAATGCCCGCTATTCCAGCATTGTTAACGCTCTTGACGTCGGCCACTGATCCTGCAATATCGGCTGCTTCACTCCGAATAAACTTGGCAAAATCATCCTTCACGTATCCCACGCCGATGATCGTGATTACTCCATGAGTGCCCGACCAGACCTGCCGCAGACTATTCAACGCTCGCCTAAAATAGGCCGTTGTGGCTTCGCTTCTCTTTTCAGACTCGAGTTTTCCTGGAAGCTTCACTCTTTCGTCAATCCTTTCTTCAACACCGTACTGCGCCGTCGTGACAATTGTGTAGCTTTCATCATCGATGCAAATGACTACAACCGACATTTCAGACGATGAACTCGCCCGCTTCAATCTTTCGATCTCATGTCTCGCCCAACTGTCCTTCACAATAGTGACCGGCGTGTTCAAAGTAATGTTCAGTGTGTGGTGAGCGCCGCCTGGCACTGTGTCTGGGCCATCACAAATCGTCCCATGAACCCTCAGTCGCCCCAAAAGCTTATCCCACCCAACATCCTCCACTTTTACTCCTAGAAAGACAGGAATCCTCACTCCACGCTTGGGTCGCCCATACTTCTCATCAACCTTAATCTCCCGCGTCGTGTTCGCGTAAACTCGGTCGCCCCTGTAAATAACGTTGTACAAATGCCAAAAATCATCCGCTGATTCCGGAACGATCTTGACAAAACCCTTCTTCAAATTCCATTCAAGAACCCTCATAATCCAAATCCTTCCACCGGAGATTACTGACATTGATGAAGCAATTCTGAAAAAGCTTTCTCTTCCCAACGGACACGCAGACGAATCTCCTTATCGCAGTTGCTGGTTGACTTATGGAAGAACATTGTTCAAACACGTTTTGGCCCTCAGTCTCTTCAACTTGTTGGGATAGAGCGCTAGCGTATGATGTGTTGGGGAATGTGTCTTCCTTTTCCGTTGGGAATCGTCGAAAACTCTATCAAGCTCTCTGGCTAACTTGGGATTCTATCTTTCAGTGGGGGGAAACAGGTTGGCGCTTGTAGATTTCAAGTATGATCTTGGCAGAGTTGAAAGAGGTTACACTAACAGAACTCTCCACATTGACTTGACAAAGATGTTGGTCACAAGCAAGCCCGTGGACAAACTCATGAAGGAGACATTTATTGGCGGTCGTGGGTTCGATCTTTGGCTGCTCTGGAATGCCTTGCCTAGGGATCGGATTATTCGATGGGACGATCCTGAAAATGAGCTATGCCTCGCTTGCGGTCCATTAGGCGGTACACCCGTCTATCCTGGCAGTGGCAAAAGCATCGCAGTTTCAATCAGTCCGCTCACCGATTGCATTGTAGACTCCAATGTGGGCGGTTATTTCGGTCCGTATCTCAAATTCTCTGGGTGGGACGCGCTTGAAGTGCAGGGAAAAGCAAAGAGTGAAAGTGTCATTGTCATTGATGGCGATCAGGGCAGGGTCAAAGCTGAAGACGCTTCTGATCTGCCGTCTGAAACCTATCGCGTAACAGATGAATTGGCAAAGAGATATGCGCAAGGAAATGGACAGAGCATATCGGTGGTTTCCTCAGGTCCAGGAGCAGAACACACTTTCTTTGGTTGCCTCAATGTCTCATGGTTCGATGTGGGTCGCAGGATTCACAGGTTCAAGCAGGCTGGGCGTGGCGGAATCGGCACCGTACTACGCAATAAGAGAATAAAGGCGATAATCGTAAAATACAGCGGGAGAATAACGCTTGAGACCAATGGGCCTGCGGATCCCGAAGCGGTCAAGCAGGTAGGCAACGCTCACAGCCAGGAAATTCGTAGTCTCGATCCGGAACAAAACGAGATGGCCGTTGTAGGCACAACGCATCTCGTGACTATCATGAACGATTTCGATTTGTTGCCCGTGAACAATTACAGGTTCGGCAGCAACCCCCGAGCGGTGGATATGGGTAGAGAGGTCTACAGGAAAAAGTTTCACAAAGGCTTTGACGGTTGCTGGATGGGTTGCGCGATGGCATGTTCGCACGGTGTCAAAGACTTCGAACCCAAGACAGGCCCTTACAAAGGCCAGACGGTCTTCGTTAATGGTCCGGAGTACGAGACAATCGCAGGCGTCGGCAGCAACTGCGGAATCTTCGATCCTGACTATGTTACAGAAATGAATTTTTACTGCGACGTCTACGGGCTGGACACTATCTCGGTCGGTACGGCTACGGCGTTCGCTATGGAATGTTATGAAACGGGTCTCATCGACAAGAAAGCCACCGGCGGCTTAGATTTTAGCTTCGGAAATCAGGATGCCGCTCTAGAAATAGTTCATCAGATGGCTCGGGGAGAAGGCTTCGGGGTCATCGTCGGTATGGGTGTGAGACGCATGAAGGAACTTTTCGCCGAGAAATACGGGGCTGATCCTAAGCGTATCAATGACATTGGAATGGAAGCCAAAGGCCTAGAATTCTCAGAGTATGTGACAAAAGAGTCTTTAGCTCAGCAGGGCGGTTACGGTTTAGCCTTGAAGGGTCCACAGCATGATGAAGCTTGGCTCATATTCTTGGATATGGTTCACAACCTGATGCCAACGTTCGAGCAGAAAGCCGAGAATCTTCATTGGTTCCCCATGTTTCGCACGTGGTTCGGATTAAACGGTCTATGCAAGCTCCCTTGGAACGACGTTGTTCCAGTCGACAACAAAGCCACGAAGGAACCTGCCAAAGTCCTATCTCACGTCCAGAACTACGCCCGATTCTACTCTGCAGTAACTGGCCAAAACATCACGCCAGACGACATGATTCGGATGAGTGAAAAAGTCTACAATTTTCAGCGCGTGTTCAATTTGAGAATGGGCTTCGGCACCAGAGAGCAGGACCGCATACCATACCGTTCAGTGGGGCCCGTCACAAAAGAAGAATATGAAAGCCGACAAGAACGCTACGACAAGCAGCTCAAAGAAAAGGTAGGCTTCGACCCTGAAGGCAAGACGACCGAGCAAAAACTGGCGGCCCTTCGCACTTACAGAGAAGCAGAATATGAAAAATTAAAGGACGCAGTCTACTCGCGGCGAGGATGGAGCAGAAACGGAATTCCAACCCTGCAAAAAATCAAAGAACTCGGAATAGACTTTCCACTCGTCATTGAAACTCTCCAAAACCAGGGCGTGAAAGACTGACGCGCCAGCCTTAAGCCGGCGCGCGCTTTTGTTTTACTTTTTTTGTAATGTTGAATTGTAAAATTATGATTAATCAGTAAAGAATCAACTCTGAAACCACTTCAGCCTGTTCCCTTTAGAGTTTGTTATAATGCACCTTACATCTGACCTTACAATTTACGGGATCAGCCGCACTCTGAAGAGCTGTTCACACTGTTTTTCAACATGGTTCCTTACAATTCAACATTACATCTGGCCTTACAAGTGACGAGGAGGGGGGGGGTCACCGCAGCATTGTAATGTTGCCAAAGGACACGCTATTAGAAATCTTATCTGAGCGCAAATGCCAATCTCGACCGTGGCTCTTGAAGAACGGCTCTGGAAGCTAATGTAGAATGGACATGACGTGAATGGGCTTAAAAGCTGCTGGTATGCAAGTATTTATGTTCGAAGCGGAGGCTTCAATCATGAAAGTGACCTTTTGGCTTCTCGACATCAACTATGAAACGAAGAATGAAGCTCCAGAGATATGGCTCTGGGGAATAACTCCAACAGGGCAAAGAGTGCTAATCATAGATAGAACATTCGTTCCATATTTTTACGCTGTCGCTAAGGAAGGCGTCGACACAGACAGCGTGCTCAAACAACTTGTTGAATGCCGCTGTTCACTCGCGGCGAAGCCAGAGCTCGTTGACAGAAGGTATTTTGGAAAACCCGTGAAAGCCTTCAAGCTTCAATGCATGAACGCCGAAGCGGTGGCCAAATGTGCGAGGCAGGTTCGCCAAATCGAAGGAATAGAAGAATGCTTCGAAGACGATATTCGTGCAGCTATGCGCTACCTCATCGACAACGAGGTAATCCCATCCGCTTGGCACGAGGTGGAAGTAGCGGAGGAACCAAACAGCGCTAATGTTCGAGCAGATAAAGTGTACTCTGCAAAATCAATCCCGAAATCTACGGAAAAAGTTGAGGCTCCCCCGTTGCACGTGCTCGGCTTCTCAACAATAAACTACAGTCATGAAGGCACGCCGAAACCCGACAAGAACCCCGTAGTCATCATTTCAACAGCCACCAACAACGATGAACAGAGACAATTCATAGCAGACGAAAAGAGAAACGACAAACCCGTCCTAGAAGCCTTCGTTGAGTATGTTGAAAAAACCGATCCAGACATCATTGTCGGCTATGACGTGAACACCACGGATTGGCGCTATCTAAGGGAGAGATGCAAAAAGCTCCGCTTAAGCCTGCGAGTGGACCGAGCCGGGACAGAACCTCACACGAGCGTGTATGGACACGTCTCGCTTAACGGAAGAATCAACCTGGACCTCTCAGACTACGTGGAAGATTTTCCAGAAGTTAAAGTCAAAACTCTCGCAAACCTAGCCGACTATTTAGGGGTCATGAAGGTAGAAAAACGGCAAATAATCGAAGACATCGACCAAGCAGATTACTGGGACCAACTGGACAAACGGAAAGAGCTTGCTCAATTCTCCATGGACAATACTTGCTGCATAATGGGAATAACCGATGCGATAATAGACTTCGCTGCCCAGCTATCCAACTTGGTTTCTCTGCCCCTAGACCATGTGGGAACCGCTGCAGCAGGCTTCAGGGTTGAATGGTTTCTCATAAAAAAAACCCGCAGACTCGGTGAACTCGTTCCGAAAAGAATTGAGCAGCCTTACCGACCATACGCTGGCGGTCTAGTCCTCAAACCCAAACCTGGACTGCACGAGAACATCACCGTTCTCGACTTCAAATCTATGTACCCCAACATAATGATTACGTACAACCTTTCCCCAGACACTTACGTATCGCCTAAAGATCCAGAGCCGCCAGGCGGAGTTTACGTTTCACCAGAGGCCAAGCACAGGTTCCGCAAAGAGCCTCCCGGCTTCTACAAAGAAATCCTCTCTTATTTAATCGGGGTCCGCAATGAAATCCGTCCCAAACTGAAAAAGCTTCAGCCCAAAACCGTCGAATATCGAGTACTCGATGCTAGACAGAAGGCGGTCAAAGTCATAACAAACGCGTCCTACGGATACGCCGGCTGGACAGGAGCAAGATGGTACGTGAAACCAGTGGCCGAAGCCGCCGCAGAATGGGGAAGACACACAATACTCACATCAATCCACATGGCTGAAAACGATGGATTACACGTGGTCTACAGCGATACCGACAGCATATTCCTCGAGAATCAACCCAGTAAAATAGAGAGTCTCACAAAAAAAATCGCTGAAGAACTGAGGCTGGAAGTAAACCCTGACAAAACCTTCGTAAGAATCTTCTTCACTGAAGCAAAGAAACGGTACGCAGGTCTTCTACCAGATGGGCAACTCGACATAGTGGGAATGGAAGTCGTCCGAGGAGACTGGGCCACCGTAGCTAAGAACGTACAGGAGAAGGTTCTCGAAATAATCCTGAAGGAACAGTCACCTTCTAAAGCCGCCAATTTTGTTCGAGACCTCATCAGAGACCTGCGACAGAAGCTTGTTCCATATCGCGATCTTATAATCTGGAAGACACTTACCAAGCCAGCGGAAGAATATGTAGTCAAGGCTTCACACGTTGAAGCCGCAAAGATGCTGAAGGCCAAGGGCTGGGAACTCGCAGTAGGGGACAAGATAGGCTACGTTGTCATTGTCGGTAAAGGTCGCTTGTACCAGAGGGTTAGGCCTTACATGCTTGCTTCATACGACCATGTTGACGTCGAGTACTACGTGAATAAACAGGTAGTTCCTGCAGCTGCCAGAATCCTTGAGAGCTTCGGAGTAAAGGAAGACCAGTTGTTAGGGTCAAAAACAATTGCGAAAGAAACGAAGAGTCTAGCAGACTATTTGGGTGGCTAGCCTTCAGTCACTTCACCGAAAGTCATGAGCTGCACAGTAAGTGATGGTTTGACAGCGTCTGAAACGCGTGATGCGATTATTCTTTTTATGTTTTTCTCGCTTGCCACGTCAACTATTCGTTGCGTTATGATGCCGTCGAACACCACGGTGTCCACGCCCTCAGCTTTCTGAAGTTTTTCTGCGAGTTGACTTACGGGTAATCGTTCTAGCTGTTCTGATTTCTCGTTCATGAGAACGGCTTCCAGTGTGCCATCCAATGTTTTTATCGCTTCAACGACTTCCTTTGGCACTTCTATCTTTTGTTTCTCCCGCTTAGGTATCTTGGGGGCTTCGGGCTTCGCAGTCTCCTGAATCGGAAGTTTCCCGTCCAAGGCCTCGAAGATTTCTTTGCAGTTGA
>Ga0209039_10004065_pt1 | contig 10949 bp, 13 predicted proteins | sample BogFormECP12_OM1_FD_188238 | JGI IMG/M metagenome (GOLD analysis project Ga0209039, IMG submission 188238) | Bog forest soil microbial communities from Calvert Island, British Columbia, Canada - ECP12_OM1 (SPAdes) (version 2) | ecosystem: Environmental > Aquatic > Freshwater > Wetlands > Bog ... | reverse complement strand
CGCGATGAACAGGCGCTGCTTCTGGCCACCGGAGAGCCGGGCGAAGCTGGTCCCTGCCTTGTCGGCCAGGCCCCAGCGGCTGAGCAGCTCGCGCCAGTCGGCCGGGTCCGGGTAGAACGAGGCGTACAGCCCAAGGGCCTCGCGCACCTTCAGCTTCTCCGGCAGCTGAGTCTCCTGCAGCTGCACGCCGATCCGCTGGTGCAGCCGGTGCGCGTCGGTCCGCGGGTCAAGCCCGAGGATCCGGACCTGCCCCCCATCACGCCTGCGCAGGCCCTCCATGCACTCAACCGCGGTGGTCTTGCCCGCGCCGTTCGGGCCGAGGATGCCGAAGATCTCACCCTTATCGACGTGGAATGAGATGTCATCCACGACGGCCTGGCCCCCGTAACGCTTGGTGAGCCCCCTCACCTCGATGACTGCCGTCATCATGCGCCTCGCTTTCCCTTGGGTCGCCTGGGTCAAGCCTCGCCGGTAGGAACCTCGCGGCGGATCGGCTGCGCGGCCATCTTTGCCACGCCGGCCAGCCGCTGGCCGGCCGGCCATCCGGCTCCCCGGCATCCACCGTTCGGCTGACCCGGACCGGGGACTGGATCTTGACGATCGGGCTGATCTACCGGGTCTCAGGCCGCTCCCCTAGGCCAGCGGTGGGCACCGGGGCAGGCTAGCCTGGCCACTGGAAACCCGTCACGGCCGCCCGGACGACCGGAGCGGCCCACGCAACCAGGGGGACGGAGAAACGGTCCATGCCGCTGCACACCCAGGTGGACGAGTCCAGCCAGGATGAGGAACTCAACGTCAATCCGGTCTATGTGCAAGAGGTGAGCTGGGAGATCCCGCGGTACCGGCTGCCCGAGCACAGCACGCTGCCACGCACCGCGCTGCAGATCGTCCGCGACGAACTCATCCTCGATGGCAACGCCCGGCTCAACCTGGCCACGTTCGTCACCACCTGGATGGAGCCGGAGGCCGAGTTGCTGATGGCCGAGTGCTCGGCCAAAAACATGATCGACAAGGACGAGTATCCGCAGACCGCCGAGCTCGAGCGGCGCTGCGTGAACATCCTCAGCAACCTGTGGAACGCGCCGCCTGGAAGCGAAGCGACCGGCTGCTCGACCACCGGGTCGAGCGAAGGCTGCATGCTCGGCGGGATGGCGCTGCTGTGGCGGTGGCGGGCCCGGCGGCAGGCGGCGGGACTCGACGCGACCAAGCCGAACCTGGTGATGGGCTCCAACGTCCAGGTGTGCTGGGAGAAGTTCTGCCGCTACTGGCAGGTCGAGCCGCGCTACGTGCCGATGGTGCCGGGGCGGCTGCACCTGCGGGGCGCCGAGGCCGCGGCGAAGTGCGACGAGAACACCATCGGCGTGGTGGCCATCTTGGGCTCCACCATGGATGGCAGCTACGAGCCCGTCCTGGAGATCAGCCAGGCCCTGGACCGGCTGCAAGCCGAGCAGGGCCATGACGTGCCGGTGCACGTGGACGGGGCCTCCGGCGGGTTCGTCGCCCCGTTCCTGCAGCCGGACCTGGAATGGGATTTCCGGGTTCCGCGGGTAGCCTCGATCAACGCGTCGGGGCACAAGTACGGCCTGGTGTATCCCGGGGTGGGCTGGGTCATGTGGCGGACCCCGGACGCCCTGCCGGAAGACCTCATCTTCCGGGTGAACTACCTGGGCGGCGAGATGCCGACGTTCGCGCTCAACTTCTCCCGGCCCGGCGCCCAAGTCGCCGCCCAGTACTTCAACTTCGTCAGGCTCGGCCACCAGGGCTACCGGCGCGTGCACCAGACCTGCCAGGACGTCGCGCTGCACCTATCCGGCGAGATCGCGAAGATCGGCCCGTTCGAGCTGCTCACAGAGGGCAAGGACCTGCCGGTGTTCGCCTTCAAGCTGCGCGACGACGTCACCAGTTACTCGGTGTTCGACCTGTCCGAACGGCTGCGGATGCGCGGCTGGCAGGTGCCTGCGTACACCTTCCCCGCGGACCTGACCGACACCGCGGTGATGCGGATCGTGGTCAGGAACGGCTTCAGCATGGACCTGGCCAACCTGCTGCTCAGCGACATGCGCCTGCATGTGCGGTTCCTGGAGCATCATCCGCAGACGCAGCCGCCGCCGGAAATCCAGCAGATGCGCCAGTCCTTCAAGCACTGAAGCAGGACGGCAGAGGGGAGCAGACGATGACGGTACTGCGCAGCTACGTGAGCGGGGCATGGACCAGTCCGGCGGACGACGGGCGGCCGGTACTTGACGCGGTGACGGGCGACGAAGTCGCCCGGGTGTCATCAGCCGGCCTCGACCTGGGCGCGGCGCTCGCCTATGGCCGGTCGGCGGTCGGCCCGGCGCTGCGGAAGCTGACCTTCCACCAGCGGGCGGGGTTGCTCAAATCGCTCGGAACGCTGCTGCGCGAGCACCGCCAGGAGCTTTACGCCCTGTCCGCCCGGACCGGCGCGACCCTCGGCGACTCCAAGTTCGACGTCGACGGCGGCATCGGCGTGCTGCTCAGCTACGCCAGCAAGGCCCGGCGTGAGCTGCCGAACGACACGATCCTCGCCGAGGGGGCGGTCGAGCCGCTCGGCAAGGGCGGGACCTTCGTCGGCCAGCACATCCTCACCCCGCTGCACGGGGTCGCGGTGCAGATCAACGCGTTCAACTTCCCGGTCTGGGGTCCGCTGGAGAAATTCGCTCCCGCGTTCATCGCCGGCGTGCCGAGCCTGGTCAAGCCGGCCACCCAGACCGCGTACCTGACGGCCCGGCTGGTAGAGCTGATCGTGGACTCCGGGCTGCTGCCGGAAGGCTCGGTCCAGCTGGTGTGCGGCAGCGTCGGCGGCCTGTTCGATCACCTCGCCGAGCAGGACCTGGTGTCGTTCACCGGGTCGGCCGCCACCGCCCGGCAACTGCGCGCCCACCCGGCCATCGTCGGGCGGTCGATACGGTTCAACGCCGAGGCGGACTCGCTGAACTGCTCCGTCCTCGGTCCCGAGGCCGGGCCGGGCACGCCCGAGTTCGACCTGTACGTCCGGCAGCTGGTCACCGAGATGACGGTCAAGGCCGGCCAGAAGTGCACCGCGATCCGGCGTGCCCTCGTGCCGGCCGCGCTGGCGGACCAGGTGGCGGAGGCGGCGCGCGAGCGGCTAGCCAAGGTGGTGGTGGTGGGCAACCCGGCCACCGAAGGCGTGCGGATGGGCGCGCTGGCCGGCCTGGAGCAGCGCGAGGAGGTGCGCCGTTCGGTCAAGGCCCTGCTGTCGGCGGGCCGCATCGTGTCCGGCGACCCGGACCACGTGGACGTCGTCGGAGCCAGCGCCGAACGCGGCGCGTTCATGGGGCCGCTGCTGCTGCAGGCCGACGACCCCGACCGCCCGGAGCCCATCAGGTAGAGGCGTTCGGCCCGGTCAGCACGATCATCGGCTACCAGGACACCTCTGAGCTGATCGAGCTCGCGGCCCGCGGCCGCGGCAGCCTGGCCGGCTCGATCGTCACGGCCGACGTCTCCTTCGCCCGCAACGTGGTCCTCGGCCTGGCGCCCTGGCACGGCCGGCTCCTCGTGCTGGACCGCGAGGACGGAGCCGAGTCCACCGGGCACGGATCGCCGCTGCCCGCGCTGGTGCACGGCGGCCCGGGGCGGGCCGGCGGCGGCGAGGAGATGGGCGGCATCCGCGGCGTGCTACACCACATGCAGCGCACCGCGGTGCAGGCGAGCCCCCGCGTGCTGTCCGCCGTCACCCGCCAGTGGATCCCGGGTACCGAACGAAACGCCGGCGGCGACCATCCGTTCCGCAAGTCGCTCGCCGAGCTACAGATCGGCGACACCGTGATGCCCGGCCCCCGGCAGGTCACGCTGGCGGACATCGAGCACTTCGCCGAGTTCACCGGCGACACCTTCTACGCGCACATGGACGCCGACGCGGCCCGGGCCAACCCGTTCTTCGACGGCCGGGTCGCCCACGGCTACCTCATCGTCTCCTTCGCGGCCGGCCTTTTCGTCCAGCCCGATCCCGGTCCGGTGCTAGCCAACTACGGCCTGGAGAACCTGCGCTTCCTCACCCCGGTCTACCCGGGAGATGAGCTGACGGTGACGCTGACGTGCAAGCAGATCATCCCGCGCGAGGACGCCGGGCACGGCGAGGTGCGCTGGGACGTGGACGTGACCAACCAGGACGGCAAATCGGTGGCCAGGTACGACGTGCTGACCCTGGTCGCGAAGGAGTGGCCGCCGGCCTAAGGGCGGCCGGCATCATGCCAGGGCCAGGCCGAGGGCGACCGCATAGCGGTGGCCGAGCGGATGGCCGGCACAGGTCCCGCCTACGTCGCCCCGGCCTACGGCCACGCCGTCTGGCAGCATGCGGGCCATCACGCCGAGCAGTTCCTCGTTACCGGCTGGGCCGCCCACCACAAGGACCTGCGCCGGGTCCTGGCCGAGCGTCCGGACCGCGCGTCGGAAGTTCGCCGCCAGCACGGCCAGCTTGAGCCGCAGCCGGATCGCCCGCCATTCGCCCGGCCCGTGGTGGCCCTCATCGCCGGGCACCAGCACCCCGCCGATCCGCGTCCCGGCCGCCAGCAGCGCCCGCAGTCGGGCGGCGGCCTCGTCGTAGCGCAGGCCGGGCGGCCCCGGCGGGCCGCCCTTGGCGTGCCGCGCAGCTCACCGATCCGGGTCGGGGGCTGCCCGCCCCCCGATCATCCGGCCACCTGGGCGCGCAGCTCGACGACCCGGGCCCGGTCGGGGACGGCGCGGGAGGCACCGGCCCATGACCCTTCGGTGCGGACGATGATGCGGGTGCGGTCGGCCCGGAACAGGTCGCGGGAGAACTCGATCGGCTCGCCGTCGGGGTCGGTGGTCGTCCTGGTGATGGCCATCAGCGGTGCTCCCGGCTCGACATCGAGGATGGCCGCCTCGTCCGCCGAGGCCGCCGCGACCTCGATCCGCTCCACCGCCTCGGTGGGCCTGGCGCCGAAGTGCTCTTCGATCAGCTCGTAGACCGAACCCCCGAGCGGCAGCTCGAGTAGCCCGGGGAAGCGCCTGGCCGGGAACTTGGCGTGCTCGAGAGAGAACGGGCTGCCGTCCGCGAGCCTGATCCGCACCAGGTCGATAACCAGCTCCCCGGGCCGGACCCGCAGCGCCTGCGCGGTGACGTCGTCCACTTCGGCCAGCCGCGCGCTCAGCACCCGGGTCCCCGCGACCACGCACTGGCTGCGCAGCAGCGCGGGCACCCCGACGATGCGGCACAGGTCCCGCTCGATCTTGCCCTTGGCCACGAAGGTGCCGCCGCCGCGGCCGGGCACCCGGCGGACCACGCCGCCCTCCTCCAGCACCGCGAGCGCCTGGCGCAGCGTGGCCCGGCTGACCCCGAGCTCGGCCGCGAGCGCGCGCTCGGCACCGAGCCGCTGGCCGGGCCGCAGCCGGCCGCTGCTGATCTGCTCGGCCAGCGCGCGCCTGACCTCCTCCGGCGTCCGCCCTGCCGAGGGTGCTGTGGTCATTCCGAAATCGCCGCCATGGCGTCGGGTGACTCGGGGAGTACCTGGCCGCCATCCACCACGATCGACTGCCCGGTGATGTAGCCCGCCTCGTCGGTAGCGAAGAACAGCGCAGCGTAGCCGATCTCGTCGACGGTACCCAGCCGGCGCATCGGGATCGCGGCGGTCATCCCGCTCTCATACTCCTTACCCAGGTCGGCGAGCCCTTCGGTGACCACGTTGCCGGGCAGCACCGCGTTGACCGTAATGCCCTTAGGCGCCAGCTCGATCGCCGCGGTTCGCATGAAGCCCAGCTGGCCGGCCTTGCTCGCGCCGTAATGCGTCCAGCCAGGGAAGCCGGTGATCGGCCCGGTAATGGACGAGGTCAGGATGACCCGGCCGTGGCCTGAGGCCGTCAGCGCGGGCAGGCACGCTTGCACCGAGAGGATCGTGCCCTTCAGGTTGGTCCCGAGCACGCCATCCAGATCTGACTCGGTCAGGTCTTCGAGGCGGGCATCGGGGAAGATCCCGGCGTTGGCGCAGAGCACGTCGATGCCATCCAGCCGCTCCTGGGCGATCGCGGCCATCCGGCGGCAGTCCTCCCGGCTGGCCACATCGGCCAGCACGAACGAGACGTCGCCGGAGTATCCGGCCGCCGCGGCCTGGGCGGTGAGCTCGTCGGCAGTGGCCCGGGCCGTGTCCGAGTCCCGGCCGGTGATCAGCACCCTGGCGCCGTTGCGGGCGAACACGCTGGCGATCCCCTTGCCGATCCCGCGGGTGCCGCCGGTCACTACCACGGCGCGGCCGGCGATAGATGTGAACATGGCAGATCCTCTCCCGGTCTGCTTAATTACGCTGTCTGCTTAGGTATGACTCCGCAAGGTCACAGCTGCCCTGGGTATATCCGCCACCGAGCTCGGCGGCGATGTCCACGGCCTGGTGCGAGCCGATCCACGCGACCAGCAGCAGCCGCCGGAACATGATGAACGTCCAGATCTCCGCCTGGTCGTCGGCGGACAGCCGGCCGGCCTTCCGGTATCCCTCCAGCCAGCTGTCCACCAGGGCGGGGACCTCGGGCGCATGCTCGAAGAAGCTCACCGAGGTGCCCAGGTCGTACAGGTACCAGCTGAACCCGGAGTCGTCGAAGTCGATGACGCTGACCGACCCGCCGTGCACCAGCAGGTTGGCCAGCCGGGTGTCCGCGTGCACCAAGCCGTAACGTGCCGGGCCGGTCCCGAATGCTTTCAGCCTGGCCTGAAGCACGTCGTCCAGCCGGGCGAGGATCTGGCGTTCTGACGGCCCGACCCCGATGCCAGCCTGCCAACGCCCCCACCGGGCCGCCCGGCCGAAGGCCGCCTCGTAGTCCCAGTGGAACCGGGTGAACCAGGCCGGGCGAGACCATTCCCGTGCGTGCCGGTGCATCCGCGCGGTGATCTCGCCCAGCTCGGCGAAGTGGCTGTCGGTCAGCGCCGCCTCCCCAGCGGGTTCCGAGCCAGGTTCGGTGCCGGGGAGGAACTCGAAGCGCACGCAGTGCCGTTCCGCCACGCCGCCGCGCTCGGACACGGTGACGACCCGCCGCCCGTCGGCGGCGGTCAGCACCCGGGGGGTGCGCACTCCGGCTTCCGCGCGCAGTGCGTCCATCCAGGCCAGCTCGGACGCGATCTCCAGCTCGGTGTGGTAGCCGAGCCGGTGCACGCGCAGCACCGAAGGGCCGGCCTCGGGGTCACGGACCAGGAAGGTCGCGTTCTCCGAGACGTTGAGCAGTTCGAGGGACGCGTCGGGATGACCGTCGTACGCGGCCAGCGCGTCCTGCGCGCACCCCCGCACCCGGTCCATGACGTCGCCGCCGGCCGACAGGTCGTGCGCGCCGCGCGCCGGGGCGGGCCGGTCCTGGCCGCCCACTCCTACGGCTCCCGTCCGACCAGGTGGTGCGGGCCGGTCGGGTGGTACGGGCCGGCCAGGTGGTCGCGGCCGGCCACGGCGGAGAGCACCTCGGTGATCTCGTTCTGCGCGCGCCGCACGTCGGCGGAGGGCCCGCTCAGGTAGATCCGCCCGGCCGCGCCGAAGGCGATCAGCCGCTGGCCGGTGCCTTCGGCCTCCACCTCTAGGAAGGCGCCGTTGGGAAGTTCGGCCAGGCGGCGCGTGGCCCAGACGCTTCCGATCACCGTCGCGGTCAGCATCAGCGCTCCTTCTCGATCTGCACGCCGCTCGCCCGGGCCCGGTCCCTGGCCAGCGGGGTGAGCACGGCGCGGCGGCCGAGCACGAGCCGTTCGCCGGCCCGCGCCGCCTGGTTGATCATCGCTTCGGTCACCGCGCCGCGCTCGATGCGGCGCACCGGCGAGGCGCTGGCCCCGGCCTCAGGGGCCGGGCCAGGCCGGCCCCGCAACCATTTGGCTCGTTCGGCTAAACCAAGGATGTATCGAACAGACCGTTTACTGTCAAGCGGTTCTGTTTCGGGCAGATTAACTGAACCAGAACTCTTGATCATGGTTCCAGCTGGCTGTTACGCTCCCGCAAATGCGCCGGAGGTGTACCTATGGGTCATCCCCAAGTCCCCGAGAGTCCCGCGTCGCCGAAGCGGCCCAACCGTCTGAGGACTACGACGACTCACAACGGCAGGACGTAGCCAGGCTCCGCAAGCACGCGGTCGGCCTCGGCGGCGTCCTGTTCCTGACCGTGACCGGGTCCGCACCGATCTGGGCCATGCTATTCAACGCCGTGGTCGTGATCGTCGGCGTCGGCACCGCCTTCTACTTCAAGCGCTACAAGCCCGCCAAGTACGAGCAAGCCGGGCGCCTGATCAACGAAGGCCTCTGACCCACTAGCCAGATGATCGTGGGCCGTTACCACCCGCAGAAGCGGGGGGTAACGGCCCACGATCGTTGGAGACCAGGTTCAGGCGCCGCGGAGGCGGGCGAGGGCCTCGGCCAGGATGGCCTCGCCGTCGGAGTCGCTGCGGCGCTCCTTCACGTAAGCCAGGTGCGTCTTGTAAGGCTCGACGCGGGGCGGGTTCGGCGGGGCCTGCTCGTTCTGGCCCGCGGGGTTACCGCAGCGGGGACACTCCCACGTGTCAGGGATCGCGGCGTCCGTCGCGAAACTCGGACGCGTCTCGTGCTTGTTGGCGCACCAGAACGAGACCCAGACGCGAGGCGCGGCTTCGCCGCGCTCGGCCTCTCCCATCGGACCCGCGCCGACCCTGCTGCCGCGGATGGCGTTGCCACTACTCACAGATCACCCCTTGAAGGCCATAGAGCTATCAAGCCAGAACTTCGATGCGGGATAACTACCGATGCGGGATAAAAGTACAGGCTAGCGATTGATCAGCACGTTGAGGGCAACAATGCAGATGAACCACAGGATCCCGAAGAAAATAGTGATCCGGTCCAGGTTCCGCTCGACGACAGAGGAAGATCCGAGGGTCGAGGTCACCCCGCCGCCGAACAGGTCGGACAGCCCGCCGCCCTTACCCTTGTGCAGCAGGACGAGCAGGATCATCACGAGGCTCGTGATGATCAGGATAATGGAAAGCCCCAAGACCATTGCTGTTATCCATCTCCCGCTGGTGACAAGGGCACTGTCGAGGTAAGCCTACGCCTCCAGTTCACGATACCGGCAGACCTGAGCGAACTGCCCGGCATCGAGACTGGCACCGCCGACGAGGGCACCGTCGACGTCCGGCTGCGCCATGATGGGCGCGACGTTGTCGGGCTTGACGGACCCGCCATACAGGATACGCACACTGCTGGCCGTTTCGGCGTCATGAACCTCCGAAATTCGCGACCTGATGGCCGCGGCCACCTCCTGCGCGTCATCCGGGGTCGCTACTTCTCCGGTGCCGATAGCCCAGACCGGCTCGTAGGCGATGACCATCCCGGCCACCGCGGCGGCCGGGATCCCCTTCAGCGACACGTCGAGCTGCCCGAGGCAGTGCTCGAGATGCTGTCCGGCCTTGCGGACCTCGAGCAACTCCCCCACGCACAAGACCGGCGTCAGCTCCGACCGCAGCGCGGCCTGCACCTTGGCGTTGACCACTTCGTCGGTCTCCGCATGGTACTGCCGCCGCTCGGAATGCCCGGCCAGCACGTAGTCGCAGCCCAGTTTGGCCAGCATCGGGCCGGACACGTCGCCGGTATATGGGCCCGAGTCGTGCTGGGAAAGGTCCTGCGCGCCGTAGGAGATCCGCAGCTTGTCCCCGTCGATCAGGGTCTGCACGCTGCGCAGCGCCGTGAACGGCGGCAGCACGGCCACCTCCACCGCGTCGAAATCCTTGTCGGTCAGGGTGAACGCGAGCTTCTGGACCAGCGCGATCGCCTCGAGGTGATTCAGGTGCATCTTCCAGTTGCCCGCCATCAGCGGCCGCCGGGCCCCGGAACCACGCGGGCTGGCCGTCACGAACCGGCCTCCAGCGCGGTCAGCCCGGGCAGCGTCTTGCCCTCGAGGTACTCCAGGCTCGCGCCGCCGCCGGTGGAGATGTGACTGTACGACTTCTCCGGGATGCCCAGCGCCCGGACCGCCGCGGCCGAGTCGCCGCCGCCCACCACGGTCAGGCCGTCCACCGCGGCCACCGCCTGGGCGACCGCGCGGGTGCCGGCGGCGAACGCGGGGAACTCGAACACCCCGACCGGGCCGTTCCAGAACACCGTCTTGGCGTCGGCCAGCTTCTCGGCGAACAGGGCGCGGGTCCGCGGGCCCGCGTCTACGCCTTCCCGGTCGGCCGGGAAGGCGGTCACCGGGACCACGGAGTGCTCCGCGTCGGGCGCGAAGTGCGTCGCCGCGACCAGGTCGACCGGCAGCACCAGCTCGACGCCACGCCGTTCGGCCTCTTCCATGACCTTCTTGACCGCGGGAATCTGGTCGGCCTCGAGCACCGAGTTGCCCACCTCGTAGCCCTGGGCGGCCAGGAACGTGTACGCCATGCCGCCGCCGATGAGGATGCGGTTCGCCAGGCCCAGCAGGTTGCCGATCACGGCGAGCTTGTCCGAGGGCTTCTTGCCGCCGAGCACCACCACGAAGGGCCGCGCCGGGTCGGTGGTCAGCTGGCGCAGCACCGCCACCTCGGCCAGGACCAGATCGCCCGCCGCGTGCGGGAGCAGCCCGGGCAGGTCGTAGACCGAGGCGTGCTTGCGGTGCACGGTGCCGAACGCATCGCCCACGTACAGCTCGCCGAAGCGGGCCAGCCGCTCGGCGAACGCGCCGCGCTCGGCGTCGTCCTTGCTGGTCTCCGCGGGCTCGAAGCGCACGTTCTCCAGGACCGCGACGTCCTCGTCCCCCAGGCTGAACGCGGTCTCCTCGGCCGAGGGCCCGGCCACGTCGGTGGCGAAAGAGACCGGCCGGCCGAGCAGCTCGCCCAGCCGCGCCGCCACCGGCCGCAGCGACGGGCCGCCTGCGGCCCGCTCTTCGAAGGTAGCGCCCTTGGGCCGGCCGAGGTGCGCGAGGATGATCACCCGCGCGCCCCGGTCGGAGAGCTTGCTGATCACCGGCAGGCTGGCCCGGATCCGGCCGTCG
>Ga0209039_10004064_pt1 | contig 10951 bp, 5 predicted proteins | sample BogFormECP12_OM1_FD_188238 | JGI IMG/M metagenome (GOLD analysis project Ga0209039, IMG submission 188238) | Bog forest soil microbial communities from Calvert Island, British Columbia, Canada - ECP12_OM1 (SPAdes) (version 2) | ecosystem: Environmental > Aquatic > Freshwater > Wetlands > Bog ... | reverse complement strand
GCCCGGCGCGCTCTCCGGCGGATAGAAATCTGGGCGCGAAAGACGTGGCACTAGATTAGCTGCAAGTCGAATGCCAGACAGCAGGGAAGCTAACCCCTCTGCCAAGGCCCGTTTGCCGCGAAAAACGGTAAATACGTTCCCAGGGCAGCGCAAGAATCTTCACCTTACTTCATCTTACTTCCAGCGACACCAGATCACCGTCGGCCAGGCCTCCGGGCTTGTAGTTCACGCTGACCTGGCGGTTTTGCCAGGCGCAGGAGAACGAATCGGCCCCGATCAGGAGCAGCGATTTGTAGTCCACGGCGCGAAGCTTCAGCACGATGCCTTCAGCCGTGACGGTCAGGGTCGCCTCCGGGGCGTGGGAGCAGTCCACGGCGACCAGGCGTCCTTTGAGAAACTTGGTGGGGCGCGTATCGGCGGTGCCGGACTGCGCGGCTTTTTCCTGTGCGGCGCGCTTGGCGGCGTCCTCGTCCAGCACATCGAAAGGCGTTTTCTGCGGCGTCAGCTTAGTCTGCGGGCCGCTGGCACCCGACGATGCCATGCCGTACTTGCGCTCCGATCCGATCTGGCTCAAGCGCTCGCGGGCGAGGCCGACGATTTCCGGGTCGCTGCTGTTCCTCAGCCGCTCGAGCAGATCCTCGGCCGCATCCCAGTTCTTGTTCGCGATATAAATCTGTGCCATATGGTAGACATAGCGCTCGTCGCGCGGGCTGAGCATCATGGCGGCGCGCTCGGCCTGCATGGCGGCCTGCGCGCCTCCTCCCTCGCTGCGGGCGAGGGCCAGCAGATCGTAGGCGTCGGCGAGGTCGGGATACCACTCCAGCACCGCCCTGAGGTCGAGCATCATGTTGGCCAGTCCCTGCATCTCGGTATGCCGGGCCTGCGCCATGCGGTACTTCAGCGCCGAGAGGTAGTAGCGCACCCACATGTCGCCGCGGTTGAGCGCCGCCGCTTCGGCCAGTTCGGGCAAAGCTTCTTCGAATTCGCCGTGCTGGATGTGGTCCCACGCCAGGATGCGGTGGGCAAGGGCATTGCCGATGGCGGTCGTGGGCAGTTGACCGGCATCTTCATCGGCGGACTTTTCTTGTGGCTTGTCCGCTCTGGCCTCGGATTTCTTGTCGGCAACGGTGGGCGTCGTCGCCAGGGCTTGCAATGCCTTCAGCCCTAATTCGCGGCGTTCGCGAATACGGACCTGCAGTCCGGCATAAAGGGCGCGCGCATCGTCCTCGGACAGAGGCTTGGAAATGATCGCGGAATCGTCGGGCCCCACCGGAGCCGGGAAGCGGTAGGCCTGACCGGGATTGGCTGAGTTCGCAGAACGGTCTGAATTGTTCTGAATGCCCGAATCGAGCAGAGCGATCACTGTTGTTTGGGAGTGGAAATAATCTTTGACCGCCTGCTCCAGCTGCGCCGAGCTCATGCCGAAGGCCCTCTGAATGGCATATTCCACGGGTATGTGCTGGTTCAGAACCAGGCCAAAATAGGTGCCCGTGTCCGGCAGTTTGTTCTCGTGGAGCAGATAGTGCATCACCATCCACGACTCGGCATAGAAGAGGGTGAGGTGCGTGCCCTCAGTGCGAGCGGAGGCATCGCGCGCCGTGTCGTGAGGTGTGTCGCGAGACGTATCGCGCTTCATCGAGAACAGGTCGGGCAGGGGAAGCCAGTCCTCGGAATCCAGCAGTCTGGTGAGCGAACTGGGCGGATGCGCGTCGCCTTGTGCGCTCGGCACATTAACGGACACGCCAAGTTCGGGATCACCGCCGATCTCGGCCTGTTTGCTGTCCAGGCGAATGGAGGAGAAATATTCGGCGAGGCCTTCGTCAAACCATCCCTGGGCCGGAGGGTAGTTGTAATTGAGCAGCATGTGCGCGAAATCATGCGCGACGGCGCGCCAGGATTCATTTTCGAGCAGGTTCAGCACGATGAAGTCCTGATCTTCGCCGGGGACAAAGAATCCGGGAACGTCGATCGGCAGGCCCTGTGCCTGTCCTTGGGGATGGATCAGGGGCGCGGCCTGGTAATACGACTTGTCGTTGTTGAAGGCGAGGATGGTGAGCGGGACGGGCTGGTTGAGACGATCTTTGCCCAGCAGCGTCGCGAAGACGGCGCGCATCTGCTCGAAGCGCAGGGCGACTTCGCGGCCCTTCTTCTCACCCGCGTCGGTGACCACAGTGAAATGCGCCGAGTGAATTTCGAGCCAGGGAGACTCGGCGGCTGGGGCAGCAGGGACGGGACACAGAAAGATCAGCAGCAGCGGGACAAGATGCGATATGGCGCTCGTACGGGACATGGCCGCGGGAGAGGGAGACGATTCAAGGAAATGCTACCACGATGGATGCTGCGATCCTCCTTTCTGCGACGCCGTTGCTCCGGATCAGACTGTTTTTAGCTAGCGTGAGCTAGAGACGCTTGTCATCTCGAGCGTAGCGAGGGATCCAGGTTCTGGCTTGTACCACCGGTATCGCCGCGGCGGGCAAACCCCCAGATCCCTCGCTGCGCTCGGGATGACAGTTCGTAATGGGGCTACATTAATTCGTAATGGGCCACAGTAAGAAGACAGGAACTTCAAGTTTCTTGTGTCCCTGCTGATACGGACCGCGCCCGCCGTTATAATTCCGACTTCACACTTATTTATGCGCTCGGGAAATCGCATTCTTACTTTCTGTCTGGCTGTAGCCCTTCTTGCCGTGCCGGTTGCCGCTGCCCTGGCGGGGGCATCATGGAGCGGCGTGCTGCGCGACCACAATGGAAAGCCGGTGGCAGGAGCAGTGGTCAAATTGCACTCCGTATCTGGAGAACATAACTACAGTGCTACGACTGACACCGACGGCAAATTCGCCGTTGCCGGGATCGCCGCCGACAGCTACGAAGTTTCCGTCAGGATTGCCGACAGGGAGAGGAAGGCAGCAGTCCCCTTCGTCGTCAAAGACGGGACTCTCCTGACCGCGGCGCTGCAACTTGCTTTAGTCGCAGAGACCTTGGCCGGTCAAACTGCGCCGGGGCAGGAACTCCGGATCATTTCCTCAGGCGTGGAGCCTTCCGCTCAGGCCAGCGGCGGCGAGCATCTTTCCGGCACGGAGGTTTCGAGCCTTCCCCTGAATGTGCGCGACTTCAGCAAGCTGCTGCTGTTGGCTGCGGGCACCATGACCGACACCAACGGTGCCGCCAACTTCACGCAGCAGTTTGCGGTGAATGGCCAGCGGGGCACGGCGACGGTTTTCGCCGTGGATGGATTCGACACCACCGATGCGGAGATGGGCGGGGCGACATTTTCGAATTTCAACGTGGACGCGATTCAGGAAGTGCAGGCCAGTTCAGGCGTGATGCCGGCTGAAATCGGCCACGGGGCAGCGAGCTACACGAATGTGGTGTCGAAATCCGGCGTCAACCAGATGCATGGCAGTCTGTTTGAGTTTCTGCGCAATGCGTCGTTCGATGCCCGCAATTATTTCGACTACAAAGATCCCACCGGGCGCCGGCGCATCCCGCCTTTTGTGCGCAACGAATTTGGTTTTACCAACGGCGGGCCGGTGGTCGTGCCGGGAATTTATGACGGGCGCAACCGCACATTTTACTTTGGGGAATATCAGGGGTTCCGTCAGGTACTGGGCACGACGCAGGTGATTCCGGTGCCAACGACGGACGAGCGGCAGGGGATTGACACGACTGCCTATCCCGAAAAGTGCTCAAACAACGTCTGTGTGCCCGGCGACACGCTGACGGTGTCGCTTCCCCTGGATCCGGGAGTGGCCCAAATACTCAACGGCTACCCCCTGCCGAACGAACCCACCGGACCCTTTGGTGACCGCACTTACGCCGCATCCTCCAAGGTCACTACCAGCACGGATCAATTCTCCCTGCGCGTAGACCACCAGATTTCGGCGAAAGCTTCTCTGTTGGCGCGGTTCAGCCTGAATCAGGTGACGGGGCCGCTGACCAATCCCGATCAGACGGCGATCAATCCTGACTTCGGAATCCAGTTCTTCGATCATCAGCGGAGCGCGGGGGTGAAGTACACGCGGACGATCTCTCCACATTTCACGTCGGAAACTTCGCTCAGCTATATTCGCAGCACTCCGTTTTTCCCTGCGACCAATCACACGCAACCGGGGATTGGCTTCGCGGACGGCCTGTTTCAGGCCTACTATCAGCCGGCTGGTTCGATTTTCGGCTCCTACGGGAATCTTCTTCAGTTCAAACAGGACCTGGCGTTCACCCGCGGGCCGCACGCGTTCAAGTGGGGTGTAGAGATACGCGTGAATCGCGACTCGACGATTTTTGGAACGAATCCCAACGGGATTTACGAGTTTGGCGGAGGCACGGCGTACTGCTGCGGCGACGGCACGAAAATCACGTCGGCCAGCGGGACCCATGACATCAAAACAGGAGATCCGCTGCCCGATTCGCTGACCGGGCTGCTCACGGCGACGCCGTATTCCTACAACGTCATGGCGGCCGCCAGCCTCACGCCGGTGGGCGATAAATTCAACGAGGCAGGAGTGCGGCGCGAGGCTTACAACTTCTATTTTCAGGATGCCTGGAAGGCCACTCCGCGGCTCACCGTCAGCTACGGATTGCGCTACGAAGTGAACAGCCGCATTCACGAAGCCACCAAGCGGACTTCACTTCCTATCTTTACCGGAGCGAACGGCAAGCCCGTGCCGTACTGGGATCGCACGGCCCATCAGGTCCTGCTCATCAACCCGCAGCCGCCGTATGACCAAGATTGGAACGGCTGGGCGCCACGACTGGGCCTCGACTATGGCGCGGGACGGCACACGGTTCTGCACGCAAGCGGGGGCATCACCAGCCTCATTCCAAATCTGTGGCAGGACAATTTCCTCACGGCCGCGATTCCCTATGTTTTTTCTCCGACTATTTATGCTCAGCAGGGCTTTCCCGTTCCCTTTCAGAATACGTTCGTGCCATTGAATCTTCCGACCGCATACAACATACAGGGGCAGCCGATTTTCGCGACGGGCCGAACCCAGGACGTGCCGGCAAACACCGTGATCGACTTCGCGCGGTTTCAGAAGGATCTGGATGCGCTAACACCGGGGAACGTTCAGTTGCTGAGCATCAGCGGCATCGCCAAAAACTTCGCCAATGGTTACATCGGGAGTTGGAGCGCGGGCGTCGATCACGATTTCGGCGATTTCAAGTTCAACGCATCGTATGTAGCGACGGCCGGGATTCACCTTTCACGGGTGTACTCGCCCAACAGCTATGGCGGGGCCGATCCGGCGCACGCGCCGTTCACGGAATTCAATTCCGCCGGTCAGCCGACGGGAGGATACGGACCCGAGATAATCATGACCAGCGGCTCGCACTCGACCTATCACGCGCTGCAGACCAGCCTGACGAAGAACTCGCCCCGGGCTGGGCTGGGACTGCAGGCGAGCTATACGTATGCGAAGTCGCTGGACGATACTAGCGCGGTACTGGGAGGATTGCTGGGAACGTCGGGGACGATCCTGCAAACGGCGCCACAGAACCCGTGGGATCCATCGGCAGAGAAAGCACCGTCAACGTTCGATGTGACCCACGTCTTTACCGCGAGTGTGATTCAGTTGCTGCCGTTCGATCGGGTGGGCTTCCTGCAGCCACTGGGGCGAACGATTACCAAGGGCTGGCAATTTCTGAACATCACCACGCTGACGACGGGATCGCCGTTCGGCATATATTCGGGAATCCAGCAGACGGGCGCCGGCAACGGCGGTTCGGACCGGCCGGACCTGGTTTCGATGCCGCATTTCTCTACCAGCCGGGCGGTGCGCGACGACTATTTTGGGCGGGGTGACAATAACATCACGTTCTTCAATATCCCGATCAACGTTCCGGGCGGCACCGGGCCGAACCAGGGCCGCTTCGGCACGCTGGGGCGCGATACGTTTCGCGGGCCGGATTTTCACAACTATGACATTGCGCTGATCAAAGACACTCCCTTTGGACATCGCGGGAACGCAGAATTCGGGAACGTGGAATTTCGCGCCGAGTTCTTCAACGTGTTCAATATCGTGAATTTCGGGCTGCCGTCGAATATTGTGCGCGGGAGCGGGTTTGGGATTATCAGCAGGACAGCAGGAAACTCCAGGCAGATTCAGTTCTCGTTGAAAGTGATTTACTGAGGCAAGGGATCTGCGGCGGCGGGTTCATTGCCATCGGAATCGGAATTGTCACCTTCACGAACCAACGTCACGAACCAGCGTCTATTTTCTTTGTTTCGAGTTCCGGAGAATTATTGGCCTATTGCGGGAAGCCCTTTACCGACAAGATTGCTTGTGGGAAATGTGAGGCGGTGAACGTATTTGAAAATTCACAACAACCCAGTTCGTTTTCGCCCCCAAGAGCCCTAGCGACGCACTCTTAGGAGTCTCTTGCTTATGGGGCGGCGGGGTCGGGATTGAACCGCCCTCTTCCGGTCGGATGGACCGGACGTTTCACCTAGACTACTTCCGCCGCAGTGCGCATTTTGGAGCAAATGGGCGAATGCCTATTGACGAGCCCGGATTTGTTACAAAATCAGGAGCAACACGCCGTTAGGACCCTACCCAGTACGCGAATCGGCTTCGGACTCCGGCTAAGCAGAGCGCCTCTAGAGGGAAGCCATCCTCTGCTCTCACAAGTATTGAGAACTGCGGCCTGCCCAAGCATTCCGCGCCCCGCGAGAGAAAGGGTGAAAAGTAACTTGCGCCTCGCCGCGACCGTGGCGAACCGCTTTTGTATTATGTTGCCCCTGCCATGCGGCCAGCGAGAGTGCCCAGACGATCACGCCCAGCACCAACGCGACCGTCGCATACCAGACCGCCTGTGCGCCGAACTTCTCGGCCTCGTCTCTGGTTAGTTTCCTGTTGGGGGGAAGAACGTGGGGGTGACGGCTACTCAACCGCGACTGCATGATTGCTACTCCTTTACCGTGCAGAATCCCACGGTTTTCTTCCCTCCCTGTTTACTGCCTTGATTTTTGTTACAAAATCCGAACACTGATTGGCGTCTGGGGCGCGGGTGTATGGACTGCTGGGTTGGTCAAAGGCATAATTCCGATCGGAATTCGCATTGGCGAATGCGTTCCGATGGCCTACTCTGTTGCGTTGTCCTGATGGCGTTGTCTAGATACCCATGCGAGGAAGCTCATCATGAAACGAAATCTTTTCCTGATTCTGGTTTGCAGTTTGCCGCTGATCTTCTCATCCCAGGCTCTGGCCGGTGAGTTGAAGATTCTGACCAACCATCTGGGATACGAAGTTGCCGGGCCTAAACATGCGGTGATTCTGGGCAAGGCCGGCGATAGCATCTCCAGTTGCGCGCTGAAAGACTATTCCAGCGATCAGCAAGTTCTCTCGGTGCCGGCGAAAGCAGTGGGTCCGGTTGAGAAATGGAGAGACTGGTATTTCTGGACGCTCGATTTCGACTCGTTTGCGACCGAGGGCAAGTACTACCTGGAATGCAGCTCGGGAGCGGGGAATGTGCGCTCGTTTCCGTTTCTGGTGCAGCGCGATCTGCTGGAGCGCAACACGTTGCAGGACGTTATTTATTACTTCAAGGACGAGCGCAGTTCAGGAGAATACGACAAAGCCGACAGCCATCTGAAGTTTGAGGGCACAAAGAAGGGGACAGTTGACGCGCACGGCGGATGGTGGGACGCCACGGGCGATTACGGCAAGCACTTTTCGCATTTGTCGTTTTCGACCTACTTCAATCCGCAGCAGATTCCTTTGGTGGTCTACAGTTTGCTGAAAAGCTACGAGCAAACGAAGCTGCGCGGCCTCGAGGGCTTTGCCCGCTACCAGCCGCATCTGCTCGATGAGGCCTTGTTCGGCGCGGACTACATGGTCCGCATGAAGGTGCCGAACGGGTCGTTCTATCGTTCCGTCTCCACCGGCAGCGTGAAGCAGCTTCCGGAGGAGCGCCGGATCGCCGGCGAGATGAAACGCTTCGGCATCGAAGCCGCGCCCGGGCAGGGCGCGAAAGACATGGTGGAGTCGGCGAACAGCGACCTCGAATATGAAGTCAGCTACCGCTCCGGAGGCGGAATCGCCGTCGCCGCGCTGGCCATGGCGAGTGCGTATCCGGTCTCAGGACAGTTTTCCAGTGCGGATTACCTGAAGGCCGCCGAAGACGCCTTCGACTATCTGGAGAAAGACAACCTTAAGCTGATCAACGACGGCAAGGAAAATATCGTGGACGACTATTGTGCGCTGGCCGCGGCCACGGAACTCTATCGCGCCACGCACAAAGAGAAGTACAAGCTGGCCGCCGACCGGCGGGCGAAGAGCCTGATGGCCCGCCAGATCAGCGCCGGAGGCTACAAGAATTACTGGCGCGCCGATGACGGCGAGCGGCCGTTCTTTCATGCATCCGATGGCGGATTTCCTGTCGTGAGCCTGCTTTACTATGCCGAGATCGCGGACGCGGCCGCGAAGCGGCAGGTGCTCGATACGGTGAGAAAGTCGCTCGAGTTTGAGCTTGCGCTCACCGCGGAAGTCAACAATCCGTTCGGCTACAGCCGGGAATATGTGCAGGATAAAGCTGGCGCGCGCCGCACCAGCTTCTTTTTCCCGCACGCGAGCGCCGCGGCTCCCTGGTGGCAAGGCGAGAATGCGCGGCTGGCGTCGGTGGCGACGGCGGCACGGCTGGCCGAGCGCGTATTTGGAGACGACAAGGCATTCCGTGCCCAACTCGAGGCCTTTGCCACGAACCAGCTGAACTGGATCCTGGGGATGAATCCGTTCGATTCCTGCATGCTGAACGGCGTGGGGCGCAACAATCCTCCGTACATGTATTTCGATTCGTGGGAGTTCACCAACGCGCCTGGCGGGATTTCGAATGGCATCACCAGCGGATTCAAGGACGAAAGTGATATCGACTACCTGTTGCCCTATCGTCAAACCGGCGCGGACAATGACTGGCGCTGGGGCGAGCAGTGGCTGCCGCACGCGTCGTGGTATTTGCTGGCGGTGGCGAGCGGAGAAACGAAGTAAGCGGGGATGGCCCGCGCTTACGCCACCACGACGAGGCTGCCCCATCCGTCGCGGTTTTCGACGGATGGGCATTCGTGCCGATGGCATCAACAGTTCGCCCATGATCCCGTTTCAATCGAGAATCTTGGAATTGAGGTCCGTGGTCCCCACGCTTCGAAAACCGCGAAGCGTGGGGCAGCCGAACTCGTGCTACTGCACGCAAGACCCTGGTGAACCAACGCCCCTTAGCATGAGGATGACTTCAAAGATCTGTAGGGATTTGCCAGCGCACGCATTCGCGGGCAGGAGTGCCCGCGCCACACCTGCTAGTCGCCGCTGGCGTGGTTCTGCGTCGGGACCAAGACCAGACGCGGGCGCGCGATCGGCTGGGGTTGCGGCTGCGAGGTGCAGCCGAACGTGGAGAGAATGCCGAAAACTACCGCATAGGCGGCGAGAACGCCGAACCCAACGGACGCGACGACGGTGGCGAAGAGAACAACGGGCATAAAGAACGAGTTCACGATCTTTGAATCCTGCTATCTTTCTTTAAGTTTTGCTGACCTGCCCGCTTCCGTGTCGTTCGGAACCCCGTCGTTGGTCGCTGGTCGTTCGTCGTTAGCCAAAGTCGTTAGCCAAATCCCTCGTGCTGCCAAGCTAACGACCAACGACTGACAGCCAACGACCGCAGTTTCAATCTACCTGCATTGACGCTCCGCGCTGTTGCCGACTAAGATACGGAGTAGAGCTGTGCATTCCCACTTTCGAACAATTCTGACTGCCTGTCGACGTTACGGAAGGGGTATCACCCTGGGTGAATGATGGCGATTACCAAGATTTCTGTCCGTGGCGCCCGCCAGCACAACCTGAAGAACATCGATGTCGAGATTCCGCGTAACTCCCTGACCGTGGTTACCGGGCTGAGCGGTTCGGGCAAGTCGTCGCTCGCTTTTGACACGATTTATGCCGAGGGACAGCGCCGTTATGTAGAGACTTTGTCGGCCTACGCGCGGCAGTTTCTGGACCAGATGGAACGCCCGGATGTTGATGCAATTGATGGACTTAGCCCGTCCATCTCGATTGAGCAGAAGACCACCAGCCGCAGCCCGCGCTCGACCGTTGGGACGATCACCGAGATCTACGACTATCTTCGCCTGCTGTTCGCTTCGATAGGGGTGCCGCACTGCCCCAAGTGCGGGCGGGCGATCAGCCGCCAGTCCGCCAACCAGATCGTGCAGCGGGTTATGGCGCTCACTCCGGAAGACCGGGTCATGGTCATGGCGCCCATCGTCAGGGGACGCAAGGGCGAGTTCAAGAAGGAGATGGAAACGCTGGTCAAGCACGGCTACACGCGGGCGCGCATTGACGGCGAACTGGTCAATCTGGATGACGACACCACCATCAATCTCGACAAGCGCAAGAATCACACCATCGAAGTCGTGATTGACCGTTTGCTGGTGAAGCCGGGGATCGAGCATCGCCTGGAAATGTCGGTCGGCTTGGCGATGAAGCTTGCGGGCGGATTGGTGCAAGTTGCGGTGGTCGGGGGCGAGGAGCAGCTCTATTCCGAGAAGCTGGCGTGCCCGGATTGCGGCATCAACGTGCCGCAACTGGAGCCGCGCTCGTTTTCGTTCAACAGCATGTACGGAGCCTGCCCGGAGTGCCACGGACTGGGCAGCAAGTATGACTTCGATCCGGCGAAAGTGATCGCCGACTGGTCGAAGCCGCTGCTCGACGGCGGGCTGGGGCCGGGGTCGGCGTCGCAGCATCTGATTCACATGCTGCAGATTTCGGCGGCGGCGTATGAGATTGATCTCAGCACGCCGTTTGAGAAGTTTCCGGAGTGGACGCAGAATTTCCTGCTCAATGGCGAACCGGGCCGCGGCGGCAAGACCGGCTTTCACGGCATCTTCGGATATCTGAAGCAGAATCTGGAGGAGTCCACTTCGGAAGGCTATCGCGACTGGCTGATGGATCACATGTCGGCGACGGAG
>Ga0209039_10004063_pt1 | contig 10952 bp, 4 predicted proteins | sample BogFormECP12_OM1_FD_188238 | JGI IMG/M metagenome (GOLD analysis project Ga0209039, IMG submission 188238) | Bog forest soil microbial communities from Calvert Island, British Columbia, Canada - ECP12_OM1 (SPAdes) (version 2) | ecosystem: Environmental > Aquatic > Freshwater > Wetlands > Bog ... | reverse complement strand
GGCCCGAAACCAGTGGAAGAAGGCGCATGGCGCCAGAAGCGCTCCCACCACCGTGGCGGCGGTAATGGCCCCGTTATAAACGCCTCCCAGACGGCACCCCAGGGGAAAGGCGGGACTGCCGGCATTGGCCAGCGCGAACACAACCCTGCGCCAGGCCGGCGCGGGAGCGGACAACAGGCTGGGGTGCCACCCGTGAAAGAACTGCGCGAAGACCACTACCGTGCCGGCGCCCAGCAGCCCCAGAGCGGCGCGGCCCACGCGCAGCCGGCCCGCGGCCACCAGCAGGACGGGCCAGATGAGCAGCCCGTTGGCCATGGAATAACTGGAGGCGGCGGCCAGCAGGAGGCAGGCGGCGATCCAAGCCCCGCGGCCGGCCGGATGGGACGCTTCCGCTGCATTCAACAGCGCCCAGAGAGCCGCGACGCCAAAGGCGGACACCAGGAAAAACTGCACCTGAAAGCCCCAGATGATATTCATGTACTGCGCCCCGGAGAAGAGCAAGCACACGATGGCGGCGCCCAGCACCCGTCGATCCTGGGAATCGGTGACTCCGGCGCGGACCGCCAGTTTCCACAGCAGCCACGCCAGCAAGCCCTGAACGGCGAGAGACGCGGCTTGCAGGAACCACCCGCGGCCGTCGAAAGCCAGATGGCTGACGGCGAACAACAGCCGCGTGGTGACAAGCCGGTGGTCGTTAAGCTGGGAGAAGAACCATCCGAGGCTGTAGCCCCGCCTCAGCCAGGTCGCCCACATCTCCCAATCGTCGGCGAAAGGCAGATCGGAGGATCCCGCGGCGGCGATGGCAACGGTGGTCAGGACGGTCCACAGAGCCAGAGCGCAGGCCAGGGGTGCGGCGAGATCGGGGAACCGGGAGCGGCGCGGGTCGCTGGCCATGTTCTTAGACGCCACTATAACAGAGGCTCCGGCCCGGGCGCTGAGGTTGGGAGCCACCGCCGCCCCGGTTATGGTTTCCGTAACTTACGCGTCTTCATGCGGCCGAATACGGGGCGGGGTACTCTGGAACCCCTGCAACTGCCCTGGTACCCCCAGTACTTTAGCCGAGTGCATCCCGCTCCGCATAATAATACTAATGTTGACTGGGCAAAACTCCACGGAATTCAATCCAAGCTTGATAGTAAGGCCAAACTGGGCCGGGGAAAGCGCGGCCGACCGGCGGCAGGACCGGCGGTACGAGATCCAGTTGGATCTGCACTGGAAGCTGATCTACCGCTCCCGGGTGCTGGAATCGGGCACGGGGCGCACCATCGATCTCTCCAACGGCGGAGTCCACTACGAGACCGGCCGGCGGTTCCCGGCCGGACTCAACGTGGAGTTGTCCATCGCGTGGCCGGCGGTGGTGGGCGACCTGGCTCCCCGAAAACTGGTGGTCTCCGGCAAGATCCTGCGCAGCGACGGCGGCAGAACGGCCATTCGGAAGCATCAGCACGAGTTCCGCCGCGCCGGTGCGGGTCCAGCGTAGCGGGCCACCGGTCAAGGCGCCGAGGGATCCCGCCCCGAGGCGAGGGACTTGGTTCCCAGAAGGCAGAGAGACTTCCCATCCGGCTCGACGGCATAGGCCGTGAGGAGCGGCGAGCCAGGCCGCGCATAGCCGATCCACAGGCCTGAGACCTCCTGAGCGACACCGGCGATGTTGCCGCTGGTATCCGCCAGCACGAACCGGTCCGGGGAGCGGCCGGATGCGTCCCGGGCCCAACCCGAGACGCGCCAACCGGGCTGCCAAGGGTCGCTTACGGGGGCCACGTCCCCAATTCCTCCACGGCAGGCGGAGCCATCCGGAGCGACGGAGAACCGCGCGGCCAGCGGCCGGCCCGGCCAGCGGGTCCACTCCTCGCTGAAAACCGCCAGCCGGTGCTCTTTCAGGTGCGCAACCACGGGCGCCAATTCGGCATAGGTGTAATTCAGGATGGGAAACAGGGACGGATCGCTCACTCCCACGGCGAGGGCGGTGGAAGCCTGGCGCAGCGCGGCGCCATATTCGCGCGCGCCGCGGAACGCCGGCATTTGACGCAGGGCGACGCCCAGCAGCAGGGCGACCACCACCGCCCAGCGGATGCGGCGTGGTCCGCGTGCGCGCAGACCCGGCCAGGCGACGCACAGCAGGCACGCACAGAGAATCCAGGGCGGGGTCATATAGCGCGATCGAAAGGCGGCCACCAGCGGCAGGTGCGCGCGGCCCGCGGCAATGGCAAAGGACGCGGCGGCCACGAAAACGGTGAAATGCGCCAGGACAATCCGCCCGCCGGAGCAGGCCGCGCGGCGGGTCCACAATTGAAGCCCCTGGAGGGCGGCGGCGGCCAGGAACGTTCCTCCAGCCGCCGCGGCGACAGTGCCGGCGAGGGCCGTGCCGGCTCCCCACGCGCCCAGCAGCGGGACCAACGGGCTGCCGGCGTTGGCCATGGCGAACAGCGCCACGCGCCACAGCGGCGCGGGAGCGTCCAACCCGCTGGTATGCCAGCCATGGAGGTATTGCCCCAGCACCAGGAGGGCGGCGGCGCCCAGCAGGGCAATGCCGGCGCGGCCCACGCGCAGCCGCACCGCGGCCAGCAGGAGGGCGGGCCAGATGAGCAGCCCGTTGGCCATGGAGTAGCTGCACGCGGCGGCCAGCAGAAGGCAGGCTGCCATCCAGGCCCGGCGCCCGCGGGGATGGGCCGCTTCGGCGGCGCACATCAGGGCCCATAGGGCCGCCGCGCCGCAGGCGTACACCAGGAAGAACTGCACCTGGAAACCCCAGATGAAGTTGATGAACTGAGACGAGGAGAAGAGGCAGCACACGATGGCCCCTCCGAGCACCCGGCTATCCTCGGAATCGGTAACGCCGCTGCGTTTCGCCAGCCGCCACAGCAGCACGGCGAGCGCAGCCTGGACGGCGAAAGAGGCCGCCTGCGGAAACCACTCCCGGCCGTCGAACGCCCTATTGCCGATGGCGAAGAGCACCCGCGTGGCGACAATGCGGTGGTCGGCGTGCTGCGAAAAGAACCACCCGAGGCTGTAGCCCTGCTTCAGCCAGGTCATCCAGGTGTACCATTCGTCGGCGTAGAGCAGATTGCAGTGCGGCGCCACCACGGCGGCGACGGTCGTCAGAACGGTCCACACCGCCAGCGTCCCTGCCGCCAGGCCGGCCAGGCGGGACAAGCGGGAGTCGAAGCGGGAAAGCCACGAGCCATCGGCCATGTCGTCAGGTGCCATTATGGCAGAAGCGCCGGCGGCGCAAGACTGAATTCGCGGCCCGTCAGTTGCCCCTGGCCGCGACGTCCTTCTGCGTGGGCAACTGGGAGCTGTCCCAGCCGCCGCCGAGAGCCTGCACCAGCAAGACGCTGGCGGTGAGGCGCCGGGTCAACAGCTCAATTGCGGTTCGTTCGGCAGCCAGCGCCGTGGCTTGCGCCTGGATCACCGTGAGGTAACTGGTGGTGCCGGACTTATACTGCGCGGTGGAGACCGTCAGCGCCCGCTCGGCCGAAGCGACCGATTGCTCGGCGGTGACGCTCTCTTCGGCGAGCACGCGCAGCGCCGCCAGGTTGTCTTCCACCTGTTGGAACGCGGCCAGAACGGTCTGGCGATAGGCGGCGATGGTGGCGTCGAAAGCGGCCTGGCTCTGGGACACGGCAGCGCGGCGCCGGCCGGCGTCGAAGACGGTCTCGGCCATGGTGGCGCCGACGGAGAAGAAGCGGGCCGGCCAACTGATCCAGGTGGTGATGCGGTTGTTTTCGAGCCCCAGGGCGGCGCTGAGCGAGAGGTTGGGATAGTAGGCCGCCTGGGCGATGCCGATCTGTTCGTTGGCGGCGGCCATCTGGCGTTCGCCGGCGGCGATATCCGGCCGGCGCTCCAGCAGGACGGAGGGGACGGCGATGGGCACGGGCGGCGGCGGAGTCTTCAGAGTCATGCCCGGAATCGACAACCCGGCGGGGGGCTTGCCGATGAGCACGGCAATGGCGTGCTCCAGTTGGGCGCGCTGGATGGCGAGATCCTGCAAGGATGCGCGGGTGGCGTAGAGTTGGGCTTCCGCCTGGGCCACGTCGAGGTCGGAAGCGATTCCGCCGGCTCTGCGGTTCTTGGTCAGCGTCAGGTATTCCTCGTAGGATTGCAGCGTTCGCTGCAGAAGATCGGCCTGGCCGTCCTGTCCGTGCAGTTGGAAATAGTCCTGGGCCAGTTCCGATTGGTATAACAGGCGGGCGTTTTCGAGGTTGGCGGCGGAGGCCTGGGCATTGGCGGAGGCGGCGGTAACCCCGCGGCGGATGTTGCCCCACAGGTCGGGGGCCCAGGCGGCGGACAGCGGCAGCTCGAACGTGGAGCGCAGGCCGGAAGTAGAGGTGGGGCCGCTGCTTCCCCCCGCGCGCGATTCGGTGACCGATGGCGCCGAGGAGAGCGTGGGCGAAAGCGCGGCGCGCCCGATGAGGACGGCAGCGCGCGCTTCCCGGTACACGGCCTCGGCCTGGGCCAGGTTCTGATTGGAAAGGCTCACCTGCTCTTCGAGCGCATTGAGAGCCGGATCGTTGTAAATCTCCCACCACTTGCCCTTCAGCAGGCCGTCGCCGGGCTGAGCGGGTTTCCAGCCGCCGGCTTCCTTGAAGTCCGGCGGGGGCTGCTCCTTGAACGCCGGGGGCGCGGGCGCGGTGGGACGCTTGTAGTTGGGTCCGACCGTGCAGGCGCTCAGGAGAAGCGCCGCCAGGGCGGGCGCCAGTGCCGGGATTGTGGAGCGGGCGGGAAGCGTGCGCCGCATCTGGTCGCGTTTCTGCATGGTGTGCACTTTCGAGATCTCAGGCCTCCGTAACGATCGGGTCCTTGGGACGGCGGCGCCATAAGTGCAGGCCCGTCCACCAGTGCTGCAGGCGGTCGAAGTAGAGGTAGACCACCGGGGTGGTGTACAGAGTGAGCGCCTGGCTCACGATGAGACCGCCGATAATCGTGATGCCGAGCGGCCGCCGCAATTCCGCGCCCGTGCCCGTGCCGACGGCCAGCGGAACGGCGCCCAGCATGGCTGCGAAGGTGGTCATCATGATCGGGCGGAAGCGCAGCAGGCAGGCTTCGAAAATGGAGTCGCGCGAACTCTTGCCTTCCAGCCGTTCGGCGGCCAGGGCGAAATCGATCATGATGATGGCGTTCTTCTTCACCAGCCCGATCAACAGGATGATGCCGATGATGGCGATGACGCTCAGTTCCGTCCTGGTCAACATGAGCGCCAGCAGCGCCCCCACTCCGGCCGAGGGCAGGGTGGAGAGGATCGTAATGGGGTGAATGTAGCTCTCGTACAGGATGCCCAGCACCAGGTAGACGGCGGCCAGGGCGGCGGCGATGAGGACGGGCTCGCTGCCAAGCGAATCGCTGTAGGCCTTCGCCGTGCCGGCGAACATGGTCTGGATGGTGGGCGGCAGCCCGACCTTTCCGGCCGCCTGTTGAATGGCGTCCACGGCGTCTCCCAACGCGACCCCCGGCTGCAGGTTGAACGACAGCGTGACGGCCGGGAAAAGGCTCTGGTGCGCCACCGACAGCGGCGCAGTGGCGGGCGTGAACCGCGTGAAGGCGCTCAACGGAACCTGCTGGCCCTTGGGGGACCGCACGTAGATATCGCGCAGGATCGCCGGATCCTGCCAGTACTCCGGCGCCACCTCCATGATGATGTGGTACTGGTTCATGGGCTTGAACATGGTGGAGACCTGGCGCTGGCCGAAGGCGTCGTACAGTGTGTTATCGATCAGTTGCGGGGAAATCCCGAAGCGCGCGGCGGTGGCGCGGTCGTAGGTCACCACGGTTTGCAGCCCGCGGTCCTGCTGGTCGCTGGTGACGTCGGCGATGATGGGGATAGTTCTCAATTCCTGGTACATGCGGGGCGCGTAATCCACCAGGTCCTGGAGGTTGTCGCCGCGCATGGTGAACTGATACTGCGCGGCGCTCATGCGCCCGCCCACGCGGATGTCCTGGTTGGCCTGGAGGATGAGCCTGCCGCCGGGCACGCGGTTGAGTTTCGGCCGCAGGCGGGCAATCACCATGTCGGCGCTGACATCGCGTTCGTTGAGGGGTTTGAGGTTGATGAACATGCGCGCCGAATTGGAGCCGCCGGTGAAGCCGTTGACGACGTCCACGGCCGGGTCGGCCGCCACGATGTTCACCATCTCCAGGAGCATGCGGTTCATGGACTGGAACGACGTGGACTGGTCGGCGATGATCTGCCCGCCCAAACGCCCGTTGTCCTGCTGCGGAAAGAATCCCTTGGGAACCCTGATATAGAGATAGAAATTCAGGGCTATGGTGGCCAGCAGCACCATCAAGGTGACAAAGGAGTGGCGCAGCACGACGGTCAGCGTCCGTCCGTAGAAGGCGACCACGGCGTTGAAACCGCGCTCGATCGAACGGTACAGCCCTCCGTGGGCGACGTGCCCCTTGAGCAGGTGGGCGCACATCATGGGAGTGGCGGTGAGGGACAGGACCATGGAAACCAGGATGGCGACGGAAAGCGTCACGGCGAATTCGTGAAACAGGCGGCCCACCACGCCGCCCATCAGCAGCAGCGGAATGAAGACCGCGATCAACGAGGTACTCATGGTCAAAACCGTGAATCCGATTTCGGAAGCGCCTTTCAGGGCCGCCTGGAGGGGGTGCAGGCCTTTCTCCAGGTAGCGCATGATGTTCTCGATCACCACGATGGCGTCGTCCACCACGAATCCGGTGGAGATGGTGAGCGCCATCAACGACAGGTTGTCGATGCTGTAGTCCAGCAGGTACATGACCCCGAAGGTGCCGATCAGGGAGACCGGGACGACCACGCTTGGAATGAACGTGGAGCGGCCGCTGCGCAGGAACAGGAAGACCACCAGGATGACCAGCCCGATGGAGATCAGCAGGCTCCTTTCGACGTCGCTGACGGAGGCGCGGATGGTCACCGTCTGGTCCGAAGACACCTTCAGGTCGATACTCTGCGGGATGGCGGCCTTGAGCTGCGGCAGAATGGCGCGGATGCGGTCCACGGTGTCGATGATGTTGGCTCCGGGCTGGCGGTTGATCACGATCGATACCGAGGGTTTGCCGTTGAAGTAGCCGGCCTGGCGCAGGTCTTCGACCGATTCGACGGCGTCGCCCACGTCGGAGACGCGGATGGCGGTGCCATTCTTATATGCGATGACGAGGTCCCGGTAATCGGACGCGTTGAAGATCTGATCGTTGGCCCCGACTTCCCATAGCCGCAGGCCGTCGGTGAAATGGCCTTTGGGCGTGTTGGCGTTGTCGTTGTTGAGGGTGGTTCGGATCTGCTCGAAGCCGATGCCGTACTTGTGCAGGACCCGGGGGTTGAGCTCGATGCGCACGGTGGGAAGCGAACCCCCACCCACGCTCACCTGCCCCACGCCGGGCACCTGCGCCAGTTTCTGGGCCATGATGGTCTGCGCGGCGTCGTACATCTGGCTTTTCGACAGGGTGTTCGAAGTGAGAGCCAGCATGAGAATGGGCGCGTCGGCCGGGTTGACTTTGCGATAGCCCGGGTTGCTCGGCAGGTTGGCGGGGAGATAGCCTCGGGCGGCGTTAATGGCGGCCTGCACGTCGCGCGCGGCGGCGTCGATGTTGCGGCTGAGATCGAACTGCAGGGTGATCATGGCGCCGCCGAGCGAACTGGACGACGTCATTTCCGTCACCGAAGCGATGCGGCTGAACTGCCTCTCGAGCGGCGTCGCCACCGAGGACGCCATGGTTTCGGGGCTGGCGCCCGGCAGCCCCGCGTTAACGCTGATGGTGGGGAAGTCCACCTGCGGCAGCGGAGAGACCGGGAGGACGCGGAACGCCACCGCCCCCGCCAGCGCGATGGCGATGGTGAGGAGGGTGGTGGCGACCGGTCTGCGGATGAAGGGCTCGGAAATGCTCATCGCTTACTCTGCCGTCATCGGTTCCCGTCCCGCCACCGAATAACCTTCCGGGTGGCGGCGGAAGCGCCGCGCCAGGCGGTCGAACCACAGGTAAATCACCGGCGTGGTGTAGAGAGTGAGCAACTGGCTGAAGAGCAGGCCGCCCACGATGGCGATGCCCAGCGGCCTTCGCAACTCCGAGCCGGTGCCGCTGCCCAATGCCAGCGGGACGCCGGCCAGCATCGCCGCCATGGTGGTCATCAAGATGGGGCGGAAGCGCAGCAAACACGCCTGGTAGATGGCTTCGAGCGGCGGCATCCCCTCTTTGCGCTCGGCATCCAGGGCGAAATCGATCATCATGATGGCGTTCTTCTGCACAATGCCGATCAGCAACACGATGCCGATCAAGGCGATCACGCTGAAGTCGTTATGGGTGAGGTTGAGCGCCAGCAACGCTCCCACGCCCGCCGAGGGCAGCGTGGAGAGAATGGTGATGGGGTGGATGTAGCTTTCGTAGAGGACGCCCAGCACGATGTAGACGGTGACGAGGGCCGCCAGAATCAGCATCCATTCGTTGGCGAGAGAGGCCTGAAACGCCGCCGCCGTCCCCTGGAAGCCGGCTTGAATGCTCTCCGGCATGCCGAGATCGGCCTTCACCTTGTTGACGGCCGTCACGGCGTCTCCCAGGGACGCTCCAGGCGCGAGGTTGAACGACAGCGTGGCCACCGGGAACTGGCCCTGGTGATTGACGGTGATGGGCACGCTGGTCAGGGAAGTCTTGCTGAAGGCGGCGAACGACACCTGCCCGCCGTTGGGAAACGCCGACGACGAGGCAATGGGTCCGGCGCCGAAGGCGTTGTTGCCGGCCGCCGACGCCGTCGCCCCGGTGCTGGCGCTGGTGGAGGCGGCCGCGGCCGCGGCGGCGTTGGCCGAGGACGCGCCGCCGGTCGCGGTAGTGCCGGAGGATCCGCCCGAAACCACCCCCGACGAGGCGGCATTGCCCGTGCGGATGAACAGGTCGCGCAGATCCTGCGGGCTCCTCTGGAAAATGGGGTCAACTTCCAGCACCACGTGGTACTGGTTCAACTGCGTGAATATGGTGGAGACCAGGCGCTGCCCGTAGGCGTCGTACAGCGTCTGGTCCACGGCCGAGGGCGTAATGCCCAGGCGCGCCAGGGTGCCGCGATCGAACGAGATGACGGTGCGCAGGCCCTGCACCTGCTGATCGCTAGCCACGTCGCGGAGCATCGGCAACTGGCGAAGCCGGTCGAGCATCTTCGGAACGTAGCTGTTCAGCTCATCGGCGCTGGGATCTTCCATGGTGTACTGGAACTGGGTGCGGCTCACGCGGTCTTCCACCGTCAGGTCCTGCACGGGCTGCATGAACAGGGTGACGCCGGCGACGCCGTCCAACTTCGGCTGGATGCGCCGGATCACGTCGCTGGCGGAGATCCCGCGTTCGTCGAGCGGCTTGAGGTTGATGAGGATGCGCCCGCTGTTCAGGGTGGTGTTGGTGCCGTCGATCCCGATGAAGGAGGACAGGCTGTCCACCGCGGAGTCCTTAAGAATCGCTTTGGTCAGCTCCTGCTGCAACTCGCTCATGCCCTCGAAGGACACCGTCTGCGCGGCTTCCGAAACGCCCTGGATCACGCCCGTGTCCTGAATCGGGAAAAAGCCCTTGGGGATGTCCATGAACATCTTGAAGGTCAGTCCCAGGGTTGCGATGGCCACCAGCAGGGTGACGGTCTGGAAGCGCAGCACGAATTGCAGCGTCTTCCCGTAGAAGCCAATGATCGAATTGAAGGCGTGCTCGGAGGCGCGAAACAGGCGTGCCTGGGTCTGCTCGGGCCGGTGGTGCAGCAGCTTGGCGCACATCATGGGCGTGAGCGTGAGGGAGACCACGGCCGAAACCAGGATGGTGACGCTGAGGGTGACGGCGAATTCCCGGAACAGCCGCCCCACGATGTCGCCCATGAACAGCAGCGGGATGAGCACGGCGATGAGCGAAATGGTGAGCGAGACGATGGTGAATCCGATCTGCGCCGAACCCTTCAGGGCGGCCTCGAGCGGCGGCAAGCCCTGCTCGATGTAGCGCATGATGTTCTCGATCATCACGATGGCATCGTCCACCACGAAACCGGTCGAGATGGTAAGCGCCATCAGCGTCAGGTTGTTGAGGCTGTATCCCAGCAGGTACATGACGCCGAACGTCCCCACCAGCGAAAGCGGCACCGCGACGCTGGGAATGATGGTGGCGCTGAGGTTGCGCAGGAACAGGAAGATCACCATGACCACCAGCCCCACCGTGAGCATCAATTCGAACTGCACGTCCGTCACGGAGGCCCGGATGGTGTTGGTGCGGTCGGTGAGAATGCTGACCTGAATGGCCTTGGGAAGCGTGACGGTGAGGGTGGGCAGCAGCGTCTTGATCCGGTCCACCACGGAAATAATATTGGCGCCCGGCTGCCGCTGGATGTTCATGATCACTGCCGGAACCTGGTTCATCCAGGCCGCCTGGCGGATGTTCTCGGCGTCGTCCTTAATCCTGGCGACGTCGCTCAATTTAACCGGAGCGCCGTTCTTGTAAGCGATCACCAGCGGCGCGTAGTCGGCGCTGGACAGTAACTGGTCGTTGGCGCCGATCTGGTAAGCGTGGTGCGGGCCGTCGAAATTGCCCTTGGCCTGGTTGACGTTGGCCGCCAGGATGGCGCTGCGCACGTCTTCCAGGTTCAACCCGAACGAAGCCAGGGCCGTCGGATTCGCCTGTATCCGCACCGCCGGTTTCTGGCCTCCCGAGATGGAAACCAGCCCCACGCCGGGAAGCTGCGAAATCTTGGGCGCCAGGCGCGTGTCCGCCAGGTCCTCGACTTTCGACAGCGGCATGGTCTTGGAGGTGAGCGCCAGGGTGAGGATGGGCGTGTCGGCGGGATTCGTCTTGCTGTAAATGGGCGGCGAGGGCAGGTCGGCGGGGAGAAACGTTCCGGAGGCGTTGATGGATTGCTGCACCTGCTGCTCGGCCACGTCGATGCTCAGGCTGAGCTTGAACTGCAAGGTGATGACGCTGCTTCCGTCGGAACTGGTGGAGGTCATCTGCTGCAGCCCGGG
>Ga0209039_10004061_pt1 | contig 10953 bp, 9 predicted proteins | sample BogFormECP12_OM1_FD_188238 | JGI IMG/M metagenome (GOLD analysis project Ga0209039, IMG submission 188238) | Bog forest soil microbial communities from Calvert Island, British Columbia, Canada - ECP12_OM1 (SPAdes) (version 2) | ecosystem: Environmental > Aquatic > Freshwater > Wetlands > Bog ... | reverse complement strand
TCAGCCGGGCCCGAAATCCTCTCCGTCTGCTCGCTGGCGCCGGGAGGATTCCGCGCGGGGGCTCGGGGGGAGTCAACGGAGCCACTGGAAAAGCTGATAGGGCAGGTGATTCGCGTATCGGATTCGTGGGAGTCCACAAAGACAGCGTAGACATCTGTTCGCGTTGCAGGCACCCGCGGTCTTCCCACAAGGGCACAAAGGGCGCGTCCAAAGACGGCTGCGACGCGGGAGAGTGCGCCTGCGACCACTTCGCTTCCTGACGCGCGGTCGACAGGCTCCGCTTCGAGGCCGTTGCGCGGCTGCCGTTAGCCGAGAGGACGGAGGCCGACGTGACGGAGCCCCAGGCGAAGGTTTATACCCAATATTTATGGCGATGTAGATTCCATATGGGGAAGATCAAGGTCGCAATCGCCGGCGTGGGGAACTGCGCCTCTGCAATCGTACAGGGGATCCACTACTACTCAGAGAGAGGCGCCGACGAGGGGCTGACCTACTGGAAGGTCGGAAAATACACGCCGGAAGACGTGGAGTTCGTGGCCGCGTTCGACGTCTCCGCCAGGAAAGTCGGGAAAGACCTCTCGCAGGCCATCCTGCAAGCCCCCAACAACACGGTGAAGATCTTCGACGTCCCCAGCATGGGCGTTTCGGTGAAAAAGGGCCCCCTCCTTGACGGCCTCGGCAAATACCTGAAGGACGTGGTGCCCGTCTCCTCTCAGAAGGAGGTTGACGTCGTGGAGGAGCTGGAGAGGACCGGGGCAGAGATCCTGGTCAACTACCTGCCGGTGGGGAGCACGAACGCCTCCCACACCTACGCTGAGGCGGCGATCGAAGCCGGAGCCGCGTTCATCAACGCCATACCCGTCTTCATAGCTTCCGACTCGGTGTGGGCAGCGAGGTTCGCAAAAGCCAAGCTGCCGTGCGCCGGGGACGACGTAATGAGCCAGGTTGGCGCCACGGTGCTCCACAAGACCCTCGTGAAGATGGCGATAGACAGGGGGGTCAAGGTCGACGAGACCTACCAGCTCAACATCGGCGGGGACACCGACTTCCTCAACATGCTGGAAGAAAGCAGGCTCAAGGACAAGAGGGAGAGCAAGACGAGCGCCGTCAGGGCAATGTCGCCCTACGAGGTCCCGACCCGGATCGGCCCCAGCGACTACGTCCCGTTCCTTGAGAACGACAAGGTCTGCTACATCTGGCTGAAGGGGAAGTACTTCGGTGGGACGGTCGTCAAGATGGACGTCAAGCTGCGCGTGATCGACGCCTACGACAGCGGAGGAGTGATGGTCGACGCCATCAGGGGGACCCGCATAGCCCTCGACAGGGGCGTCTCGGGGCAGCTGACTAGCCTCTCCGCCTTCTGTTTCAAGCACCCCCCGACTCAGATGCCGTATCCGGAGGCGAAGGCGGCCTTCGAGGCGTTTACTGCGGGGAAACGGGAGCGGTAGCCGACAGCTTCCTTCTGACGTAGAAAGCGGTAGCCAGCACGCCGATGAGAACCACGACTGATGGCAGCGTGTACCTTGTGAAGACGTCCTCTCCGACGACGATCGCCTTGCTGGGAACCGGGCTTCTGACAGTCGCGCCTGCGTAGGTGAAGGTGAGGTTCCCCGCCGAGGTCAGGAGGGAGACCCCGGAGCTGGCCTGGGCCGTCGCGTTCGCAACATAAGTCTGCAGAGGCCCGAGCTGCGCCACGGACAGGGTCAGGCTCCCCCCCTTGTAGACCGCGTTCTGCAGATTGCTCAGAGTCATGGTCGACGGGACCGGGAGCGAGAACGTGACGTTGGAGACCTGCGCTCCCGATGGGTTGTGAATCGAGACGCCGATGGAGAACGGCCTTCCTTCAGTCGGACTGGAAGGGAAAGCGGCTATCGAAACGGTGAGGGGCTTGAAGACGGTCGCAGAGGGACCGGGCTGGCTGAGGGTGTACAGGAATCCTCCGAAGTACATGCTCGCCTTTGTCGGAGCCGAAGTGGCGTTGCCGTAGGAGTTGATTGCGGTCACCGTGTAGGAGACGTTCAGGTCCCCCCCGATTCCGATTGACGGGGCGTACTTCAGCGGGAGTGGGGAGAACGTGGCGATGCCGTCGAAGTTGTCTGCGAACGACTGGAGGGTGGCGTTGTAGACTGTGAAGGGGCCGTGGTTGACGGCATCCAGCCTTACCGCCGAACTCATCCCCGCGAAGAAGGAGGGCGGGGAGAAGTGCTTCGCAAGGACGACTCCTGAAGGTGCGGCGATCCCGTTGGAGGCACCGGATAGGGAGAGGCCCGCCGTTTGCGCCTGGAAGGTGAACGGGGCAAAGAGATAGTTCAGATGCGAGGAGAGGTCGAATTCCATCGAGGCATGCCAGTTCCCAGAGACGAGCAGCGTCGGCGGCGAGAGGGTGACCCGGCCTCCGGAGCACGAGACACCCGAGCCCTTTGCCGTACCGCATGCCAGGCCCGGAGGGAGGGCCCCCGAGGCCGTGAAACCGGTGAGATTGGCTGGACCCCCGTTCGCAGCGGCAAAAGCCAGGGTCAGGTTGGTCAGGCCCGAAGCGAGGGGAGAGACTGAGGCGCTGAGCGTCAGTGTGGGCAGTCCCAGGCTCATGGCAGCGTGAGTGAACTGGACAGGGATGCTGTTGGTGACCGCCGTGACGTTCTGCCCCGACGGCGTGGAGTAGGAGACCGTGTAGGCCGTCGGCGAGATGCCCCCCGTGAGGCCGCGCGAGGTGATGGAGACCGGAACGGTGATGGAGCTTCCCGCGGAGAGCCCTCCTTCCTGCTGGTCGGCGACTACGGCCGACGAAGCCGTGAGGGTCCCGACATTCTTCACGGTGACATTGAAGAGCTGCGTCGAGCCCACGGGGCCCTCGGAGTTCTTCGCGGGGGTCAGGAAGGCGTAGAGCACAGGGTTGTCAGCGCCGAGCGATAGCGCTACCGGGTTGCTGCTGGCGGTCCCATTGAACTCCATCGAGCCGACGTCGTAGGTGTAGGCGACTGAAGCGGGCGGCACCGTCACCTGCTGAGTACTGTCGCCAGTATACTCGAGCACATACGTGGGGCTCACCGAGAGGCCAGTCGCGACCCTCTCGGGTGGCACCGTCGAGTTGCCCTTGACGAGCCTGAAGAACCCATAGGACTTCCACCAGTCATCGGAGAACCCGGCCGTCTTGATGGCAGACGTCCCGGACGGGTTGCTCAAGGAAATGGTGACGGAAACGTTCTGGTCGTGCATCAGGACCCCCCGGTCGACGACCCTCCTGGCCTGGAGCAGCTCGGGCGTCTGGTCGACCGTGACGTTAAGGCCGTATACCTTTTGAAGACGAGATAGGCTCAGCTCGTACGCTCCCGATCCCTTGGAAGTCGTCAGGACCGCAGCCTTGTCGCTGGAGTTTACGGAGCCGTCCATGAACCTGACATAGATGACCGACGAGGAGCTAGTGTTGGACGCTCCCAGAGAGGTCACCGTGGCCCCGAAGTAGGTTAGGATAGTGGGCTGGGAGGCGGTCGTGAGGGCCTTGCCGGCGATCGACCCCACAGTCAGGTTGTGGGCGAACCAGGAACCCTCCCTGATGCCCTGCAGGCTGGCAATCGGCGACTGAAGGGTTGTGAAGGCCGATGCGCTGAAGGCCGAGGCGAATCCCCCCTCCCGGGCAGGGACGAGCTGGAGCAGGGTGGATGGCACGATGTCTGCAAACGAAAGGGGGGTGTAGAACCTGTAGACCCCGCTCGAGTTGGAATAGGAAGCGAATGAAGCGAGAATGTACGAGTCGAGCGAAGAAGCCGCGGAGAGCGCTGTCGAGTACGAGTCAGCGCCGACGGTGAGGAAGGCGCCCTGAGGGGGCACGAACGGGACTGGGATCAGATTGTAACCGTTGGGCCCGAAGACCTGGAAGTCCGACGACCACGAAGTGGTCTTCAGCATCGTGAGATTGTACCAGCTCACTCCCGCGTCTCCCTCGACGGCCGCGATGCTTGGGGACGTGGCGTTCACCCCGTCGAAACTCATGAACCAAAGCGCGTTCGTCCCGGCGACGTAGGCGGTGATCTTCTCGGAATAGGCCTGAGAGGCGCTGACACGCTGGGCGGGGACAAGAGAAAGCGTAAGCAAGGTGAGCACTAGGAAGGCCAGGGCGGCGGAACGCTTCAATCGAGACTCCGAAGGCCGACGGATTTAGCCTATTAAACTGTGGCGCCGGAGATTACCTTTTTCGTGGTGAGTCTTCTGACGGGTCGTCGACCCCGCGCTCGTTGAGGCAAAAGACGGCGTCCCTCTCTGGGTGATAGGGGCTGTCCACCATCCTCGCAATCCTGTTCTTGGCCGCCTTCCTAAGGTAGATTCTGTAGGTGCTCGTGTGGGCGACCACGTTCCCGCCCGTGGGCCTTGTAGGGTCCCCGAAGAAGCTGTCCGGCGCCGCCTGAACCTGATTCGTCAACACCACCGCCAGGTTGTAGATCTCGGCCGTCCTCAGCAGCTGGTGCATGAATCGGTTCAAGCGCTGCTGCCTCTCGGCGAGGGTCGCCCGCCCAAGAAACTCAGCCCGGTAGTGGGCCACGGCGCTGTCTAGGATCACGAGCTTGACCTTGTTCGCCTCGATTACCTTCCCCAGATCCTTCACGATAAGCTCCTGGTGGGCGCTGTTGTAGGCCCTTGCGACCGTGATCCTCTTCAGGACTTCCTCGGAATCGAGCTTCCTGGCTTCGGCGATTTCGGCAATCCTCTCCGGCCTGAAGGTCCCTTCAGTGTCGATGTAGATCGACCCCGCCTCCAACCCTCCCTGGGCTTTCGTCGTCTGGGCCATCACGCAGAGGGTGTGACAGATCTGGCTCTTGCCGCTCCCGAACTCCCCGTAGAACTCAGTCAGTGCCCAGGTCTCTATCCCTCCCCCCAGCAGGTCGTCAAGGTTCTTAGAACCGGTCGAGACCCTGTCGATCGCCTTCCTCTTCACGAGGAGGTCGGCCGCGTTGATGAAGTCAGGCTCGAGCCTGTTCAACTCCACGAGCTTCTTCCTGGCCTTGTTGTTCAGATCCACTGCCTTCGTCACGTCGATGTCCACCGCGTCAGCTATGTCCATGGGGCCCGCGGTCGCGAGGTCGAGCACGTTGTGGATCCCCGCGTCGATGAGCTTCTGCTTGGTGGCCGGCCCCACCCCTGGCAGCGAGTCTAGCTCCAGGTCCTCTTCAGTTTCAGGCATCGGGCCCGACGACCGTTCTCTGCTAAATAAGCATGACCTAGGGAGAGAGTCGTGAAACTGTTCGGGGGAAGAGGCTGGCCGACCTGATGTGCTTGAGTCCCGCTATCCATCTGGTCGTCCTCTCGACTCCGATTCCGAACCCTGAATGCGGGGGCATTCCGAACTTCCTGAGCTCAAGGTACCATGAGAACGCTTCCGCGGGGAGTTCCTGGCTCGCTATCCGTTCCATCAGCTGGGACTGGTCGTGGATCCTCTGGCCGCTAGTCGCGAGCTCCCCGATCCCTTCGGGGGCCATCAGGTCCGCCGACTTCGTGACCTTCGGCCGGTCCGGATAGGTCATGTGGTAGAAGCTCCTGGCGGATAGCGGGTAATCGGTGACGAAGAAGGGGGTGTCCTGGCTCTTGCTGATCACCCTCTCCGCTTCTGCGCCTATGTCGTCCCCCCATTCGAACGGGTGGCCGCCCCGCGTCGCCACCTCCCTGGCCTCGTCGTAGGTCATCCTCGGCAGGGGTAGGGCGACTTCCTTCAGCGTCCGGCCGAGCGTCTTCAGGTCCGCCTGCCTGTTGTCGAGGACCCGCTTCACCATCGATGCGAGCAGCCCCTCCACGAGGCCCAGGTTCGCCTCCTGGTCCGCGAAAGCCTGCTCGGCTTCTATCATCCAGAACTCTGTCAGGTGCTTGTTCGTTTTCGACTTCTCAGCCCTGAAGGCAGGCTGGTAAATCCAGACCTTCTGCAGGGCCGGCAGGGCGGCCTCCTCGTAGAACTGGGCGCTCTGGCTCAGGTAGGCGTTTCTCCCGAAGTAGTCCACAGGGAAGAGGGTAGACCCACCCTCGACCGCGGCCTGGACGAAGGTTGGGCCGCTGATGAGGGTGAACCCCTTCCCCCTGAAGTAGTCGAAGGCGGCGCCCACGACCTCGGTCCTGATCCTCATCGTCGCTATCGCCTTCGGCCCCCTGATGCTGAGGTGCCGCCTGTCGAAGAGGTAGGAAGCCGACTTCACTGCCGTCTTCGTTATCGGCCAGCTGTCAGACTTTGCGACGATCTCGAACTCGGCAGCGGAGATTTCGCGCCCTCCGGGCGCCCGCCTGTCCTCTCTGACCTCCCCCCTGGCGATCACCGCAGACTCCTTCGTCGCGCCCTTGGCCGACTCGAACGCATGCTCAGGGATGGAGCCCTTCCTCGCGGAGACCTGGACGTACCCCGTCCCGTCCCTCACGATCGCAAAGACCAGCCCCCCGACAGCGTGCTTCCGCGCGACCCACCCTCGGACCTCGACCTTGGCGCCCGACGGCGACCCGAGGACCTCGACGGCGCTGCGGACCGCGTACTCTCCATCTCTCACGTTGGGGGCCTCGCCAGTCTGAGAGTAAAAAGCATGACGTTGGGTCGCCCGGGCGCGATGAGGGACTTCCGCAAAGGCCCTGGACCCTGCCCTAACGCGCCCTTGCGGAGATGGATTTCACGACCTCTTCCGCGGCGTTGAACTTTGACGCGTATTCGCCCAGCCTGGTCACCCGCTCCACTGTCCCCCCGGTCAGGAGAGACTCGATCGCCTCGAGGGCCCGGCCGGTGGTCAGTTCGTCCTGACCGACGCAGAGGGAGACGCCGAGGCGCTGGGCCTTCAGGGCGTTCCCCTCCTGCTCTGACTGCTTCGGAATCGGCACAAGGACTGATGGCTTCGAAGCCGCGATGGCCTGGCTCACCGTTCCGTGCCCCGCCCTGGACACCACCACGTCGCAGGAAGAGAAGAATGCGCCCGGGTCCCTGCACCAGCCGAAGTACCAACCTCCGGGGATCTCCCTCGCCTCGGAATCGGCAGCCGGGTCCCCACCCGACACTACGAAGACGAACCTATCTGAAAGCTTGCGCGACACTTCCAGCGCCCGTTCAAGGAACGGACCGCGGGTCTTCGGAGGCCCCGAGACCTGCCAGAAGACTTTCTTCCGTGGGATCGAAAGGAGCTTCGTTGCGAGCGGGTCCAAGGCGGACCCGAAGGACCCCCGGAGGAACCCGATGTACCTCGTCTTCCTCACCCTGTTCCCCCACAGGTTCCTCTCGCTGATGGTATAGGGAGGGGGGAGGTCGGGGAGGAGGATCTCGTCGCTGAGCTCCCAGAGCTTCCCCATGGCGGCGGTCAGTCCCGCCGAGAGGAGGCTGACAGAGGGGCGGTCGCGGCCGTGGGGGCTCGCCAGCCTCAGCTGGTTCAGGACCGCTATGACTGGGATTCCGGCGAGCTTGGCCGCGATAACCGTCGGGAGCGAGGAGTCGCTCAGGACGACCTGCGGCCGGAATTGCGCGATGTTCCGCGCTTCCATGTACGTCTGCCGGTAGGTCCGTGCCATCGTCAGCGGCGAGGCGACCATCGTCTCCCTCAATGAAAACGCTCCGTCCTCAGAGTAGCGGACGTCGACCAGCGGGAGCTCGTTGCAGCCGTAGCCCCTTCCTTTCACCATCCGAGCCACCTCCCCCGAGCTCGAGAACCGCACTTCCTCTCCCCTCCCGGAGGCGAGGTCGGCCACCTCGAGCATCCTGGTGGCGTGCCCGAGGCCTGAGCCGAAGCAGCCTATGTATACTCGCACCATTCGACGGCACTCAGATCTTCACGCGTTCGACGTCCCCCTTCGGTCCCTTCTCGGCGAATATCTCTGCCTGGAAGACCTGAACCTCGGTCTCCTTGTCGAGCCACGCGTCGGGGGGGAGCCCCGCCTTCATGCAGGCTTCGGACAGGAACTCCTCCGGCCCGAGGCCGAACTCGGTCGCCACCTGAGGGAGCAGCAGGCCGCTGAAGTGGGCGCGCGACATTATCAGGCCGTCCTCGCCGATCCTGACCTGCCCAGGGATGTCCTGCCTGCGCTGAGCGTGGACCGCGGTGGGATGGGTGAGGACGCTCACCTCCACGACAATGGACCTCAGCTCTCCGGAGCCGACCGGGTGGAACCGAGGGTCCTCGGACGCGGCCATCACGGTCGCCTCCTGTATCGCCTCCCCGAGCTTCTTCACTGGGTAGGGGAACCCGATGCATCCCCTGAGCTTCTCGTGGCCTGCCTCCGTGGTGTTCAGGGTGACAAAGACGCCCCGCATCTCGGACAGGAACCCCGTGTCCCATGACCTGAGCTTGGGATTCTTGCCGCCGACGAAGGAATCCAGAGTCTCCCTGGCCAGCCCGACCGCGGCCCTCCCCTCTTCATCTGACAATCGCAACTACCACCACGAACCCTGGCTATGCCCTGTGGCCGAAGGCCCGTTCGAGGTTGCTTAACTTTTTCCAGTGTCCCCCCCTCCAGTAGAATTGGCCGCATTCCGTGCAGACCAGGAAGAGTCGGTGGCGCCGCAGCACCGACGCCGGGACTTGAGGCGCAGCTTCCTCCCGGGGAACGGGGACAAGCTTCCCGTTGCAGAGAGAGCACAGAGGGGGGCCTCGCTCGACCCGGATTCGCGCCGCCTTCGCCCCGCCCAGGAGTGAGGAGATGCGCCTCCCGTCGGTCCTCCCGGAGACTAGGAGAGCAGGGACCCCTTTCGAAGCCGCTCTGCCGATGAGGGCCCCGTCAGACGTGAGGATTACCCGCGATTCGGCCTTTGCGAGGGTGATGAGCCCTTCGTCGCCCCCCCGACTGTAGTAAGCAGTGTCGAACCCAAACGCCCTCAGCTTCCTGGCGAGCGAGCCAAGCATCGCGTCTGCGGCGAACTTCGACAGTCTGCCCGGCATGCGAGCCGGCCTCACCTGGTCGTCTCTGCGGACTTTACCAGAGCGAAGAGCTTTCTAGCAGACGGGTCCTTTTCGAAATGGCCCCTGATGGGGGAGACTATTTCGTCCAGGGCCTCTGCGACCCCCTTCTTCAGGTCCGCCGGGTGCAGGTCGCCCCGGACGTAGGCAAGATCCAGCTCCGAGGAGGATCCGAACTCGACCGTCCCACCGTATTTCTCGGGGCGTTCGATCTTCAGAGACTTGCTCTTCCTGAAGATGATGTACTTCGAGTACTCGACCAGCGCATTCCCTTCCAACACCTTCGGTGGGCAGTAGGCCGAGTTCACCTTGCGCAGGATCTCTTCCCTGCTGTCGTGGACGAAAATCGAGGTCTCGGGCTTGCTCTTGCTCATCTTGCTGGCGATTTCCGTGTCCACGGCCCCGTTCTCGTCGAAGCCCTCCGGCTGCTTGTTCCCCTGGAGCCCGATGAGCATGTGGTGGTGGACCGCCACTGGCTTCTTCCACTTCATCTTTCCGGCGACCTCCCTGGCCAGGATGTTAGCGCGCCTCTGGTCGAGCCCAAGTTGGCAGATGTCGACGTCGAGCCAGAACACGTCGGCGACCTGCATCATAGGGTAGAAGAGTTGGGCAGTCTGGACAAGCTCCCCGGCTGTCCTCCCCATGATTGTAATCGCCCTCTGGGTCCTGGCGAGGGTCGAGTTCTGGGCCACTGTAATTACCTTCTTCCAGTAGTCCGCCTCCTCGACCACGTCGCTCGTCCAGACCACTTCGACTTTGCTCATGTCCACCCCCGCCGCCTTCCAGACCTCGACGAAGTACTCCCCCACCTGCCTGATCTTCACCAGGTCGCCCCCCATCTTCCCGTTCACCCAGGCGAACCAGTCCGCCAGCAATAGCTTCACCTTCACACCTGCGTCCAGGAGGTCAGAGACTAGGATTGGCCGAAGGACCCCGAACGGGAGGTGGGCCAGGCCGCTCGGCTCGAACCCGTCGTAGGCCGTCGGATGGGCATTGGTCTCGAGCAGTTGCCTCAGCTCGGTCTCGGTGATTATTTCCTCGCCAACGCGCCTGATACGTTCGAGTCTCGTCTCAATGTCCAAGGCTGTGCCCTCCCGATGAGACGTCAGTTAAAACCGTTGGTGAGGAGGCGGACGCCGACCGAGGAAGACGGCGCTCAGGCGCTTGGCTGTTCACGCGGAGTGCGCCGAGCCAGAGGGAGCGCGGAGACCGCCAACCCGAAGATGAGTATCCCGATGGCCTGGTGCAGCGCCACGAGGACCGCATAGAGGCCTTGGGCCACCACTGCCCCGCCGAGCACAACTTCGGCCACGAGCAAGAGGGAGGCCCCTATCAGGATCCTGTCGGCCGGATGCTGCTTCTGCTTCCAGAAGATGAAGGTCGTCACGAAGAGGAGAAGTGTTGAGAGGGCGGCTAGAAGCCGGTGCGAATACTCAGCGACTGGGGCAAGGATAGGAGGGGGAAGCAGATTGCCTAGGCAGAGCGGCCAGTCGGAAGGGACCACGGATCCGCATGCCTCCCCGAAGTCGGCCGCGGTGACGTACGCCCCGACGACCAGAAGAAGGAATAGGGACACGACGGTAGCAGTCAGGAGAGCGAGCCTGCCCTGCAAGGGACTGGGATGCATCCCCCGGTGTCTTAAGGTGTTGCTAGGCCTTGGTAAGGGACTCGAGCTTCTGCTTGAAGATGGCAGCCGGGACGGCGCCGATGACTATGTCCTCGACCCTCCCCTTCGAGAAGAACATCACAGTGGGTATGCTCATGATGCCGAACTGGCCGGCCAGTTCTTGGTTGTCGTCGGTGTCTATCTTCACGAACTTCGCCTTTCCCTTGTACTCCTTTGAGAGCTGCTCAAGGACGGGAGCGATGATCTTGCACGGACCGCACCAGTCCGCATAGAAGTCTACGACAACCGGCAACTCAGAACGGACTACTTCGGCCTGGAATTTGTCGCCCTGAATCTGGAGGATTGTCTCACTCATCTCTTTCTCACCTGAAAAGTCGACCGAGAATCCCTGCTTATATTTCTGCCTGGGGCGGGTTCTGTTAACTT
>Ga0209039_10004060_pt1 | contig 10954 bp, 7 predicted proteins | sample BogFormECP12_OM1_FD_188238 | JGI IMG/M metagenome (GOLD analysis project Ga0209039, IMG submission 188238) | Bog forest soil microbial communities from Calvert Island, British Columbia, Canada - ECP12_OM1 (SPAdes) (version 2) | ecosystem: Environmental > Aquatic > Freshwater > Wetlands > Bog ... | reverse complement strand
GTGATCCAGAAGGTCGGCATCGAAAACGCGAAAAAGGTCATCGCGATGCGGCGGCGCCTGCGCGAACTGTTGGCGTTATATGGGGGCAAGGCCATACATCCCGTCTTCGGGCTGCCCGGCGGGGTCGCCCGGCGCTTCACTCCGGAAATGCAAAGGCAATTCAAGGAAGTTGCGGATGAGGCGATTGCTTTTGCGGGCTTCACTCTGAAGATCTTTGACGAGCTCGTGCTGAGCAGGCGCGAATACCTCGACCTGATTACGTCTTCCGATTACTCTCACCGCACGTACTACATGGGATTGGTCGACAAGAACAACTGCGTCAACTTCTATGACGGCAACATTCGCGTGGTCACGCCAACCGGCAACGAGTGGAGAAAGTTCGCAGCGGCGAACTACCTTGACGTCATCGCCGAGCATGTCGAGCCCTGGACCTACGCGAAATTCCCCTACCTGAAACCGTTGGGCTGGAAGGGATTTTCCGAGGATGCCGACACCAGCATCTACAGCGTCGCGCCGCTGGCACGGTTGAACGCCGCCGACGCCATGCCCACGCCGCATGCCCAGAAAGGGTACACCCGCTACTTCACCACCCTCGGCGGCAAGCCCGTGCACCACACGCTGGCCAATCATTGGGCGCGACTGATCGAGTTGATGTACGCAGCGGAGCGCATGCAAGAGTTGGCTAACGACAACAGCCTCCTCTCTCCGGAATTTCGAACGATTCCGTCAGCAGTCCCCACGGAGGGCGTTGGTGTGGTCGAAGCCCCGCGGGGATCGCTCATTCACCACTACCAGACCGACGAACGTGGCCTCATCCGGCGCGCGAACCTGATCGTGGCAACCCAGAACAATGCGGGACGCATGGCCATGAGCGTCGAAAAGGCGGCAAAGGGAGTTATCCACCACGGCCACGTTTCAGACGGAATCTTGAACCGGATCGAGATGGCGTTCCGGGCCTACGATCCGTGCGACGCCTGCGCGACCCATGCGCAATTGGGCAGCACGCCCATGGTCGTAACGGTTCGGAATCGGGAAGGAAAGCCGATCATGTCACTGACTCGCACCGGGGACGGACGTATCCTCAGGCAGTGAGACGTGTAAAGCAGTGATCTCCGGGAGGACTGAACGATGAAGGCTTATGTGGTGGTGACCGCAAGAGCAGGAACTGCGCGTGAAATTGCTGATGCCATGGCCGCCCTGCCGGGCGTCCAAATGGCCGATGCATGCTGGGGCGGTGGCGATGTTTACGCGGTAGTTGAGTTTCCGGCCTGGAAGGATCTCAACGGGTTAGTGCTGGACAAAGTGCACTCGATGCCGGGTGTCATTCGCACCGAAACCCACGTCGCCGTCGAACGCTAGAGCAGCCGTCGAGACTGGCAAACCAGAACGCGAAAAGCGCAGAATCGTGCGTGCCAGGCTTGAGGGTTGCAGCAAGACAGAAGTGTGCCACCGGATACGATAATGCTTCCCCGTCCAGCTTTATGATCAAGTCAGCCCTGATCCACGCCATCGGCGGGAGTTGAGGGTAGCAGCCGGCTGACGGTGTAACCCACGACCATAGTGGCGCAGCTACCCAGCGCGACGTACCACGTGAACGGCACGCGCGTGAACAGCCATAGGTACATGTTCAGCAGAAACCCAAACAACATTCCGGTCATTGTGCCTCTCTCTGAGGCGCGCTTCGTGAGCACTCCCAGGAGAAACACGCCCAGCAACGATCCGTAGGCGACTGACGCGATCGACAACCCAACCTCCAGCACCTTACCGCCGTGCCTCGCCATGATCGCGAGTGCAAACAGCACCAGTGCCCAAGCCATGGTGGCGAGACGCGATACTCGCACGCGGTGCTCGTCGCTGGCCTGCGGGCGCCATCGGCCGTAGAAATCGACAACCGTCGTCGACGACAACGAGTTCAGCGCTGCGCTGAGGTTCGACATGGCCGCCGCCAGGATGGCCGAGATCAGCAGACCGCTGATTCCATGCGGCATCTTGGTCACCACGAACGTCGTGAAGATCGTGTCCGTGCGCATGAATGGCACGACCGGCGGAAACAACTTGTAGAAGACGAACAACATCGCGCCCACCATCAGGAACAGCGAGAACTGCCCCATCACCACAATCCAACTCGACATCAAGGCAATCGTCGATTGCCGCTCGCTGCGTGCGGCCAGAAGCCGCTGCACAATGAGCTGATCGGTGCCATGGCTCGCCGTGGTGAGAAATGCGCCGCCGATCAAGCCAGACCAAAAGGTATAGGTGGAGTAAAAATCCCACGAGAAATCGAACACGCGAAACTTGCCCGCCTCGCCCGCGATCGACTGGACGGTGCTCCATCCTCCCGGCACCAGGTGCAGGATGGTGAAAAAACCGACGAGGGTCCCGCTGATGTAGATGGCCAGTTGCACCACGTCAGTCCAAATGACCGCGGCCATGCCGCCCTCAAAGGTGTAGATCAGGGTCAGCAAGGTGACGATGGCGATCGCCGACACATCGCGCGCGAAGTCGCTCAACCCCGCCAGAAGACTCGACAGTGCAATGCCCACGACGATCGCCACCGCAAATACACGCACGCCCTCTGCGGCGGCGCGAGTGATGAGAAACAGGCCGGCGGTGAGCGCTCGCAGTTTCTGACCGAAGCGGCGCTCCATGAGTTGATACGCGGTGACCAGCTCGCCTCGGAAATATTGCGGAATCAAAAGGAAACTGACGATCAAGCGCCCAACGAAGTAGCCGATTACGAGTTGCAGAAAACGGAAGTCCTTCTCATAGGCAAGTCCCGGCACGCTGATGATGGTCAGCGTGCTGGTTTCCGCAGCCACGATGGAAAGCGAGATCGCCCACCAGGCGATTTGCTTGTCAGCGAGGAAGTAGTCTTTCAGGGTTCGTTGGTGCTTGCGAAAGCGCAAGCCAAAGGCCGTCACCCCGGCCAGGTAGACGACGATGACAGCGAGATCGATGGCGTTCAGGCCCATCCGCAGTTGCTCTCCCGGCTTGTCTGACTAGGCGATCCAACTCCGGTCGCATCGTACTGGTTCGGCTGGCCTCCAAGGAGCTGGTGCAGTCGCGCACACCACCTGCCTTGGTAAATCGTCAGTTGCGTGCAGCGCCGGAGAGCGGGACAATATTCGAAGTTTGCTCTCGTGTACAAATCTGTCGGAGGTTGAAGTATGCCGGCCATTCGAGCCATCGGTTTCGCAATCTCATCCCTTAGCTTGGCTTTGCTGCTGATTTGTCCCAGTGTCGCTGGGGCGCAGGACAAGGTTATCAAGTCCGACGCAGAGGTCAGTTCGGACCAGCAAGCCCCAGCCATTACCGACGAAGACATCCAGATGCTGCGCAAGAACTTGCGCTCGGAACGCAAGCAGGTGGTCGCTGCCAACATGAAGCTGACCGACGCCGAAGCGGAGAAGTTCTGGCCCGTCTATGAACAGTACATCTCTGAACTGGTCAAGAACAATAATATGAAGTACGACCTGATCAAGCAGTACGTTCAACAGCAAGGGAATCTGACCGATACGCAGGCCGAAGCCGCCGTGAACCAGTGGATCCAGGTGGATGAATCGGTTGCGCAATTGAGGTTGAAGTATGTGCCTCTCTTCCGTAAGGTGCTGTCCGCGAAAAAAACGGCGCTGTTTTATCAGGTGGACCGCCGTATCCAGTTGATGATTGACCTGCAATTGGTATCGGCGTTGCCGCTCATGGAGGAGTGAGTCTTAACGGCTGACCCCGTCGGGCTTTTGCCGGAAGCGCAACAATGGCTGTGGATGACGTTCCCTTCGCGGAAGCAGCGAGCCCCATAACCTATCGGCGCAATTTGATAGACAGGTGAGATGAAAACTCTGGTCATCATTCTTGGGTTGTTCATAATTCTGGTTACGACTGCGCTGGCTTCTCCAGCCCAACCACCGACCCAGAACATCGCGTTCCCTACGACGGTAGGAACTTGCACATCCACCGTTGGTGTGGCTTGTAACGGTTCAAACACTCCATTCTTCAGTGATCGTCCCGACTTTTCGTGTGCAACAGGTCCATCCTCGGTAAACATTACGATGTGTGTTTCAGGACAAGCTGTAGAGTTCTACAACTCGACTACAGGTGCGATGATCGGAAGCAGCACCGCTTTAGGAAGATGGGTGACCACGAGCCTTGGAGCAACTGCAGTCGGCGGCGCGGAGCCACACGTCGTCTTTGACCCCTTCATTAACCCATCGGGCAGACCGGCGGGTGCGTTCGTTTTCGTCTGTAGTTGCGCCCACGTTGGCGGAGCGAAGCAAGGCAATCCAATCATTGCCGTCAGTACTTCAGCCGATCCGACACGTGCGTGGAACAGTCGGCAATTGAGTACAACGTCTTACGGCGACATGACGCTATTTATCGGGTTTGACGCTAACGGGCTGATTGTCATGGGGCTGGAGCAACCGACTTACCTCAGCGACATCATTTGGGGGTGGGGCAGTACCCACCAAGCCGCGCTGAACTCTTCACTTCCTGTCCCTGATGTGACGTTCGATCACAACTCGACGCCGCTTCCCAGCTACGTTGTTTGGCCGATTCTTGACTACACTGTCGGCAAACCATCCGCGGCGCCCTTCATCTCTGTCAGCAACTGCGACAACTTCGCGATGGGCTGCCAAGGCACTCCTCACGTCATTACGCTTACGTTTAATGAAATTACGTGGACGAGTGGAACCACCGCCACGCTTGCGAAATATTCAGTCAACACGGGGAACAACTACGGCGGCACGCCAAATCTTGGAGTGCAGCCCGGCAATAATCGCCTCCGCGTCGCTGAAAGCCATTTTCCTGGATATGGGATCGAGTTGAGCAATAAGCACGTCTATACCTCTGCTCCCATGGGAAAACAATCGACGGACTATAATGGATTCAAGGCGTTCGACGTTGATCTTAGTAATCCGTCTCGCCCGAGAATTAAAGAAACATATACCGTGGGTGGCGGAACAAAGTATGACGCGGTGTTTCCGTCCACGGTCGCGGACAGCGCGGGCAACGTTTTCTGGGTGTTTCTAGAGAGCAATGCTACCACGTTCGTAACCCCGGCAATCGCGTACCTCGCAAATGGGAGAAGGGTGATGCAAGGGCCTTACCTGCTCAACGCTCCTACCACGTCAGGAACGATCTCAACGGCAGGAACCGACTGTTCCGTCCGCACGAATTGTGTCAGCTTTACGCTCGCTGGATCGCCGATGCAGGTCGGCGCCGTTGTCTCGGGTTCATTCACTGGAACCCTCCAGTTTGAGGACAGCAAGGGCAATTCTATTACCGCAACGCCTGCTGGAGGTGGTTCAACCACACCTTGTACGACAGCGGCTGGAGCGTGGACGTTCCCAACCACAGGGCTGTCGGGGGTCAGGGTTCGGGCCTCGGCGCTTTCCTCCGGCAGACCCACCATCAACTTTCAAGCAGTGGCTGGTTCCGCTTACCCTGGAACTGGGTGTCGTAATGCCAATCCGCCGGCATTCCAGGGCAACTTCAGTAGCGCGCAGATAGACCCAAGCAACGGGAGAAACGTATGGGTGTATGGCGTAGCCGCATTCTCGAACGTCAAATGTCAGTGGACTACCGAAGCTGTTCAGTTCACCCTGCAGTAGCTCACGAGGGTTGCGATTCTGCCCACCAGCGAACAAAGAAACGAACACAAGAACGTCCTGAACTTTGTAGTGATAGCGAAACCAGCCCGGATGAATGAAGGTATCTGCCGCTCGCTGGACATTGCTTCCGCAAATGTCTGACGCCATCTCGTATCAATATCCCAGAGCATCGAGCAAATTGATGACGTGTGGTTTTTTCCCGTCTACGATGATGATCCGTTGGCCTTTTGCAAGCTCCGTCTTATCGAGGAAGGCGGCCAGACTGTGCTTGGCGGCCGACCAGGACTCCCTCGGCTCCTTCTTGTTTCCTGCTGCCTTTCTCTTCTTCTCCTTCGCCTGCTCTTTTTGCCAGTCCGCCCGGCGCGCCACGTCAATCTCCGCGACGGGATATGTCAGATGGACCTCGAACGGTTGCCCCCGCCGTACACTAAAAAGCATCTCGAGCGTTTCCCGTTCCGGATTGCCGTGTTCGCCGTTCCCGGAGAAGACGTAGTGATCGGCCGTAATGCGCTCAAAGAAATCGCGCTCGACGTTGTTGGAGCTGCCATGATGCGGTGCCTTCAGCACATCCACATGAATTGTCCCGCCGGGCTTCAAGACACCAGACAGCTCTAGTCCCTTCAGTATCTTGTCGCCGCGAGCGTCGCCGGTGAGCAGGATGCTCTTGCCCCCGGACTTCGCCAGGACCACGATGCTGGAGAGATTTGGCACAGACTTGTCGACGTATGCGGCTAGCGCCGCTCCAGCAGATTTCTTCGTCTTTTGCTGCGCGTTCAGCCATTTCTCGTGTTTCTCCTGCAGTTTCTTCACGTCGGGCTTCATCGGTCCGGCCACGGTGAACGTCAGCCCCTCTGCAACTGGCACACCCTTTTTCCCGGCGAGGATCAGCTTTCCGTCGAATTCCGGGTTGAGAGGAAAACCCAGCCTTTCTGCGTCCCCTCGCAAGCGATGCCCCTGTTCGATGCTTGCCAACACTTTCAGTGCGTCGACAACCACGTCTCCCTCTTCCTCCGAGTCCACCGCGGCGTCGGCCGGCAATTCGCCCGCCAGTGATGCAGGTCCGAATTGCGCTGCCACCGCCGCCGTCAAGCCGGCGGCGTCATTAGCTACTATGTCGTCGAAGCTGTTGTGCCAAAAACTCATGACCCGGACTAGCGGAGCCTGCTTCGTCGCAATCATGTCACGCGTCAAGTCGAGTATGCCCCGAATGTGGTCATCATCCACATGGCTCACCATCAGTAAGTCCACCGGCAGCGGCTGGTTGTTATCCAGCTTGCGCGCCCTCTTTATGTCCAGCAGGCGCGGTCTCAAATGCGGCGCATACACGTTGCCCGGGCCGCCGTCGATCATCACCAATCCCGGCTCGCGTTTCGTTCCAAAGTGCAGAAGCAAGCAGTCGCCTTTGCGCGCGCGGCGCACGTCAAGACTGAAGATCATTTTTCTCCAACTCCGCGTCCTCAAATGCTCTGGAAGGCCCGCAATACGTCCAGCATGCCGTGTCCCTGAAAGCTTCTCTCGCGGCCGAGGTCGGTCGCGCTGTCACAAAGAATCTGCTTGATGCGGCGGGGCTGCCCGATCAGCTCGGAGTAGCGGGCCATCAGCATGGCGGCAGCTCCGCTGACGTGCGGGGCTGCCATGCTCGTGCCATCCAGGTCCCCCCACACGTTACCTGGGAGGGGTGCTCGTATTCGCTCGCCGGGAGCAACGAGATCGGGCTTGAGCCGGCCATCGCCGGTCGGTCCCCGGCTTGAGAAGAAACTGACCCCGTAGGTGTGCGGCCAGAACCGGTGAGTGGCGCCCACGGTGATCACGCCATCAGCGTTTCCGGGATCCGTCACGCTAAACGCCGCATAACTCTCGTACAGACCTTCCTTCGTTTCAAAATTCTGATAGCCGCGATTGCCTGCCGCCGCAACCACCACCACTCCGCTGTTGACCAAACGTTCGCATTCGTTGCACACCGGCGTACGTCCGCAGGCGTAGTTACGTACGTCGTGGGGAATGGAAAGGCTCAGGTTTGCGCCGTGTATCGTAACAAAACTGTTCCGTTCGTTGATATAGCGGATGTACTGCAGGGCAGCGATAATTGCGAACTCGGTTTCCTTGAGTGTCGGCGCCAGCACCCGAAAATCGTAGAGGTAGATGTCGGGACACATGCCATCGGCACAGTCGCTGTTCTCGGCGGCGACATCTTCCTCCGCTTGTGGACCGGATCCTGCGCCTTCTGCGGCTCGATTCCGAAACATTCTGATTGCGGCGCGACCGGCTACCGTCCTTTTCCTGCTTTCTCGTTTTTGTTCGTCGCCCTCCATCTTCACGCCGTCCTTATTCGCGGCGATAATTCCCGCCACGTGAGTTCCGTGATTCGTGGGTGGCAGGCTCTTTTGTGGATCGATCTCCACCAGACGTTCGACGAGCTCCCAATTTATCGAGCGTCCCTCTTTCGCTCCCTCCGCCAGTTTCTTGAGAAGGTCGTCACCTTCCTTCCGGTTGAGGGGATTCTTCAGCTTACGCGTTAGAAGCCTTTTGGTGCGCTCGCTGCGTCTCTCGCTGCGCAAATTATCGAGACTCACGATCTCCCGAATCGTCGTGAAATCGAAACTTCTCTTGATGCGCGGTTCCGGACTGTTCCATTGCCTGAACGCAGGATGAGAAGCATCGATTCCGGAATCGATGACCGCCCACACGATCTCACTGCAATCGACGGTAAAAAGCGTGCGCGCGGCATCGGCTTTGACAGCCGGGATGGACTTCGTGAGCGCCGGGCTGGCACGACGGTTGAGCGACACTGTCCAGACGATTCCTTTCGTCGCTGGCTCGTGCAGCTTTTCGAACAAACTCTTCAGCTGGCCGGCCACCTGCTGCGTGATCTTGCTCGCGAGTATCTGCCTGATCTGTTCATTGGACGTCAGGGGTGAGAGTGGCGGACTGGGCTGCTGGCCCTGCGCCCACAGAATCAGTCCCGATAGCGCGATATATCTCTTGCGAGTCTCGAGATCCTGCATCGCAGCCTCGCTTTGTCCATTCCGCCACTTCTCGGCTGCCTGCAGTATGTCGTCGATGTCCTTCTCCATCGTCTTCGGCTTTTTGGTGTAGTCCCTTATCGCTCCCGAAATACGTTTGTCATTCCACCAATAGGTCATCGGGACGATGAACCGCAGGACCTCTTCGAAAGACAGCTTGGCCGCGACGATGCCCTGTAAATACGCGATGTCGGCATCCCTGATTTCCTGGCATTGGGAAAGTTCATAGGCCACCGTCCCCGCTGCCTGCTCTTTGTAAGGGGTGATCAGCAATTCCAGCCGTTCACCAGGCTTCTTCGCAAACTCGACCCACACGTCCCCCAGTATGGGCGAGTCCTGCAGTTGCCGCCGGTCATCCTCAGGCCCGAGTAGAATGAACTCGATCAGCGATCGTGGAACCTCAATTGCCATTTTTCACACCCCTGCTGCAGGAAACGAAAATGATCCGCCGGCACCAGCGCTGCATCCACATGCTTGCCAACGGCGGCATCGCAGGCTGCATAACCCCAGCCGCACGTCACTGCTCGACAGGTCTACGGATTCCGGCACTACCTTGAGAGTAGGAGAAGGCTGGGTCGGAGGTTGATCAGCAGCCATAAGGGCCGTAATTTTACCCGAAATCCGCCAAGCTTTGCTTACATTTTTTAAACAATCGGCGGCGGCCCGCCCTTTTCGGACGTCCCGGCAAACGCCGCATTGGCACTCCTTGGCGTGATTGGGCCGTCGTAGTCGAAAACCTGCCTTGAGCTTGTCAAAGGGAATATGGATAGCGGCCATCGGCAAGTGTTCTTTGATTTCTTTGATGAGTTACTTCGATTCTGCCGACTGTCCTTCACCATTTCGGAGAGACGCGCGCCCTTTCATAGTTATGTCGCCATGCTTCCAGCCATGGCATTTTAGCTAATTGTGTATCCCCGCGGCGATTCGTCTTCTACACTGTCTCGCATCACTCGAAACCCATGACCCGCCGCATCCTCAAGCAGTTCGCTGCTGTCCTCATTGGCAACCTCCTTTACTTTTTCGTCCTCATACCGCACCTTCCCCCGGCCGCGCGGCATACTCCCTACCAGCTCGACTGGGGACTGCTGGTCGATCTCTGGGTCTGCCTCGTGATTTACGGCCTCATCGAGTTGCTGTTGCGCTTGTGGCGTCGGCGCGCAGACACTCCTCGCGATTAGGCACTCCATAAAAAAATCTTGGGGAGCCCGCAGGCTCCCCGAAGTCTTATTAGCTGGCCACGCTGCTCAGAAGTGCTTGGAATCCGTCCCCTTGAAGATGTCTTGCCACTCGCGCTTTTCCTGCTCCATGTCCTTCTTGAACTGCTCCATCTCTTTCTGGAATTCCGGCCCCATCTCTTTGACCGCTTTCGACATGTCGCGCGCCATATCGGCCAGTTCGTTCGCCGTTGGCTTCATGCTGTCGGCCATCTTCCGGGCGTCCTTCTCCAGTTGCGGAGCCATCTTCTCCATCTCTTTACGCATCTGCTCGGATTGTTTGCGCATTTCGGCCGCCTGCTTGCGCAGTGCTTCGGCCTGCTTCTTCATCTCCGGCGTGGCCGCTTTCATCGCCGCGTCGGCCTGTTTGCGGATCTCCTCGGCCTGCTTCTTGATCTCCGGAGTCGCACTCTTTGCCGCAGTTTGGGTCCCGCGGTTCAATTCGTCGAGCTGGTTCTGATCGAGTTGCGCCAGCGTAGCCGTTTCTTGCGCATTTTCCGCGAACTCTGGACCCAGCCTCTGCATTTCCTCCGCCATGGCCCGCATGTCCTGGCCGAAGGCGTCCCAATCCTCACCCTTCAGCTCTGAGGTGTTGGCCGGCAAGCTCACTTCAACGGTTAGCTCTTTCTTGTCGCGCACGATCGCCAGTGTCACTTTGCCGCTGTGAGTCTTCGCCGCCCGACGCCAGTCAGCCATGTCGTGAATGGTCTCATTGTTGACTCGAACGATCACGTCGCCAGCTCTTAATCCGGCCGCCGCACCCGGGCTCCCCTTCTCCACCGACCGCACCAGCACGCCCTTGTTCTGTGGGACGCCGAAAAAGTCACTCAACTGTGGGCTCAACGGTTCCACCACGATTCCGTGCCGCGCGGATATCGACGTGAAATTCGGAATCTCGATATCGGGATACATGCGCGGCGGAAGTGGTGGCGCCGGTGGAGCGAACGCCATGCTTCCGGGCGCGGCAAATGGCACTTTGGGCATTCCTGCCATCTGCTTCCATCCGCCGAGCGTCGCCTTCATTTCTTTGCTCTGCCCATCGCGAATGACCGTCATGGAAACGATTGTGCCAGCCGCGCTGGAATGGATGAAGTTCGCGAATTGGTCC
>Ga0209039_10004058_pt1 | contig 10958 bp, 13 predicted proteins | sample BogFormECP12_OM1_FD_188238 | JGI IMG/M metagenome (GOLD analysis project Ga0209039, IMG submission 188238) | Bog forest soil microbial communities from Calvert Island, British Columbia, Canada - ECP12_OM1 (SPAdes) (version 2) | ecosystem: Environmental > Aquatic > Freshwater > Wetlands > Bog ... | reverse complement strand
ACGTCATGAAATGCATGGCGTGATAATTGCAAAAGATTTAATAAAAGATGGATGAAAGGGTATTATAATGCGTGATCAATTGACTTAATCTTTACAAAAGATATTCCCCTATGTGGAGGGAGACGATAATCACGAATATAAATCATTCACTTGCATTGCACGCCCGTTCATACCGTTCCATCAAATTTTGCTCATTCATCATCACCAGCATTATTATAACGCAGTTCACCGGATCCATTATGAATACGACGTTCAAGGAAAGCAATTCCAATATAATACAAATTCACGAAACGCGCCCTCGTTATTCTACCGCGCCAGGCAGCAGCGACCCGACAGGCGATGAATGGCCTATGTTCCGTGGCCAGCTCAACCACACGGGAACGTCGACAACGATCATGATGAAGGGGTCAGGGAAAATATGGTCCTACCCAACGGGCTTTGGCGTGACGTCTTCCCCTGCTGTCACATGCGGGTGCGTTTATATTGGAGGCTTTGGTAACCAGGTGTATTGCTTGAACGCCACCACGGGTGCACTCATTTGGTCCCACACAGTTAGTGGCATTGTGTCTTCCTCTCCCGCTGTCTCTGGCGGACGTATGTACGTGGGAAGTGATGATTATAGGATATATTGCTTGAACACTTCCACAGGCTCATTCATCTGGTCTTACGCCACAGGCGATTACGTGATTTCGTCTCCCGCCGTCGCTAGCGGGTGCGTGTACGTAGGAAGCGTGGATAACAGAACCTATTGTTTGAACGCCACCACGGGTGCGTTCATTTGGAGTTACACCACGGGCAATGCAGTGGAATCCTCACCCGCTGTCGTCAGCGGGCGCGTGTACATTGGAAGTTTTGATCACAAGGTTTACTGCTTGAACGCCATAACGGGTTCATTCATCTGGTCATACACCACGGGTGATCGAGTGTATTCCTCTCCTGCTATTGCAGGTGGGCGCATGTATGTAGGAAGCGCGGATAACAAGATCTACTGCTTGAATGCCGCCACGGGCGCATTTATCTGGTCGCATGCAACGGGCAATGATGTATGGTCCTCTTCTCCCGCGGTCGCGAACGGGTGCATATACGTGGGAAGCGACGATCATAAGGTGTACTGTTTGAATAACACCACGGGCGCCCTTTTCTGGTCTTATGTTACGGGGGCGCAGGTAGATTCATCTCCCGCCGTCGCGAACGGGTGCGTATACGTGGGAAGCATCGATCATAATATCTACTATTTGAACGCCACCACTGGCGCGCTTGTCTGGTCTTTCACCACGGGTGCTGAGGTGGATTCATCCCCAGCCGTCGCGAACGGACGCGTGTATGTTGGATGTTTCGATTCCTCGGTGTGTTGCTTTCCAATGATCTTGTTCCCTGCAGCGCCCCAGAATCTTGTTGAAATTAACGGGAACTGGAGAGTCACACTACGGTGGCAATTACCTGCTGACAAAGGGGGATCACCCATCACGGGTTATTCAATTTATCGTGGCACGTCGCCGGGTACTGAGACATTCCTGGCTACATTGGGAAACGTGACGACGTGGACGGACACGAACGTGACGAATGGGCAAACCTATTATTATGAAGTGAGTGCATTGAACGGTGCCGGTGAAGGGCCGCGGTCAAGCGAAATAAGTGCGACACCAGCGCCAGGTCCGCCTAGCTTTCTAGGAAGCAGCAACCCGACTGGCGACGAATGGCCGATGCGCGGCGGTCAGCTCAATCACACTGGCGTGAGCTTAACAACGCCATTGGAAGGAAAGGGATTAACGTGGTCTTACTCCACGGGCAGTTACGTGTATTCCTCTCCCGCCGTCGCGAACGGGTGCGTATACGTGGGAAGCGACGATCACAACGTGTACTGCTTGAACGCTTCTACGGGTTCGTTCATATGGTTTTACAATACAGAAGATTGGGTGCAATCCTCCCCAACAATCGCGGGTGGACGCGTGTACGTCGGAAGTGATGATCACGACGTGTACTGCTTGAACGCCACCACGGGTTCATTCATCTGGTCATACGCCACAAGCGGAATCGTGATTTCATCCCCCGCCGTCGCGAGCGGATTTGTATATGTAGGAAGTTGGGATGACAACATGTACTGTTTGAACGCTACGACTGGCACATTCGTTTGGTCTTACACAACGAATGGTAAAGTAGAATCTTCTCCTGCCATCGCCGGTGGACGCGTGTACCTGGGAAGTGATGATGGCATCATCTACTGCTTGAACGCCACCATGGGATCGCTCATCTGGTCATATGGCACAAACGTATTCGTTTCTTCATCTCCCGCCGTCGCGAGCGGACGCGTGTACGTGGGGAGTGGTGATGGCAACATCTACTGCTTGAACGCAACCACGGGGACATTCATCTGGTCTTACACAACAGGCGGTAATGTAAATTCTTCTCCTGCTATGGCGAATGGATGCGTGTATGTGGGAAGCGGTACTTACGGCGTGTTTTGCTTGAACGCCATTACAGGCTTGCAAGAGTGGAATTACACTACGGGCTGGGTGGATTCATCTCCCGCAGTTGCATGTGGATGCGTGTACGTGGGAAGCGGTGATAAAGAGTTGTACTGTTTAAATGCCTCGACAGGTGCAAGCGAGTGGAATTTTACCACGAGTGATTGGGTTCGTTCGTCTCCCGCGATAGCAGACGGTCATTTATACATAGGGAGTTATGACGGAAAAATCTACTGCTTACCCACTATCTTATTGATTCCATCTATTTCGCATCCAGCTAATATCACATGCGCACAAGGTATTAACGGTAACACCATCTCATGGTGGATCGCAGAGGCGAGAACCGGCACAACGAGCTATACAATATACCGTAACGGGACCTCGATCGCCAGCGGTTCGTGGATCTCGGGTAAGCCGGTAACCTTAAACGTGGACGGGTTACCGATAGGCTCGTATAATTACACTATCATCGCCATTGATGGCATCGGTGGCAATGTATCCGATATGGTTTTTGTGCGCGTGATTCTGTACGTTCCACTATCGATCAAGCATCTATCAGACATCATTTACACTATGGGGCAGATTGGTAATGTAATTTCGTGGAATATCACGGGTACAACTACCGACGAGAGTTTATACACAATCTATCGCAATGGCACGTGGATCGCCACGGATGCATGGACCAGCGGCACGCTCGTGATGTGTAATGTTGATGGGCTACCGGTCGGCAACTACAATTACACGATCATCGTCACCGATGGTTTTGGAGGCTCAGCGCAAGATATAATCAACGTTATAGTGCAAGCCAATGTACCACCAGTGTTATCACACCCGAACAATATTACCTATAAATATGGAGCATTAAACAACGATATCTATTGGGTAATCACGGATTCGAGCACTGGCGTCACGGGCTATACGGTGTACCGCAATGGCGTGGCTGTTGCAGCGGGTTCGTGGACTAGCGGCACGCCCGTGATACTGAACATCGATGGGTTATTCGTGGGATCTTATAATTTCACGATCGTCGCTTATGATGGACTCGGTGGTTCTGTGCAAGACACGGTCTTTGTTACTGTGGTGGCCGCGAACCAGCATCCGTACCTATCCACGCCCTTCGATGGCGTCACATTCTCGATTATTATGGCACTGGGCGTGGTGGGACTCGTTGTATGGTCAATAAAAAAGAAGAATCATTAGATCTTGAATTACCAAGAGCTAAAAATCCCACCATCCTCTTCTTCATCTAGTTTTCTTTTCTTTCCTCGTGTTTCAATAATTGTATTGAACCTTGTTGGTGCAGTTTGATAAAACAGAGATTGAAACCGATTTTAGTTATCGTTCGAATAACCGAGCCACACAGTGCGGGAGCGGCGACTCTAACGCATGACTCGGTGACGAGGGCTCCGGTAAAATATCATGGTAAACCAAGTTAAAGACAATTCTTTACAAATCCAAACCTAACTTATGGGCTATCAATTCGATTTTTTCATGAACCTTGAAGGAATTCTTGATGAATTCCTTCTTTTTTTCCAGATCTTTCGTTGTTAGCATGTCCTCGAGAATTTCGTCATTTTTTTCGACGAGGAGAAGGTAGATATCCATTGCATCTTCTTCGGCAATTTCTATTTTTCTGTTGGCGATAACCATGAAAACCACGTTCTTATTCATGTTTCTATTAATTCGATGCAGATTTACCTTTTTACCTTTCGTTTTAATTCTTTTATTTGTTGTCTAAATAAATTGATTTCCTTTTCCCAATGGTCAATCACATGGAGATTCTTATTCGATTCAATTGCATCGAGAATTTTCTGTTCGTGTTCCTTGATCCTTTTCTCAAGGGAGTTGATCGATTTCAATATACTTTTTTTCGACCGTACCATGTTAATTTCGCCAATCCGGTGAACTATGTTCCAGGTCGACCGATGCCAGCACATCATGGATTGATGTATTTGGTATGCCCTTGATTTTACACTTGATATCGTTCCATTTTATGCTCAATTCACTGGTTGTTGTATTAATATAAGAAATAAAAACTCCTTCATTTATGGTTTGTTAAATAGAGATGTTGAGCAAGAAAATATTATATCAATGCATGACTCGGCGACGAGGGCTCCGGTAAAATACCGGGTTGCTGAAACGGGGCCATAAATGCCACGACCACGGCTGAGGCAATCGATCTGCAGTTTTCATTAAACCCGAAAGATTCGATCAAAGATTAAAGAAAAGGGTGCTCTTTTTCCTTTATTTATTCAATTGCTTCCATCATTCTCTTCACGAGTGACCTGTGGCACATCGATGGGTCTTTCTCATAACACACGAGAAACACGTCTTTCTCCTTTGAAATATCTTCTAATTCTTTCAAGCGATGCATTGCTGCAGGCCGGGCTCGTAATTCTTGCTCCAGTTCCACGAAGTACACATCGATCGACTCTTTTCCTTGTTTGTATCGATCGAGAAGTGCTTGGCTCGGTGATAACGGACTCTTTGCAGTGCGCGTCATGACCTCGAAATGTGCTTGGGGATACTTTTGTTTAAATGATTTCAACACGGCGAGATAACATTCGACCCGGATCATGTTCTATTGCCATGGTTGATTCAATTTCTGCACAAAAAATTTTCGACAAACCAAGTTCACGAATTTAAAATCAAGAATCCTCAATATCCATGATGGCACGTGCCACCTTGCTTGCCTGTTCTGAATACCGACGTGCTTCGCTAGCAAGCAATTTTTTGGTTTCAATATCTTCTGTCGCAAGCATCGCATCTATGGTCTGGAGTTCTTTATCAAGCAACGATCTATAAATCGAATACAAGCCATCTAATTCCTTCATTGTATCCAAGACCATCATGTTCGACCTTCATATCGTTTTTTCTTTTCTCTCCAAGCACGGATTTCAGTTTCGATGCTTGAAGTATAGCCACCTGCTTTTTTCGCGGCTTCTAGTTTTTCCAGATGCTGCCCGAGCGGTTTCTCCAATTGCTCAATTTTATCAAGATAATATCGCCTATTATATTTTCCCATTATATATCACAAATCTTGACATTTCACTTATTCTATTTCAACAACCATTTAATAGACCGATTGAACCGTAACATAGTTTTTATAGCCACATCCAAGCCTTTCTTTCGTAAAGGGGAGTATATGGGAGGTTGCATCTTGAATATGGTGGTTATATCTTGAATATGGTTGTTACATGATAAGTCCAAAGACATCGGATTATCGGGTTCGCTTCGGCCAAGCCAATCATGATATCTTGCAGGACGTGGGGGACAGGCTGTGCATACGGTTCGCGTGCAGCCAGGTCCTCGGGCCATACCAGACCAAGCCTGAAGCATTACCATATTACGAGATACAATTGCATGGAATTAAGCAAGTGCAGAAATTTCGCGATCTCATCAAGCCATGCCATCCGGAAAAGGAAAGGATTGGAAAGGAACTAAATTTGGTCTAGTTTAAGATTGAATCAGCTCAAAATAATGCGTATTTAATGATTCGGCGAACTTGCATTATTTCACAAAAAACCACGGCGAAAAGTTTAACGGCACGAGTTTTCTATAACAACATGGTCGAGAGATGTGCACGAGCTGAAAAACCGAAAGATCACAAGCGGGACAAAGGAGTGGGCAGATCACAACGTGAACTTGATAGACGGCTGCTCCCACGATTGCCGGTATTGCTATGCCAAGAAGATGGCAGTGCGATTCGGCCGGAAAACCCCGGAAAATTGGCACTTGATGACCGTCCGGGAGCACGACGTGACAAAAGGCTACGGTCATAAAAACGGTCGCATCATGTTTCCCACGTCCCACGACATCGTTCCCGACGAGCCGTGTTTCACCTCGTGCATGAGCGTCTTGGAAAAACTACTTCGCGCGAAAAACAATGTCTTGGTAACCACGAAGCCGCATCTCAAGGTCATCGAATATATTTGCAAGAATTTTCTGAAATATCAAGACCAAATCCAATTTCGATTCACGATTACCAGCATTGATGATGAAAAGCTTGAATATTGGGAGCCTGGTGCTCCGAGATTTAATGAACGGTTTGAGGCCGTGAAATACGCCCGTGCTGCTGGCTATAAAACTAGCATTTCAATAGAACCTTGTCTCGATGAAGATCCGAGAAAACTCGTGGAAACATTGCAGCCATTCGTCACAGAATCCATCTGGCTTGGATCCATGAATTATTGTGGGAATCACGTGTTCACGTCGAAGGATACGATACAGGCTTGGGTATCTTGGTTCTCTAATAATCAGCTCATCAGATTCAAGGATAGTATCAGCAAGAAATTAATCAAGGAAAATTGAAAGTTATAACGTCATCATCGTGAACACTTGTTTTCCGGGAATCGTTCCGGGAGACAATAGCCGTGCCATTTCTTTCCAATTCTTGAATCGTCTTACGAATATCGCTTTCTTTTATTTTTTCAATGCTATCAAAAATTTCATTATAAATTTTTCTGAATGAAACTCGTTTGTTGTTATAATGATCTTTCAAATATGCTAAGACTTTCTCTTTCTCAGGATAATAAATCTCCGAGGAAAAAGCTAATAAAGTAGTTTGAGTTCTTTCATATTTCTCGCCAGGACCATGATATCTAAAGGAATCGTCCTTTCCTTCCTTTCCCATAATCTCTCTCATAAGCTTTCGACCTGCCTCGTGTTGGGTGAAATGTATGAGAAAATATTCCGTCCTACTTTGGTCTGGCCTATAAATATCATAATAGCTGTGAAGAATCGGGTTTTCAGGTCGATAACTCTTCATCACTTTAATGAAGACATCTCTTTCACGTTCATGCTCTGGACCATCCATTTTCTGGACAGCTTCAAAGCCATCCTTCCCAAGAATCTGGCAAGACAGTTCCTTCATATTAGATGATTTATAGAATCGATGAAAGAATTGGCTCATAAATATTAATAAAATCTCAGATTTTTGCTTGCTGAAAATTCGCTGAAAGATATCTTGTCGACGTAAGAATGCATAGCCATAAGGATCTAGAAAAAAGAAGCATGGTTCAAGGGGTCCTATCTCATCAATAATTTTAAAGAATTGATCCTCAAAATCGCCAAGATGTTTTTTTATGGTGATTCGTTCAATTTTTTCTGTTTTTGTCAAGGCTTCTATCGATTTTTCAAGTCCAGAATAAATTTTTGGATCATGCTCAATCAAATGGATAGTGATTTCCAATTTACGATTTTTAGACATGTTTATTGTTTTAACTGCTGCCTTCAACGCAAGGATAGGGGAACCATCTTCCCCGCTCTTGTACTTGCCCGTTCCTGCAAAACCATCTATATAATGAATTTTATTGAAACCACTTCCGACTTTGACAAAATACGGGTGAATATATTTTCGCAATATATCGAGTTTTATTTTAGAATGTTCGTTAAGGATATCAAATTGCTTTGAACTCGACATTTGCATCATCAACTATAAAGCTACGATTTTTTTAAAAGAAGAATTGGACCCGAGAATTTCTGAAAACCACGGACGAAAATTCGATCGAGATTAAAAATGGCGACGCTAACGCATGACTCGGCGACGAGGGCTCCGGTAAAATACTGTATAGCTGAAAGCAATCTGATCATAGATGGTATAATGGGTAAAGCGCTCTTAATTCAATATGTTCCGCTATCGCCCACGTCCGATCATTTCAAACTCTGGCGAAGACTTATATCGGCTGAAGTCGGACCCTTTGCCAAATCATTATGTTTTTTTAAAACCCGATCAGGATCATTAGACGAGGGCAATTCATTGAAAAACCGACCATCACGTATAACCTGGAATATGATTGCCTTTATGCTCGTGCTGGGGATGTTCATTGCTATTTTCACTCCGCTAACTGCCTCTTCCAGCAAAAGAGCGACATTTTTGCAAGCCAATCTAGCATTGCCGCGTCTTGCCACTATACCGGGCAGTAGCGACCCTAATGGCGATGAGTGGCCGATGTGCTATGGAGCGCTCAATCATTCGGGCGTAGCGACGACGACTTCAATACAAAAACCAGCACAAATATGGACTTACCATACTGAAGGTCGCGTGCATTCATCACCAGCAATCACGAGCGGGCGCGTATATGTCGGAAGTTCTGATTATAACGTGTATTGCTTGAATGCCACCACGGGGGTTTTCATTTGGTCTTATACCACGGGCAACTGGGTGATGTCCTCTCCCGCAGTCGCCGATGGTCGCGTGTACATAGGAGGCGTGGACTGCAAGGTATATTGTTTGGATGCCATCTCGGGTGCACTTGTCTGGAACTATACCACGGTCTGGCAGGTATATTCGTCCCCCGCTGTTGCATATGGAGATGTATTCGTGGGAAGCGGAAATTATATGTATTGCTTAAACGCTAATACTGGAGCGCTCGTATGGAAATTTCCATCAAGCTCAGCCGTTTATTCTTCACCCTCGATCGCTGGCGGGCGCGTGTACTTTGCAAATGAGGATTATAGAGTGTATTGTTTGAACGCCACCTCGGGTGCTTATATCTGGGCTTACTTAACGGGCAGCAACGTGTATCCCTCCATCGTTGTCGCAAGCGGACTCGTGTATTTTTCAAATGCGGGTGATGCTGTGTATTGCCTGAACGCCACAACGGGCGTAATCGCGTGGTTGTACTCTTCGGGACCAGGCGTGCATACTGAACCTGCAGTGTATGAAGGGCGCGTGTATGTGGGATGTGATGGTAAGGGAATATTATGTTTGAACGCCACGACGGGTGCGGAGATCTGGCTTAGCACAGCGAACATTAGTGTAACTACACCTCCTGCAATCGCTGGTGGGCGCGTGTACGTGGGAAGCGATGACGATAAAATTTACTGCTTGAATGTCACAACTGGTTCTTTCTTGTGGGATTATGCCACGAGCGCTGCGATAAATTCTCCCACTGCCATCACGGCAGGGTGTTTATACCTGGGTAACGAGGCGGGTATTATTTATTGCATACCAATGATCTTTACTTTACCCAATGGCACCTCAAACACCATAAACCTCGAAATAATAATCAGCATCGTAATTGTTATAATTATCGTAATAACCATCATTGCTGGGCTTATAATCGCCCGAAAAAAGAAAGTGCATGCCCTTATAAACGAAACCTCTGCAGCCCCAACAGAAGTTGCTACAATCAACCCTGAAAAAATAACTTGCAACTCTTGCGGCGCGGTTTTGAATAACTACCCCGGGGTGAGGTTTTGCCCCTATTGTGGGGCCTATGTTCAAACAGCACCCCCATTGTTGTCTCCTGCACAACAAACCCCTATTCAACCGGTCCAAGAAGTTCCATGGCTACCATCCGAGCATCCACAATTCCTGGATGGCGTGGGTGTCGGACTTTGCGTACTAGGTGGCATCCTTTCTATTTTGTTTGGGCTTGGCCTCCCCGTAATTTATCCTGCGGTCTTTCAATTCGGCTTTACGGCAGTTGCATTCATCTTGATGGCAATGGTGATTACCGGTGGTATAATCACGCTTGTTGGGGTGGCCATCGTGAATTCACGCCCAAAAATAGGTCAGAAGATAATCATCATCGGGGCACTCGTGAGTGGCATTAACTTGATCACGATTTTCGGCATTGCACGATTGAATAAGACCAAATAACAATCTTTTTTATAAATCATCTTCGTGAATTAGGGTATGACTCGGCGACGAGGGCTCCGGTAACATGCCGGGTTGCTAAAACGGTGGCGTGCATGCCCATGCCCAAGATTAAATTCAATCTAACCGCGTTTGAAATCAATGCCATCCGGCGTTAAAGTTACGACGCCTGGCTTTTTCAACTTGCCCAAGCAGATGGATAGTTTTTCGCGAAACAATCCGGCTTCTCGTATAGGATCTCGCGGATACATGCTGATATAAATGATTCTTGATTGCTGTTGGAGTTCTTGCTTCAAGCTCAAGAAGTGCTTGTCAAACGTGATGATGATGGCATCTTGGTCGATCCCGATTTTTCCAACATCACCATTTTTTGCGTGGGTTTGCCCGAGTTGCTTGAGCGTGATGACCTCGTGCCCAATATCCAGTAACATCGGGATGAAGTTAGCGGGCACGTTTTGATCGAGCAAAAATTTCAACCGTGAACGAGCTCCTTGTCAATATATTGCTCGAGATCGAAATCGTGAAGACTCACTTTCAGCTCTTTCCCGATTTCAAGTACTTGCATGATGATATCCCGGCTAAGATCCGGGTAAAATTCGAGAATCTGGTCCACCGTGTACTCGAGACTTACTAGCTCGTAAATCAAGCTCACGGGAATCCGCGTTCCCTTGATCACGGGCGTTCCACCGAGAATTTCCGGGTCGGTTTCGATGATGGATACCATTATGGTATAATAATCCGAATCAATATTTTTAAAGCCAACGCAAAAAAAATCCAATCGTATAGATTCAAGGCACTCAACCCGCCGTTCTCAAAAGCCCGAGCGACTCGAGCGCAAAGGGACCAAACGCTGGCGAGACCTAGAGGCGCTTCGGCGCGTGCAAGGCCTG
>Ga0209039_10004057_pt1 | contig 10959 bp, 7 predicted proteins | sample BogFormECP12_OM1_FD_188238 | JGI IMG/M metagenome (GOLD analysis project Ga0209039, IMG submission 188238) | Bog forest soil microbial communities from Calvert Island, British Columbia, Canada - ECP12_OM1 (SPAdes) (version 2) | ecosystem: Environmental > Aquatic > Freshwater > Wetlands > Bog ... | reverse complement strand
CTACGACGTCGGCATCGATTTTCGCAACACGCAAAACTACGTAACCGATCCAGATTACGCCGTCTTCGACAACTGTCTGAATGACGGAACAGCCCCGCAGACCCAGACGAACTCAAATGGTTATTCTGTGACTTGGCAGTGGAGCCAGAAATGTAATAACGCTGCGGACGTGAGTAACAGTGTTGACCTCCGCTTGGCGGGGGTAGCCAACCTCTATACCGCCTCTGGCGGGGAAACGCTAACCATAACTGTTCCCCAGCCGGGGACTTATAACGTCGGGTTCGCAACCGGAAGTGCGGCGGGAAGCCAATGCGGTGCGGGACTGTGTCCAAACTTTATTTTCCGGGACGGCGCCAGTGGAACGCAGCTCTTTACCGTCAATCCCAACAATCCTGGCGCTGGGCATTTCATCGACGCAGCGAACCATAACTGGACAGCGGCCCAGTGGCCGGCCAGCAACCAAGAACAGCAGGTGACGCTGAGCGGTACGACGCTGACCGTGAGCATGGCGTCTGGCAATGCTCCCAGCATTGCACATATCCGAATTACCTCCGCCCAACAAACGCCAAACTTCTCGATTTCGGCCGCGCCGTCTTCGCTCAGCGTGCAGCAAGGCAATCAGGGGACATCGACGATCACCACGGCCATCAGTGGTGGCTTCAACAGCGCGATCAGTCTGTCGGCTTCCGGAGCGCCTTCGGGCACGACGGTAAGCTTCAACCCACAAACGATTCCCGCGCCGGGTGCCGGCAGCTCCACGATGACCGTCACGGTCGGCAGCGGCACGCCTACGGGAAGCTATCCCATCACCGTGACTGGTAACGGCGGAGGAATCCAGCAAAACACCACAGTTACGCTGACGGTGACCCAGGCGGGAGGTCAGGGTCCCAGCGACGCGTATTTGGAGCAGCCGTATTCGTTCACTTTACAGTCTTCCTTCGGCACATCGCCTTACACCTATCAACTCGTATCCGGATCCCTTCCGCCAGGACTTACCATGGATCAGTCCGGTAATATCACCGGCACGCCTACGGCTTTAGGACAGTTTGCTTTTGAAGTGGTAACGGATTCTTCCCAGCCACCGCAGCAGCAAACCTATAACTACACACTGAATGTATTGATCGCCGTCACCACCTATCACAATGACAACTACCGTTCGGGAGCAAATACCAACGAGACCGTTCTCACCACATCGAATGTGAATGTACAGACCTTTGGGAAGCGCTCCGTCTTTCCCGTGCTAGGGTACGTATATGCCCAACCACTCTATGTGCCGGGCGTCAACATAAATGGCACCGTCCACAACCTGGTTTTGATAGCCACGGAGCACGATCAGGTCTATGCGTTCGATGCAAATAGCGGACAACAGATTTGGCAGACCAGCTTTATCTCGTCTATCGGTAACCTCATCATTAGTACCGTCTCGCCCAGCGACGTTAATTGTGGTGATCTCGTCTGGGAGATCGGGATTACTGGAACTCCGGCCATCGACACCTCTACCGGCACTATGTATGTGGTAGCGAAGACGAAGGTACTTAACAAACAGACAAACCAGACGACCTTCTACCAGACCCTGCATGCGCTGGACATAACCACGGGCCTGGATAAGGTTGCGCCCTTGCAGATCAGTGCCACGGCTAAGGGTAACGGTACAGGCTCAGTCAATGGGGTGCTAACTTTTGATCCTCTGATTCAGGCCCAGCGGCCTGGGTTGATGATTCAGAACGGGGCAGTGTTCATCGCATTCGGCTCGCACTGCGATCTCGGTAACTACCATGGCTGGATCATGGCCTTTGCCGAAAATACCCTTCTTCCCAGCGGCGTTATGGTTGACACACCCAATGGCTACGAGGCAGGCTACTGGAGCAGCGGCTCAGGTCTGAACGCCGATTCCGCGGGATCGATTTATGGGGTGAACGGCAACGGGTCTTTCGACGCCAACACCGGTGGGAGCGATTACGGAGACAGCATCCTTCGGCTGACATGGTCCAGTGCCAGTAAGACGTTCACGGTGGCGGATTATTTCACTCCCTGGGACCAGTGGAGCCTGAACCAAAACGACCAGGATCTCGGTTCCGGCGGCATAGTGCTGCTTCCCGATCAGCCGGGCAAGACTTACCCCCACCTGTTGGTACAGGCGGGAAAGGAAGGCACGATCGATCTCGTCAATCGGGACAACATGGGCCACTTTAATCCTGGAGGCGACACCCAAATTGTGCAAACCCTCCCGTTTGCCATTGGTGGAATCTGGGGTGCTCCCGCGTTCTGGAACAACAGTGTGTATTTCGGCGGCGCATACGACTACCTGAAGGCATTCTCGTTTGACCCGAATGCGCAACAATTGTCCAACGGTTTCACGTCGAGATCGTCCGAGTCGTACGGCTATCCTGGGCCGACGCCATCGGTGTCCGCGAATGGCGACGCCAATGGGATTGTTTGGATGATTGAGAGCGACACTTTCCAAACCAATGGCAATGCCATCCTGCGTGCCTATGATGCGACCAACCTGGGTAAGGAGCTCTACAACTCGGGACAAAATTCGGGGCGCGACCAAGCCGGACTTGCTGTGAAGTTCGCGGTTCCCACCGTGGCTGATGGGTACGTGTTTGTCGGAGCCCAAAACGAAGTGGACATGTACGGGCCGTTGCAGTAAGAATTCAGGGCGTCCACGCGCGCGAAGCCGTTTGAACTTTGCGAGGAGGTGGGTTTTGCTGCGTCCCAGGCGGGGCTGTCATGCGGAGCCCGGTCGCGGCAGGATTTTCATCCCCTCGCGGGTTCCGCGATGAAAGACTATTCCTGCTTTGATCCAGGTGTACGGCTCGTCGTCAGCCGCTGACAGGCCCGCTGAGTGGCCTTCTCGAAACCTTGGGAACTGAGAGACTTATTCGCGATCGTTCCGCACCCTCCTTTCTTGCAACTCCAACCCGCGATAGAGCAGCGGTTTCCTAAATGTCTACCACCATGCTAAGCGACATAATCCCAACTACTTGCGTTGCACTCCCTGACGAATCCTCACGCGATGTGAGCTGTACAGCCAGTCACGGGACACCTTCCGGGACAGTAGCGCCTCTCTGCAGCGCTAGTTGCCGCTACAGATTTCCCACCTTCCCGGTGCAGATTCCCGAGCGCTTCCGTTCTATCTCACCAGAAGAAGTTAGACGACTGGAGATCGATATTCCGGTTCAACAGGAACTCATCGCCATGATGAGCGGGGCTGCTTAATACTCTTGAGCTACTGGGCAGGAAGCAACGTAGCTTGAGCCACGTTATCTTTCATCCATATCCGGAAGTACTTTCCCGCGACTTTCACTGGAAACTGCGCTAGAACTGCCTGCCATTCAGGGTTGGAATTGATATAGTCAGTGACGCCATATTTAACTTCTACAACCACATCGGCGGTTCGAAGTTTGTCCAAGACAAATGCATTCTCGCGTGGTCCGAGCATTCCTGGCAGAAGGAACCAGCTTTCGGCCGTGTGCACCTGGGGATAATAGTGGCCCACACCATTGCCGTAGGCGAGAAGAAAGAGATTATGACTCGCGGCAAGCGTCAGAATGTTCTGCCATTCCTTTTCATAATCTTGGGGCGCGAATAAGAACGCCGTCGCAGCGGAGTTGTGCGTCCATTTCCAAGTTTGGAGTTCCCATTGGGTCTCGGTTTTTTGGCTTAGCACTCCCACGACAAGGATTGCCGAGGCGATCACGATCTTGAATCGCCGGTCCGTTAAGGCACAGAAGCCGGCGAAAACGCCGGCCGCCAGCACGGATTCGTAGTAAACGCTACTACCAGGCCCGCCGAAACCCCGCAAAACAAAAATCAAGTGCAACAAGCAGCAGAGAAGGACAAACAGAGAACGCGCCGGAAGGGTCTTCGACCGGGAGACCTGAATCGCAGCCACAACTCCGAACCCGATCAACAAGAAGGAACACAACAGCCAGATTCCCGCCGTATGGCCTAAGTAGTAGGTGAGGTGATTTCCTCCTCCCGGCGGGTCCCAGAACTTCCTGCCGCCATACTTTGCTGAGGAGAAGAAACCGTAGTTCATGGCACGGTAGTGAATGGCTCCACGAGTGGGAAGAAGCGAGGGAATGACAGATTCCCAGCCGTACCATGCCGTAAGCAGAACGACAGTGCCGACGTACACAATTGCTGCTGGGGCAAGCTGGGTTACTAAGCCACGCAGATGATGCTGCGGGCTTCTCCACCATTGCCACAAAATCACCAAACCGAGGAGTCCGGCAAGCGCGAGCGGCAGTGACGGCACTGACAATGCGCCAAGCGCCGCAAGGAGCAGCGCCAAGCGGAGGTTGCCCTTCAAAACAAAATATAGCGAGAACATCAGGGAAAGTTCCAGCAGTACATGGGCTGGGGTCAACGGCTCGCTTACCCTGGCCGCCATCAGGCCCGACAAACCTACAAGAACAACAAAATTCAGCCAAGATTCTCCGAGCTCGCGGCAAAGCAAGCACCAGAAGACAATGATCAGCACGATGTCGATGAAAAGGAAGCCGAGCATTTGCCAATGGCCGGTGCCGAAGAGCGCAAAATCTATGTGCTGCAGCAAGATCGGAAGAAAACCGTAGGTGTATCCGACGTCAACTCCCAATCGCAGGCCCTGCTTGACAAATTGATCCAGAGTTATGAAGCCCCCGGGATCGCCGAAGGCATAATTCTGGAAATCCAAGATTAGCGGCAAGGCGGCGAAGACCTTAACAATAATCAGGAGTGACAGGCCTACATAAAACAGTTTTTGTTGCACAGGCGGCATGGCAAGCCTCTCACTGCACATATACCACCTCTAGCGGCCTGGCAGATCGGACCTGGGTTCTTAGACCAGCCTCCCTCAAGGCATCTAGCATGCCCTGCGATGGCCGAATCAGCGCTGTTTCCTGTGCATGTTTCTTGAGGTCCTCGGGTGTCCAGAAGTGCAAAGGATAATATTGCGCCAAACTCCGTTCCAAGCGCGCCGTGTCTGCTTCCTCAGCAACGCTTGGCCAAAGCAGCAAAACGCACTCCTGCTTGGCATAGTACTGAATCTCCAAGTAAAGTATAGGGTTGGAGAACACCATGTATCGCTTGCCATCGTCGCGCAGAAGACCCGCGAGTTTTAGATAATCTCGAATGTGGGCTTCTTGGGGAAATGTATAAACTAATTCCGGATGTCGTGTCACTGCCACTTGTTTCGCCACTCCCCAGATCGCTAGAAGCAGGAAAATGCCAAACGCGACGCGGCGTTTTTGGTGGAAGAATCGCCACAGCCAACAGGAAAATGCCACCGCAACGCCCGGCAGAACGCCCATGAAATAGCGGCTATAGAAGGCGTTGGTCTTCAACTCCGCAAGAACGAAGCCAGCCAGTGGTATGGTCAGAAATAACCAGCTCACGGCTTCGGCAGGTTGCATTGGCTCTGGAACAGCATTCTTATTCTTCCCGCCCGCCAGAACAATCCAAATTATTGTTAGGGCTAGTAAAAACAGGCCGTCTGGGAACAGTTGGGGGAAAACAGACCTGAGTGCAAAGAGCGAAGGAGGAGCCCAAAAGCCGGCGGAAAACTGGCGCGCAAGGGGTAGTATCACCCACAACAGCAGGCCAATAGACACCATCATCCCTAGAACCCCGGCAATCAATTGTGGGGAAGGAGGATGCCAGGGCTTCCAGCGAGAAAACTCCCACAATGCATAGGGCACCAAACAGAGAACGAAGTAGAGGTGAATACTGACGCCCAGAAAACAAACTAGCCCGAAGAAGATAGCCGAAAACCTCTTGTCATCCTTAGCGAAGATCCACACCCAAAGGGCTAGCGCCGCGAGCATGAAATAGATTGCGTATGATCGCGCTTCGTACCCGTAGTAGGGCAGAAAGGTACAAGTGAGTAGAGAGAGCGCAATCAACCCATGCAATCCATCCGTCAGTCGCCGGGCGCAGTCGAATGTCAGAAGTAGCCCGCCTAGCATCGCCAAGGCGGATGGTAGCCTCGCAGCTACTTCACTGTGGCCAAACAGCTTGTCCGATGCCCTGACAATCATGTCATAGACAGGAGACATAGTGTCGGTAGCATGAGCCAGGGCCGTCCAAATTGTCGTCCAGTTGGGCAACCGGGCGACATAAACAGTGAGGACCTCGTCGAACCAGAACAGACGATGGGAGGCGAAGTAGAGGCTGCTAGCGAAGTAGAAGACAGCCAAAACCATTGCGGCCGCGAAAGTCCAATTCTCGATAGCGTTTTTCGAGTGCGGTCGATCGCGTGACCAGAAGCGGTGCGGCGTCAATTTTCCCGAATTCCGTATGTCTTCTGCAATTGACATGGAGCCTATGCCATCCGTCTCAAGATGGCTTTCCTGCCGTATCGCGCTGCTCCGCACAGCCGAAGTTTCCATTGATGTATGAAGGCGTTCGTTTCGATTGCTACACCTTCAGTCCACTTTAGTGTGACTTCATATTTTCCTTCTGGCAATCGTCAGTCCATTTCTGACATCCCTGCTCTTGCAATTTCCATTCGCAATTTTCTTGCATGTGGAAATTTCATCAAGAAACTTGCAATACTTCCTTCAAACCTTAACTCTCATCGTATGAGAATGGCGGCTGCTGCTCCGATCTACTCTGATTCGGAGTTCCGCCCTGTACCCCGGGAGGGGAAAATTATACTATGGGGTTGCATGCGATGTCCTCTGGAATTCGTCCGCGCCTGGCGCACCGGGCCGGTAGGATATCATTGGCCTATCGAATCGACGTCTTAAAGTAGAGGTTGTTAGATCTCGGGCCTTGACGAGGGAGTCATTGGAGAAAACGGAACTTTACGCAAAGTTGAACGAAGTGTTTCACGACGTTTTCGATGATGAAGAAATCGTGGTCACCCCGGAATTAACAGCTGACGACGTGGCCGGGTGGGACAGCCTGAAGCACATCCGCCTGTTACTAACCCTGGAGAGAACCTTCAAGATTAAGTTTTCGGCCTCCGAAGTCAATAAATTGGAAAACGTAAGTGAACTGGCGGGCCTGATTCAACGCAAGCTGTGACGGAACCCACGATCGGCACTGAAGGGGATATTTGGAGTAACTAACTGGAACGGGCGCGAAACGGCGCAGGAGCGCATCGCAATCCAATGCTGTGGGCTATAATGCTGCAAACTTCGATGCAATGGTTTTGGGTTTTGGGATGAGCCGCGAACTGTTCGAATCGCTGTCTTGGCTTCCTCGGCCTCCTTTAGACTTCTCACACCGTTGTCGGTTGGCGCTGGATTTGTCGACTGACTTGGGCAAGCGTTTGCAGTCCCTCGCCGGTTACGCTCTCGATGAAAACCAGCTTAACCGCATCGCAAAGGTCTTTGCAAAGGCGCGTGAAAACGGATGTTCTCCGGCGCCGCTGGTTCCATTCCGGCTTGGTGTCCTCAGCAATTCGACAACAGATTTCATCGTTCCGGCGCTGATTGCGACGGCGGCAAGGCATGGAGTCGCCCTGGAGTGTATCGGTTCCGATTATGGCCAGGTGGTGCAGGAGGCGTTGTCACCTGACTCGGCGGTGAACCGCCAAAAGCCTGATGCCGTGCTGATCGCCGTGGATTACCGCGGCTATCCGCTGAACTGCGCGATCGGCGACGCGGAAGCCGCTAGGGCGACTTTAGAAGCGGCCCTGGGACAACTTCAGATGATCCGGTCGGGTATTAGAACGAACGGCAATGCCATATGCATTGTCCAAAATCTGGCGCCCCCGGTCGAGTGTCTATTCGGTAGTCTGGATAAGGTGGTCCCCGGAAGTCTGCGTGGTGTCATCGAGGAACTGAATCGAAGCATTGCCGAAAGCATTCGAGGCACCCCAGATGTACTACTCGATGTGGCGGGCTTGGCTGCGACGGTTGGCCTAGCGGAATGGCACTCTCCTGAACAATGGAACATGGCGAAGCTGCCGTTTTCCAGCACATATCTTCCGTTGTATGCAGATCACGTGGCAAGAACAATTGCCGCATTGCGGGGAAAGAGCCGTCGCTGTTTGATCATGGACCTCGACAACACCTTGTGGGGAGGCGTGATTGGGGACGACGGACTGGAAGGCATTCAGTTGGCGCAGGGAGACGCCGCAGGCGAGGCCTACCTCAGTGTGCAACGGTACGCGTTAGCCTTGCGCGAGCGCGGCGTGGTGTTGGCGGTCTCGTCGAAGAATAATGACGAAGTTGCCCGATCGCCCTTTCGCAAACATCCGGAGATGCTACTGCGCGAGGAGCATATCGCTGTTTTGCAAGCGAACTGGAACGACAAGGCGACGAACATCAAGGCCATTGCGGAGGAGCTTGCACTGGGTCTCGATGCGATGGTGTTCCTCGACGACAATCCCGTCGAGAGGGGAATCGTGCGGGAGTTTTTGCCGCAAGTAGCAGTACCGGAATTGCCAGCAGATCCCGCGCTTTTCGTCCGCACCCTGAGCGCTGCCGGATATTTTGAGGCTGTGGCCTTCTCTAACGAAGACATGAGGCGCGCCGAAGTCTACCAAGACAATGCGCGACGCGTCGCGCTAGAGAAACAATTCGGCGATGTTGATGCGTACCTGGCATCGCTCCAAATGGTGATAACGTTCCAGCCGTTTGATGAGACTGGGCGGGCGCGGATTTCTCAGCTTATCAACAAGTCGAACCAGTACAACCTCACGACACGCCGTTACAGTGAAGCGGAGGTCGCTGCGGCTGAGCACAACCCGAACTGTTTCACCTTGCAAGTTCGACTGGCTGATAGCTTTGGCGATAACGGCATGATCAGTGTCGTGATCTGCAGGCTGACTGGCCAAGGCGTTTGGGAATTCGACACCTGGCTGATGAGCTGTCGTGTGCTGGGAAGACGCGTGGAGAACATGGTGCTGCAGGAAGTGCTTTCTCACTGCAAGAGGGCTGGTATCCGCAAGTTGATTGGTAAGTATTTTCCCACTGAGCGCAACCACCTGTCGGAAGTGCACTACCAGAAGCTTGGCTTTACACAAGTCAGCCGGGAACCGAATGGAACAACGGTCTGGGAACTGGATGTGGAGAGCGCAGAAGTTGAAAACGCTCCGATGGAGATCCATCGAGTAGGGTTTGATGTCGCAGAGTCGGCGCCCGCTTAGATTCGACTGTTCAGAAAAGCAACCTGCAATGGCCGAGCTTGAAGTTAGGAATCTACCGCGTCGAGACCTTATCATTCTCCCGCTGATAAGTGTTCTCACAATCGCGCTGATTCTCGCGGGAACGGAGTTCATAGCGCAACTGGTGTGGGTTGATGGCCGACATGATTCCTGCCTGGATCCGACTGTCATGCACTACAAAGCAAATTGCTATTCACGTACGAAGGTGTTCGAGGGTCCCTGGGTAGAGAATCGGTACAACGAGTGCGGATACCACTCAAAAGAGCCGTGCGGTCCGAAACCAGCAGGAACCATCCGGGTCGCCGTGCTCGGTACATCCTACGCCGAAGGCTACTCAGTGCCGTACGAGGAAACTTATCTGACGTTTGCAAGCGAGGAACTGGGTCGAGCCTGCCACAGACCGGTCGAGTTTCAAAACCTCGCGGTCACAGCTATTTTTTTTCGTGAGACCGCCAAGAGAATGGATGAAGCGCTAGCCTTGAAGCCCGATTTCGTTTTGCTGGTGGTCATCCCCCATGACCTTTTCATCGATGGCAGTCGGGGTAACGCGCCCAATGCAAAGCAAGCCGGCCCACCACTTCGTGCCGAACTTCAACACTTCGAGTCAGCAAATCTGTGGTTCAGCATTAAACAAAGACTATTGAATACGACCAACAGCACGCGTACGTTTATGGTTGCACGGCACTTCCTCTATCGGGATCCACAAACATACTCGCAGGCCGTGCTCAGGGAAGGGGACGTGTCGGACTATCTGCGCACCCCGCTATCCCCGAAGTGGGAAGAACGACTGAGAATGGCGGATAAGCAGATCGGCAAAATGGCGGAGAAGGCTCATGAAGCTGGAGTGCCGTTGTTGCTTATGCTGGGTCTCGATCGTGCGGAAGTAGCCTTGATCTTGTCGCAGAATAGGCAGGCCAACATCGACGTATCAGCATTCAATTCCAGGTTGGCGCAAATCGCTCGAAACCGCGGGGTCTTGACGGTAGACGCGCTTCCAAGTTTGAGCGAAGCTTCCGATCCGTACCACCTCTTTTGGCCATATGACCCGCACCTTACTCCCGAAGGACAGAAGTTCTTGGGCCAAGTCCTCCGGGACCGACTGCTGGAGGGCGACGTGCCAGCGTTTGCGAGTTGCTCCCCTTCGAAACCAATGCAAGTAGCTTCTCAGGCAGGCCGATGAGGATAGGCTTATTCAACTGATGTACGGCGCTGAATATCCCATGCCATCGGATAGTAGAGTTCGGCTTTCACTTCACCATGTTGGCTATGCTGTCGCGAGCATCAAACCTATGACGGAGCTGTACGTAAATCGCTTCGGCTACGAAATCTGCACAGGAGTGATTCATGACCCGGCTCAAACCGCCTTTGTTCAGTTCCTTAGGCTTCCCGGCGATCGCACCTACCTTGAATTTGTTGCGCCGGATGGTCCCGACAGCAAGCTGGCGCAAGCTGTACGCAAGGGTGGAGGACTGAATCACCTCTGCTACAGGGTTGATGACATCGAGATGGCAACCAAAGAGCTCAGTTCGACAGGCATGATGATCCTGACGCCTCCGGTGCCCGCCGTAGCGTTCAATGGGCGGCGTATTTCCTGGTTATGTGGAGAAGACCCTCTTCCGATCGAATTGGTAGAAGCAGGGCCTGAGGGTGAAATATGAAAACCGATCGGGGCAAGGGCTTCGCATACGTGACCCATCTTTCTGAATCCTCCATCCAGCATCGACACAATACACTCTAGTACTTAGTTGCACAGATTAGCGTAATATGGTTGCGGGTGAACGTTGCGCACTTCGCGTTTGGTCCACTCAAAGGGGGTAGCATTCTTATTGTAGGCCGCGATGAAGCGGTCGATG
>Ga0209039_10004056_pt1 | contig 10960 bp, 9 predicted proteins | sample BogFormECP12_OM1_FD_188238 | JGI IMG/M metagenome (GOLD analysis project Ga0209039, IMG submission 188238) | Bog forest soil microbial communities from Calvert Island, British Columbia, Canada - ECP12_OM1 (SPAdes) (version 2) | ecosystem: Environmental > Aquatic > Freshwater > Wetlands > Bog ... | reverse complement strand
CTTCTCTTTCGCGCCCGAGACGAGTTCGAAGCCGAGCTTCGTCCCTTCGCCGTCGCGCGCAAGCAGGAGCGCCACGGCGTAGGCCGCCTCGGCTTCGTCGAGCAGCGGCGCGAACAGCGGCGCGATCGCGACGTCTCCCGTCACCACCAGAACCGAGCGACCGGGCTCACGCTGGAGATGCGTGAGCGCCTCAAGAAATGCGGAGGCAAAGGTGTCGCGCTCGCCAGAGAGGGAGCTTGAGGCTTGGCGATTGCCGGAGGCGATCGAGAAGAGCCCGGCCTGCGCATTGTGAACCGTGTGCGTGAATTTTGCGGGTGAGAGGGGCTGCCCTTTCGCGATGGCTTCAAAGAGCGGGAACGATTCCTTGTTCTCGCCGTGGCGTGACGCGAAGACGGTGCGCACCTCGGATCTCTCCTCCGCGGGGCAACCCTCGAAAGCGACGTGGAGCATGGCCTTGCTGAGGGCCGTGCAGCGGCGCCGCAGCATCGGGGGCAGGAAGCGGGCCTCCGGGCTGCCCTCGCAGCCCACGGGCTCGGGCTCTTTGGCCCAGGCCTGCCACGCGCCCGGGTCCGCCAGACCAGGCGCCCAGGCCGACCAGCGGCGAAGCGAAACGCTCAGCACGCGAGCTCTCCCCCCAACACGAGAGCGCAGTTGTTCCCGCCGAAGCCGAAAGAGTTGGTAAGCAGATGGACCGCACCCTCCACCCGTACCCGCTCGCCCTTGTCTACCAGTCGAAGCCGGGCAAGGCCGGGATCGCGGCGACCGTCCCAGACGTGGGGCAGCAGCGCGACATGGCCTTCCCTCGCGCGGGCCAGCATCATCCAGCAGAAGCCGGCCTCCATCGCACCCGCGGCACCGAGCGTGTGACCGACGAGCGCCTTGGTGGAGCTCGCGGGCACCTCCTCTCCGAAGACCCGCACCACCGCGGCGCTCTCCATCGCGTCGTTTAAGGGGGTGCCCGTCCCGTGCAGGTTCACGTAGGCGATCTCCGCAGGCGTGAGGCCCGCATCGCGCAGTGCCCCGCGCATCGCGCTCTCGGCGCCCGCGCCCGCAGGATCCGGCGCAGACATGTGGTGCGCTTCGCTCGATTCGCCGACCCCCTCGAGCTGGATGCCCCCCTCCTCGCGGGTCACGAGCATGATCGCCGAACCCTCGCCGAGCGTGAGACCCTTGCGATTCACACTCATCGGGTTCGGTAGCTCGTCGCTCACCGCCTGAAGAGCGCAGAAGCCGTTCGTCGTGAGGCCGCAGAGCGTGTCGCTCGCGCCGGCGACCACGGCGTCACACACGCCGAGGGCAAGCAGCGAGCGCGCCGAAGCGAGAGCGCGCGCCCCCGAGGAGCACGCGGTCGAAAGCGTGTAGACGGGTCCCTCGCTGCCGAGATAAGCAGCGACGAAGCCAGCGGCGCCGCCGAACTCGAGCTGGGGATAGTCGAACTCCGGCGCGAGAACGCCATGCGCGGCGTTGTGACGCAGTGCCGCCTCTGCGTCGGACACACCCGACGTGCTCGTCCCCATAACGACGCCGACGCGGCCACGCCCGACCTGGCCGATGATCGCCCTAAGTTCCGCTTCGAGCCCAAGGAGCACCGCGAGCGAGAGCGCATTGTTGCGACAGCGGTAGCGGCGGAGCGCGCTCGGGATCTCGGGGAGGGGGCTCCGTACCTCGCCTACCAGGAGGCTTCGCCCGGGTACGAGGTCGTCTCGCCAGGTAAGACGGGACTGATCCCCCGCGAGCAAGCCTTGCCAGATCTCATCGGAAAGCGTGCCCAGGGCGTTCACCATGCCGAGGGCCCGCAGCCTGCAGGGGGCGTGCTCTCGCATGCGCTTCCTCGCGTGCAAGGTGGGCAACCTCAGGATACCGTATCGGTGTGGGATCCCAGTCCGCCCACAGCAAGCTCGACGTGGCTATCCTAGGGGGGGGACTGGCCGGGAGCTTTCTCGCCCGCCAGCTCCAACGCACGCTTCCCGAGCTGCGGGTGGGTCTCTTCGAGAAATCGACTGAACGCTCCTACAAGGTGGGAGAGTCGACCGTCGAGATTGCGAGCACCTATCTCACGCGCCGCCTCGGCCTCTCGCAGTACCTCTACCGCGAACAGCTGCCAAAGAACGGCCTGCGCTACTTCTTTGATGGACCTGGTCGCGACGCCGCGCTCCCCGAGATGAGCGAAGTCGGGACCGTGAACCTGCCGTTCCATCCCGCATTCCAAATCGATCGCGCCCGCATGGAGGCGGACCTGCTAGCGAGCAACGCCGAAGCGGGGGTCGAGGTCCGCATCGGCGCCCGTGTAAAGGCCGTCTCGCTCGGTGAGGGCGGCGCGCCTCATCGCTTCGAGGCGATCGAGAACGGAAGCACGACAACGCACGAGGCGCGCTGGCTGATCGACGCGACCGGGCGCACAAGCCTGCTGGCCAAGCTGAAGGGCCTGCGCATACCGGAGACCGAGCATTGTCTTGCCGCCGCATGGGGCCGCTTCGAGCGCGTCGCCGATGTGGACGAGATGGGCTCCACCGCGTGGCGCGCGCGCGTGCGCTACACCTCGCGCGGGCTCTCGACGCTGCATTTTTGTTACCCCGGCTACTGGATCTGGGTGATCCCGCTGCGCAACGGGCTCACCAGTATCGGTGTCACCGGGGCGAAGGACATCGTCGACTCCGGCGTCCGATCTGAAGGCGGCCTGCGTGCATTTCTGGAGAGGCACCAGGCCGTGGGCTCGCTGCTCGGGGAGGCGAAGCTCGTCGACTTCGGCGGCTATGCGCAGATCGCGTATGGCACCCGGCAGTTCTTTCACGTCGACCGCTGGGCGGTGACCGGCGAGGCCGCCGCCGCGCAAGACCCGCTCTACAGCCCCGGCATCGACTTCATCGCCCTCGAGAACGATTTCCTGACCGACCTGATCCGCCGGGAGGTCGCGGGCGAGAGCGAAGCGGACCGGGCCGAGCGGACTGCGCTGTACGATCGGTTCATGCTTTTTCGCCATGAGGCGACCATGCGGCTGTACCGGGGCCTGTACGGGGTGCTCGGGAGTTACGAGATCATGCGCATGAAGTGGGACCTCGACGTGGGCTCCTACTACAACATGTGGGTCGCGGCGTACATGCAGGACATGCATTTGGACCCGACGTTCCTCCAACAGCAGCTCTCCTGGCAGCCTTTCTTGCTCCAGGGTCTCACCAACTTCGCGCGCCTGTTCCGGACGGTGGAGGCGCACCTGCGCGAACGCGGCACCTTCCAACGCGCCAATCGGGGTCGCTTCTCCTCGGGCCTCGAGAACATCGACTTCGTGGAGGAGGTCGGCCTGCCGCGCACGCGCCGCAAGATGCTGAAAAAGGCCGGCGAGCTCTTCAACGTTGTCCGCCAGCGCGCGCTGGATCTGCTCGAGGTCTCTCCCGAAGCTCGGGTGCGCACACCGCTCGCGCTCTCCGCCTTCCTCTCGGACCGTCCCCTCGCGTAGCGCGAGCTCGCAACCGTGTGGAAAGCCGGCATTCAGCCCTCGCGCCTCCAGAGCGTCGTCGGGGTCGGCTTGACCGCACTGATCCTCGCCTCGCCGCTTTTGCTCCGGCCCGCAACCGAGCGCGTCGGCCCCCGAGGCGTCGCAGCCTTCACCTTGGTCGGCGCGCTGCTGGCACTCGTCGCCCGAAACTCCCGGCGCGCGGCCGGCTTCGGCTTCGGCAGCGCTCAGCTCGGCGGCATCGGGTTCTTGGCGGCGCTCGCCCTGGTGAGCGGCCGCCGCATTTTTCTCCTCCTCTTGCCCGCCCTGGTATACGCCTACCTCATCTGGATCTTTGCGAGGAGCCTGCAGGAGCCGGTCAGCATCATTGGCCGCATGGCGCGCCGGGTCGACCTGAAGGCACCCGACTTCATCGATCCCTACTGCCGCAAGCTCACCGTGGTCTGGTGCGGAGTGTTCGCCGTGAACATGGCGTGTATCAGCGCCTTCGCACTCGCCGGGCGCTACGACGCATGGGCGTGGTACGCCGGAGCGCTCTCGTACCTTTTCATGGCCATCGTCCAGGGCCTGGAGTTCGTGGTGCGAAAGGTCTGGTTCCGCCACTACGGAAGGGGTCCCTTGGATCGCCTCTTCGCGCGGCTTTTTCCGTCGGAGAACACGCCTACGGGCCGGCGCTCGCTCGCGTATATCCAAAAGATGCGCGCACGCATCGCGCGCGGAGAAGAGCTCTAGCCCTGCCGCCGCCTAGGATCCGTACTGCTTCGAGTAATCGACGGTGAGCCAGCGCTCGGGCCGGATCCGCACGAGGACGCTGCCCGCGGCCTGCGCGCGCGTCGCGGCGACGTACTGATCGCCGAGCTCCTGCCCGAGGTAGCGCCGAGCCAGCGGACGCAGATCGCGCTCCGGCTGGGCAGGCTCCATGGAGACGACCGGGCCTTCGACGCTCACGTATCGGTAGGGCGGAGCCTCGCTCTGTGCGCACAAGCTAAGACGCGACCCCACGGAAAGGAGACGGCCTTTGCGTGAGTCGCGATCGGTCACAACGCACAGATCGCCTCCTGGCTCGTAGGCATACCAGATGGGCACGGTGAGCGGCCCATGGCCCGGCTCGGCGATCGAGATCACTCCGACGTGGAGGCCGGCGAGAAAGTCCTCGCGCTCCTTCGCGCTCATCGAAAGCACGGGATCCCCTCCTCGCGTTACTTGTGGATATTGCTCACCCGGCCGTCTCGGAACTGCACGACCATGGTGCTGAAGCGCCCGGTCCAGTACCGCCAGTCGTTGGACTCGGTACTCGGCGTGGCGTGCTCCGGCGGGTAGCCGATCGCCAAGATCACGCCCTCCTTCGTCATTCCCGGAAGCACGCGCCCCTCCCGAATCCCTTCTTGGTCGAGGGAGGAGAGCGCAGTCGCGCGTCCCCGCACGCACGAGTAGCCGAAGACCCGGTCGACGTTCGCTTGGAAGTCCGGGATCACGTGGTGGTGGAGGTACTCGTAGTGCTGCCCGGTGGCAAGCACCGTGAAGCGCACCACCTTCTTGTCCTGCTGGTCGATGCGTACCTGTGTGCACAGCGGAATGAACCCACTCTCCTGGTAGTTCACGTCGAACAGACGGGTCTTGTCGGGATGGAGGTTCACGAGCGTGTACCGATCGGCTCCGCCCGGGGCGAGGGGGGGAAGGCTCGAGGCCGCGCGCAGCGAAGGGGCCGGGGCTGCGGGCTTTTGCGCGGCGAGCTTCGGCGGCGCAGGGGGAGCCGGAGCGACCCGAGGCTCGGACGTGCTTGCCGGCGGAGCGGGGGCGGGCGAAGGCGCGGGCGGCGCAGCCGCCGGAGACGGCGGCCTTGAGACTGCAGCGGGCGGGGTGGGTGCCGGCTGGACGAGGGCGACCGCGCGCGGGAGGGAGGGAAGGGCCGGAGGCGCCGCGCCGACGTTCGGCACCTCGGGCACGGGGGCCGAAGCCTGGGCGTTGTCTTTTTGTGTGGAGACGGCGCCCTCTGGCATGAGCCGGTGTGTGAGCACGATGTAGACCAAGCACGCGGTGGTGAGGGCGACGAGCGCGCTCACGGCGATCATGAGCGGGATGGCGCTGCGCAGGCTCGCCCCCTTGGCGGCGTCGGGCTGCGTCTTCGCGCTCCACACCGAGGTCGCCCCGGTGGATCTGGACGCCGCTTGCGGTACCGCCGACGTCTCGGCCGCGGGCACTCCCGCCCGCACCGACGCGAGCGCCTTCCCGAGCTCGCCCGCGCTCTGGAAGCGCCTGTCTCGATCCTTTTCGAGGCAGCGCAAGATCACGCGTTCCATGGCGATCGGGATCCGGAGTTCGGGGCGCAGCACGCTCGGACGCTCCGGGAGACCGGAATGGTGCAGGGAGAGATATCCGATCTCGCTGTCGGAGTGGAAAGGCAGGTCGCCGGTCACCATCTCGTAAAGAATGAGCCCGAAGGTGTAGAGATCGCTTCGTGGATCGATCTTCTCTCCGCGCTTCAAGCGGCCCGCCTGCTCCGGGGACGCGTAGCGGGGCTTGCCCACAAAGCCCCCCACGCGGGTCAGTGTCAGGTCCGCCTCGTTGCCTTCTCCGTCGGCTTGGGTAAAGACCGCGCGGGCGATGCCGAAGTCGATGATCTTTGGCTCCGGTCCATCGGCCCCCGGCTGGAGCAGGATGTTCTCGGGCGAGAGGTCGCGGTGGACCACGCCGAGCTCGTGGGCATAGGCCAAGCCCGCGCAGCAGCGGATCCCGATCCGGCAGGCCGTTTCGGTGCCAAGCGGTCCACTCGAGCGGATGATCTTGCCGAGGCTCTCGCCGACCACGTACTCCATCACGAGGTAGTAGTCGCCGTTGTCCACGAAGAAGTCGTGTACGAGGACAAGGTTCGGGTGTCGCAGGCGCACCGCGATCCGAGCCTCCCGCTGGAAGCGCTCGACGGCATGGGGGAGGTTTAGGCTTTCCTTGCGGATCACCTTGACCGCGCGCGGTTCGTGCAGGAGGACATGCTCGGCACGGTAGACGGCCCCCATCCCCCCGCGGCCCAATAGCTCCACGATGCGCAAGTCGCGCACCTGTCGGCCAATCAGCGAGTCGACCGGGGGGGAGCCTGCCATCCTGGAAGGATTCTAAGATGGCGGGCCCGGAAACATCAAACGGTCACTTGGCGAAGTCGAAGGCGTAGCGCAGACGCAGAAAGATCCGGCTCGGCCGGCCTGGGCGCACATCCGGCACGCAGCTACCCGCCTCAGGAACCGGCAAAACGGCGGGCACGACCTCGCACTCGTTGCGGTGGGCATACTGACCGAAGAAACCGGAACTCGGGCCGGTAAAGAGATCGAGGCCCGCAGACAGCGCGAGGCGGTCCGTCACCTTCCACTCGACGCCGGGCCGCAAGAGCAGATCGTGCTCGTTCACACCGTAGAGCACAAAGAGCTGGGGGAAGACCGTCTCGTTGCGCAGATTGAAGCGCAAAAGCAACGTGAAGAAGGTCTGCCAGGCGTCCAGCGGCATCGTCTTTTCGTGGCCCAGCACCACCGCCTCGATCCACTGCACGTTGGCGAAGAGGCGGTCCCAGCCGCTCCAGTCGACACCGATCACGCTGTGCAGATCGGAACGTTGCACAAAGCCGTTCGGGTTCGAGAGGTCATCGACCACAAAGGAGCGCCCGAAGGCGAGGGTGCCCTCGCCCCAGATCGTGAAACTGCCCGTCGAGGTGGAGAACGATCCACCCAGGGTGCGCACCCGCACGTGCTCGGCGCGCAGGACGTTCAGGGGAACTGTGCCAAGGCCCGCGACGGGAACGAACTCGATGCGGCGATTCCACGTCTGCGCGGGGTCGTAGGCGTCATGGAAATAGAGTCCGAGGTCGACGCCGCGCACCGTATGGGCGAGTCGGAATCCGTAGGCCACGGTGCCGAGCTGCCAGCTTGGGGGCTTTATTTCTGGCTGCTGGTTCACCGCCGCAAAGGGTGGGCTCACCAGGGGCGGGGCAAAGATCGTCGCAAAGCTTGGCAAGAAACCGGGGAGCAGCGGATTGAGCGCAAACTCGCTGGTGGAAGCGGGGAGCTGGTTGGGCTCGAAGCTGGGGAAGACAATCGTCTGGAGCGTCCAGCCCGCGAGCCAGCTCTCGACGTTTAGGCCGACGAGCGGTGTTCGGGCGTCGTTAAAGTCTTCCAGGATGAACTCACGGAAGTCCTGCGCGTTCACGATGTCGAGGACGCGCAGACCGAGCGACTGCCCCCAGACCACCTGCTGCTCCCCGAGTCGCACGTCCAGCCGTGCCGGCCCGAGGTGGCCGCTCCAGTCGAGGGTGAGCTCCCGCAGCTCCGCCTCGACGTGGCGGCTGTCGCCGATCTGCCAGCGGTTCACGGGCTTGTCGGGGAAGTCGTGGCCACGGGCCACGAGGTAGGCGAGCGGGTCGTAGAGCAGCCAGCCGCTCGCGCGCACACGCAGCGAGTCGGTGAGACGGTCCTCGAGGTCGAGGAAGAGACGACTTTGGGACTTTTGGAAGGTAAGGGGCGACTCCACCCGGTACGCGGTGTCGTTCTCGAGATAGCCGGTCACGTGCAGGCGGGGCTCGGCGGGAACGAGTGCGTCGTCGCCGCGCGCCGCCGCGGGAGAAACGGCAGCGATGGCGAGCGACGCCGCTGCGAGAAGCCGCGCGCCGCCGCGCACTCCCACGTTCCTACGGGACTCCGGCACGCATGGCGTTCTCCGTGAAGAGATCTTCGCCAAGCGCGCGATCGTAGGCGACTTGGTCAATCTCCACGCGCGTGTGGTGACCCGAGCGCGCATCGTTCATGTCGAGACTCTCCCAGGTCCAGATCCCCTGCACTTCGTGCCAGTGCACCTCGAGCGTCTTTTCAAGCTCACCCGAAGGCGCGAAGTACTCGATGCGGGGGACCGTCCAGGTGTTCGCGTTCACAAAGACCAAACGCTTTTGATAGGGCGCCGGCTTCTTTCGCGGCGTCGACTCGACCACGTAGTAGCGCTCGCCATCGCGCTCCTCGCTGCGCAGCAGGCGGTGCTCGTCCGCCTCCACGAGGCGATCGGCGAGATCGTCGTAGCAGAAGTCGGTGCCGACGAACGATGAGCCGCGGTCGCCGACCGCGATGCGCCGGACTTTGCGCAGCCCCGGCAAATAGATCCACTGGTCGTCGTCGACGGCGGGGTCGTTCGCGCTCCAGGTAAGGAAGGCGGTGTCCTTCACATCGGGCGGCTGCTCGAAGACGATGAGGCGCTGACTGTGAAGCTTGCCGTCACCCCTGCCCCGCGCGTCGCGCCAGTAGTTGCGCGTCTCGCGCACCCGTTCCGAGCCGTCAGAAGCGAAAAGATGCCAGACCGCGTGGTTGGTCTGGGTCTTCCCACGCGGTCGCGCATCCACGCGCCGCATCACCTCTTCGCCGCTCGGCGCCGAGTCGTCCCCGCGCGCTGCTCCTGTCGCCGCGCCACACACGAGCGCGACGGCGACAAGCCCCCCTATCCAGCGAGCCATTCCCGGCCTCCCCGCACGCGGGGGCAGCCTAGCAAGCCGCCGCGGGGATGCGTCCAGCCCGGTCGGCGAAAGAGCGAACGGCCGGGCCTAGGGAGTCGGGTTTTGAGCCGGAGCCACTCGGCTCAACAGGCGTTGCTGCTCGGCGGGAGGGAGGCTCTGGAAGTGCTGCAACTCCGCGCGCAGCCGCTGGCGCTCCTCCGGCGGGAGCGCCTTCCACCGCTCGGTGTTGCGGCGAAAATTCTGGCGCTCCTGCGGCGTCATCGCCTGGAGCGCGTGGAGGTGTTGGCGCACGGCCTCTTGCTGCGCCGGCGGGAGGGCGCGGAAGCGCTGGAGTCGCGCCGAGAGCTGCTGCCGCTGCTCCGGCGAGAGATTCGCCACGCGCTCGCGGATGGCCTCGCGGCGCTCGGGTGTCATCGGCCTCAGCGCCGGTTTCTCAAGCGGCGGGGGGCTCGCCAAGCCTTGCGGGGGAGGGTGAACCGCGCCGGGAGCGGGAGGATGGCCGGCGCCGCCCGGGTTGGCGTGGCCCTCATTGCGCATTTCCTCGCGGAGGCGGGCCTTTTCCTCGGGCGGAAGGCTGCGCCAGTGCTCGCCGTAGCGCTGCCGCAGCTGTTGGCGCTCCTCGGGGGTCGCCTTCCTCCAGCGTTCCACCGCGCGCCGGCGCTCGGCGGGGGTGAGGGCATGCGGGTGCTCAGGGTGGGGGGGCGGGGGAGCTCCCTGCTTGGCAGCCCAAGCAGACCCCGCCTCGCTGCCCGCCAGAAGGAGACACGCCAGCAGGGACGCCCGGATAAGCCCCATGAAAAGGCGCTCGCTCATCCGCTGCCTGCTCCGTCCTCGGCCTTCCGAAGGCGCTCGAGCAGGTCGAGTTTCTGAATCACCTCGAAGTCTTCCAGCATGTCAAGGCGCGAGGCGAGCTCGACGTCTTCCTCGTCCGCGGCTGCGAGATCGATCTCGGGCTGGGCGCTCGGCAGGGGAGGAGTCAACTGTTCGGGCTGCGGAACGGGCGGCGCCGGCGGGCGCGGGCGTGTCGGTGCGGGCTTCGCAGCAGGGAGTTCGGCCACGGCTTCGGGCACCCGAGTCGCCGCGGGGGGCTCTTTCTGTGGCGACTCGGTGAGCGGCGGGACTGGCGGCGGGTTTTGCGCGATCCGCGGCGGGGGCGTGGGCGCGAGCCGCGCGGGCGTGCGGGCCTGGAAAAGGAGTGTGAGCCCGAGCGCCGCCGCAGCCGCGAGGCCCATGCCGGCCGCCACGATCCAGCGTCCATTCCTTTGACGCGGTGGGGCAGCCGGGGTTCGGCTCTGCCGACTGTGGACGTCGATCGGGCCTTCTTCGGCCAGGCGCGCCCGGAGTCGCGCCTCGACGCGCGCGATCCGCGCGCCCTCTCCGGGCACCGCCGCGCGCAGCGCGGAAAGGACCCGCTCGTTTGCCTGACGCAGCTCCGCAAGCTGCGCCGCGCAGCGTGGGCAAGAGTCGCAGTGGGCACGCAGCTGCGCCGCCCGGGCAGAGGGAAGCTCGCCGTCGAGCAGTGCAGAGAGATCCTCGTCGTAGGGCCGGCAGGTCTCAGGCACAGATTCCACTTCGCTACTCCCTCCCCTTACACTTCGCCGCGAGCGTGGCTCGGGCGCGATGCACCAGGGCCTTCACCGACTTCTCTGTGGTCTCTAGGCTCACGGCCACCTCGGCGTAAGACAGTCCTTCCACGGCCGAGAGCACGAGCGCTGCGCGCTGGCGCTCGGGCAGCGCTGCCAGCTCGCGCTCGAGTTCCGCGCTTGCGCGCCGCGCGTGGGCCACGTCATCCACCCTGGGCTCGTGCCCCTCGAGCGCAAGCGGAAGCTCATCGCTCTCCCCTTCGTCCGTGCTGCGGTGCGGCGCACGCCGACGCGGTCGCCGCAGCTCGTTCAGCGCCAGGTTCGTGGCGATGGTGTAGAGCCAGGTCGAGAGGCGGGCCTCGGGCTGGTAGCGGTCGCGGGCGCGAAAGACACGGAGGAAAGTCTCCTGCAGCAGATCCTCTGCGCTCGCTGCGTCCCGCACCATGC
>Ga0209039_10004055_pt1 | contig 10963 bp, 12 predicted proteins | sample BogFormECP12_OM1_FD_188238 | JGI IMG/M metagenome (GOLD analysis project Ga0209039, IMG submission 188238) | Bog forest soil microbial communities from Calvert Island, British Columbia, Canada - ECP12_OM1 (SPAdes) (version 2) | ecosystem: Environmental > Aquatic > Freshwater > Wetlands > Bog ... | reverse complement strand
AATGGCGAAAGTGGAGACCAAAACCGAAACCCGAATCGGCGAAAGGCAGAGGGAAAAGCCGCGGAGCGGCGAAATAGAGTAGCCCAGGGCGAAAGCCCTAGGGCAAAGGGCAAAAATGAAGAGCAAGGCCACAACCCGGAGAGCTCGATTGGCGATCGAAGATCAGGAAGAAAACCCTCTTTCAATCGTCAATCGTTCCCGCCGGGCGGGATCAATCGTCAATTTCCAGGAGGCCCTTTCTGCCTTCCGCCTACTGCCGACTGCTTACCGCCGACTGCCTACTGCCTTAATGATCGGCGCTCTTGACGTCGGGGCATTGGGGATTCCTCTGGACCCATGTCGCCCCGTTGTTGTCCACGCGCAGGACATCAATCGGCTCGCCCACGAACTTCGGGTATTTGACGATCTCCAGTCGAATGAGCTGCTCGATGGCCTGCGGGATGTCCGCTTTCCAAATCTCATGGGCATGGGCGTCAGCGTATGCGGCCATTTCTTCGTTAAGGCCCAAGAAGGCTGCCAAGTTCCCGCCCGGGCAGTCCCCCGGACAGTCGTCTGGATGCGTAGCAATGGAGACCTTTCCCGAGGTCGAAGCGCTGGCCATGAATTGCCTTACCAGGACTACGGAAGAGCCCTTCTCGATGCCAACGAAAGCGACTTCCAGTGCGGCCTTTCCCTCGATGTATTTCGAGTAGTCAGCGGGAAGGCGGTCGTGCATGTCCTGCATGGCGGCCGAGAGCGCAGGTTGCACCTGCTTTTCGAAGGCAGCAACTCGCTCTTCGATGGTGCCGGGGCCCTTCAGGCTGTCGCGAGCAATGGTGAAGGCGTCGAACTGGACGGGTTCACTGGCGAAATACGTCCTGTAAGTTCCAGAGGATGCGACGAATATGTCACCCACTTGGCGGATCTTACACGCCGAAGACGTCTGATCCGCGCCGGTGCCTCGCAGCACCTCCTTGCTGTCGGCTCCGATGAAGACCCCGGTCGGAATCTTGACCACAACGATGGCCGTTGCAGCCGCGCGGCTCAGAGGAAAGGTGAGGAGTGCAAGCGTCAGGGCCAAGCACCACGCACCATGCGCTCTGGAAGCACGGGACCGGCCTTGGTACGGCCAGATCCGAAGGCGGGCGACACCGTCACGGACCTTGTGACACGCGGTAATGATGTGAGCCATGACGGCGTAACGTCTTTTCATTTTGCGGGACTCCATGGCCTCAGCCAATTGACGGCATACCTGCCGCCTCAAACGTGCGCCTCGGCCCTCGTTCACAGTTTAGCACGTCAGGGCCGCATAGGTGACAAGGCCGGTCCAGCGTGGGAAGAAAGTCCAGCGTGGGAAGAAAAGACAAAGGCAAAAGGCAAAGAGCCTGCCCTGATCGGAGCGAAGGGGCAAAAGGCAAAGCGAGTAGCCCCGGAGCGGCGACAGAATTTAGCCCAGGGCGCGAGAAGCTGTGAAGGAATTAAACACAGAGGTGCAGAGGCACAGAGAAGGAGTGAGAAGATTACATGCGATGTCATTTAGACGCTTGTCATTCTTCTCTGTGCCTCTGCGCCTCTGTGTTGGAAGCTCCTTCGCAATTATTTCACACTTTCTAAGGACTAGAGGCCACGGACAAAAGACAAAGGACTAAGGACTAAGGACTAAGGACTATGGATATGCCCACCAGCGTACGCAACAAAGAGTTGATTCGAGGCAAGATCCTCTACTACCTCACCATGATCTATCCGCGCTCGGCGACGTTGCCGCTGCTTCAGGGAGAGCTGGACATGTTCGGCTACCCCATTCCCATGGAGGACTTGCAGTTCCAGGTCACCTACCTCATCGAGAAAGGGCTGGCTGAGGCCGAGTCGGTGCGTGGACCCGTCCCTCGCCGTCAAGTGACGCTGGTGAAAGCGACCACAAAGGGGATCGACACCTACGATGGGCGCGTCGACGCCGACACGGGCGTCTACTTCGAGCCCCGGGACCGAGGAATGCAGTAAGCAGTAGGCAGAAAGCAGTAGGCAGAAGGCATGAAAGGGTAAAGGGTGAAGGGTAAAGGGTAAAGGATGAAGGGTAAGGATGAAGGGGCATAGGGAAGGGTAAGAGGTGTTTTCACATTTTACCCTTTACCCTTTACCCTTCACCCTTTACACGACAGGGGTTGGGGAAGGGAGGGGTGGTTGGTTCTACCGACCACTGGCCACTACATCAGCCACTGATTTCGAAGAACGGAGGTCGTGAGTATGAAACCGACAGCCGAATCACTAAAGAAGGAACCGGCTACGCTTCGCAAGCAAGTGTTCGATCTGTCCGCCGACTTGCGGCGGATGGTGGAGAGGATGCTGGGCCAAGGGATGTCGTTTGAAGATACGGCGGCGGCACTGAACCAGCGGGGCTACACGGGAATCAACGTGGAGTCCGTGGAAGTCTTCTTCCGGGCCAACCCAAAGATCCAGCAGGAGCGGATCCGGTTTCAACTGGCCACCGCGCAGGCCCTCAAGCTGGCGCTGCTCGATCCGGAATCCGAGCAGGGCGAACTGGCGGATGCGGCGCTGTTCACCGGGTTGGTCGATCTCACCCGGCGCGGCGTTCGCTTCCACTTGCCGGGCCTGGAGAAACTCGCGGCGGCCGCCAAAGAAAGCCTCCTCGCGCCGGCCACCAAGAAGGGGCTAGGGGCGAGGGGATGAAAGCAATTTTGGATTTTGGATTTTGGATTGAAGACGGAGTCGCCCGACTGCGAGCGTGTTTTGGGTTCTCGATTCCGGACCTTGGATTCCTAGATCCGATTTCCTTTTTTCGGATCTGGCAGTGAAGGACGAAATCGCCCCATTGAGCGCGCTGCCGAAACGGCGGGAGCTTGGCGCTTGGACGCAAGTCCCCGCGGCGGTGGCGCGCTCGATTCTCTCGATTTTGGATTTTGGATTTTGGATTTTGGATTGAAGAACAGCTATTACTCCGATTTTGGATGTTGGGTTTTGCGTTGAAGAGGGAATTAACGCGGCTTTGAATTGAAGAGAGCAAGAAGAACGGTGTCGTCTTCAATCCAAAATCCAAAATCGGACTAAACGAAGGACCAAAGGACAAAGACAATGCCTGAATATGCCAACGAAGTACAGACGGAAGCGCAGCGCGGGCTCCTGCTCAAGGTGCTAGTGAGCTGGCGCATGGAATGGCTGCCGTTCTCGGAGATGCGTATCCAAATGCTGCGCCGGCTCGGTTATGTCGTTCCCGACGAGCACCTTCAGTTTCACCTGAAGTACCTGCAAGCTAGCGGTTATGCGGAGATCAAGCACCTCCGGGCCGGCCGCGCCGACTACGAGCTAACCACGGTGCGGGCCACGCCCAAAGGGGTTGATCTGGTGGAGGGCCGGCTACCGTCCGATGCCGGGGTGGCGTTTTGAAGAATTGCGCCATTGAATCATTGAGTCATTGAAGGAGAACTTTTTTTCAATGGCTCAATGACTCAATGACCCGATGACTCAATTCACCCCTAGTTCCTGGTCCCTTTACCGAGGTGAAGAACATGGAAACGCTGAGCACCACAACGAAAATGCAACAACTCGACGCCAAAAACCCGGGCTTGCTGGCGATCCTGGACGAGCACCTCGACAAACGCAAGAGACCCTCGTGGATCGCCGGCAAGCTTTCCAGCCGGTACCTGGTCGCGGTCACCATCCAGGACATCGTGGATTATATCGGCCAAAAGTGGGCGAAGGCGGCAGAGCCGGGAATCGGGGAACACGCGGGAGTGGGGAATCGGGAATCGGGAATCGGGGAAAAACGCCAGCCTGAGAAGTCGCGCCCTGTATGCCCTATACCGTCTACCGTCTGCCCGTCTCAGGCGGAATCGGGAATCGGGAGTGGGGAGTCGGGAATCGGGGAAAAACGCCAGCCTGAGAAGTCGCGCCCTGTATGCCCTATGCCGTCTACCGTCTGCCAGTCTAAGGCGGAAGCGGAAATCGGGGCGAAGACGACGCAGCCCGAAGGCCCGGTTGAGTCTTGCGAGGGAGCAGCGAGGGAGAGTGGGGTTCTTTTCGCGACCCCCGGCTCCGTGCTCGCGACCCCCGCCTCTGCTACTCCCGACTCCCTACTCCCGACTCCCGTGCGGGTCCTGAAAGCCAAGCCCCCGAAGCGCGCTTCGACCAAGCCGCGGAAGCGGCGCGCCGAGTTGCTGGAATTGCAGGTCACCCTGGTGCAGACGTGCCTGATTGAAGGCCCTTCGAGAATGGATTCACTGGGTGGTTGAATTTTGGATTTTGGATTTTGGATTTTGGATTGAAGAACGGGATCTTTTGGGATTCAGGTGGCCGCCGGTACGAGCAATAGGCCAGTGAGAACTGAGAGCTGGAACTGAAGACCGAGAACCACACATGGCGTTAGAAATCAGTCCGCATGTCATTCTGAGCGCAGCGAAGAATCCCTCTTTGGTTTTTCCCATCGCTCCAATTGAAGAGAGATTCTTCGCTGCGCTCAGAATGACATGCTCGAGGGTTTTCCACACCAATCTATGACGTTGGTAGAAGGACCGAAGAAAGCCGATGGCAAAGATCAGTTACACGAAGAAATTCGAGAAGCTCGATGCCGAGCACCCCGGCTTATTAGAGACTCTGGAAGCCGGCATCGATGAACGAAAACACGTGTCATGGATTAGCCAGAAGATCGCGACCCACCACAAAGTATCGGTGAAAATCGCGGACATTGAAGGCTACATCGGCGAGAAATTTGGAACCGACCCCGCGCTGGAGTTGCCCGAGTTAGGGGACTTGCCGCTCGGACCCGGTCGGAAACCGCCGAAGCGCGCTGGAGCGAAGGACGCGGAGGAGCATGCCGCCGAAGCCGGTGCGGGTGAGCCTCGCACCACACAGCCAGCCACCGAGCAGCCGGGCGTCGATCGGCGGGCGATCGCCAATGCGATTGATGAAGCATTATTGCTGGCCTTTAAAGAGAAGTCAACTTTGGTGGTGGATGAGGCGCTGAAGAATCCCAAGAGCGACGCCGCCGAGATCGTACGGGTCGCCGTCCAGAACAGCATGATGCGAGACAGCGGCAAATTCGAAGACGTCGACATCATGGAGCGCTACGAGGCCGACACCAAATTCCGGGAGACCGAGGCCAAGCTGCGACTGTCCGTATCGGCCCAGTACAGGGCCGAGACGGAGCGTATGCAGACGCAAAGCGAACTCGTGAGGGCACAGGCCGAGCTCGTGAAGGCTCGCCAAGACGCCGCGGTGGAACTTGAGAAGGTACAGCAGAGGGTGGCTCGCGGGCAGGCTCCGAACTTGGAGGAAATGGTCCGGAAACTTTCGGCCGCCATCGGCATTAGCGGCCCCTTGATTCCCCGAGTGGAAAAGGAAGCCCAGCCGGGCACGTAGACAAGGAGAGGTAGCGCGGGCGTGACGCCCGCGCTACGTCCGGTGCAGAGGGAAGAGCAAGCGTGAAGGAAGAGACAACAAAACGCGCACAGGCATTGTCGCTTGAAGAAAAGCAGGCGCGATTGCGGGATGAGAATCTCCGGCGAAAGGCAAAAGGAAGAGGGAAGGACAAAACGGCAAAGGGTGCGCCGGGACTCCCGGTTGGGCATCGACCGGAACCACTAGGATCGTCGGATCGAGACCCACAGGGCGGTTATGAGAACTGCGAAGACGCTCAACAAAACCAGGACAACGGACAGTGGAAGCCCGATCCATCGGCCGACAGCCTGTGCCAGTTCCCCGAACAGCGCCATGACGAACAGGGCGGCTCCGAGCCGGACGAAGGGCTGAAGGGAGCGAAAGAGCCCCCGCATAGCCCGGATCATACCACACATGAGTCGGATGGTGGCCTCTCGGCAAAAGGCAAGGGCGGAGCGAGCAACAGGACCACAGAACGGGCGTCGGAATTGCCGATTGAAAATCAACCGGAGGACTTTTGCGGAATCGTCAATCCTCAATCGTCAATCGGCGATTCGCCCGCGAACCCCGAGCCCCGAATGCCGGAGCCCGGGGCCGCGAAAGCCGAAGTCCGAGCGCCGAGTCCCGAGGTCGAAGTCGTGGAGCCCCAACTGGTCAACTCCACCAAGCTCCGGTCTTACCAAAATCGCTGGTCGTGCGATCCGTCACGGTTCGCCATTGCCGTGAAGGCGGCGCAGATTGGCTTTTCGACGGCTACGGCGGCGTGGGCGGTGAGTCGGTGCCTGCTGATTCCACTGCGGAACATCATCTTCCTTTCGCGCTCCGAACGGCAGTCGCGCGAGTTGGCGGAAAAGGCCAAGCAGTGGCTGCAGGGCTATGAGGGCGCGGTCGCCGAATACGCCCCCGATGGCTATTTCGAGGGCACGTCGATGCTGCAACACGAGATTCGCTTTCCCAACGGCTCGCGCATCATCGTGCTGGCGGCGAATCCCGATACGGCGCGCGGCTATACCGGCGACGTGGTGCTGGACGAGTTTGCCTTTCATCAGGATTCGCAGTCCATTTTCACGGCCGTCTATCGCCAGGTGTCGCTGGGCTACTCGATGCGCATTCTCTCCACGCCCAACGGCCCACAGGGAAAGTTCTATGAGCTGGCCAAGAGTCTTAGCTTCGACACGGGCGTGCGCCCCACCAGCCAGCCGGTGAAGACGAAAGCCTGGTCGGGACACTGGGTGAATATCCACCTGGCCGTGGAGGAAGGCTGCCCGCTGGATGTCGAGATGGTGCAGGCCGGCTGCGACCAGCAGACCTGGCTCCAGGAATACTGCTGCCAGTTCGTCTCCGAAGGGTCGACGTGGATCCCGCCGGAGCTGTATCAGCAGTGTGTGTCTTCCGAGGCCGGCACTGAGTTCGCCGGGGCAGGAATTGATTCATTGAATCATTGGTCCATTGATCCATTAAAGAGCAAGGGCAATGAATCAATGAACCAATGGCGTAATGAACCAATCCTCTACGCAGGTTGGGACATCGCCCGCAATCACGATTTGTCTGTGATTTGGCTGACCGAGTTGCTGGGCGACGTCACCTGGACGCGCGGAGTGGTGGAGATGCGCAACATGCCCACACCGGACCAAATTCGCGAGGCCCGCTCCCTCATGCCGTTTGTGCGGCGCATGGAGATTGACAAGGGCGGCATGGGCCTCGCGATCTACGAGGCGCTGGCGCGGGATTTTCCCGGCCAGGTGGAAGGCATTCAGTTCACGGCGGCCAAGAAGGAAACCATGGCCGTACTCGCCAAGCGGCGTATGGAAGAGGGAAAAGTCCGGTTGCCGGACCGCGAGCAGATCCGGCAGTCGTTTCGCGCTGTGCGCAAGTCCGTCAACTGCCTTGGCCAGGCGCGCTTTGACGCCGAGCACGACATCCGGTTCGGCCACGCCGACCATTGGTGGGCTTTTTGCTTGGCCGAAGCAGCGGCCGAACAACCGGTGTATCACCTGCGGCACGTGGGCGCGGTAATTGGCAATCCGGTGATCGCCGGACTCCGGTCCACAGGGCTGATACCGTCGGAGGCCGGAAGCGCGGTTCCCGGGCGCATGTTGGAGTTTCCGACGTGAATGTCGGGAATAGGGAGTCGGGAGTAGGGAATAGGGAGTAGGGAATAGGGAAGCCGCGGAGCGGCGAAATGGCGTAGCCCAGGGTGAAAGGCCTGAGGCTGGAGTTTCTACATTCTTCAGCCCTCTCCCTTGGGGAGAGGGTGGCGAGCGTAGCGAGCCGGGTGAGGGGTTGCTGAAAGGTCCTTTTTTTTGGATAGGAGCGGCCGCGGGGAGTGGGAAGAAAAGAGAGATGAGAAATCAAAGATCAAAAATGAGAAAGCACAAATGAAGACTCGCAATCGTCAGATCGCGACAGGATTTGGTCTAGGGCGACCCTCAGGGTTACGGGCTTCCCCTGGTTTTCACGCCTCGGCGTGGTCAACACAGCTCGCGGTACCCGACCTCGCGAGGTGCTACGGGCGACGCCCTGGACCAAATCCTGTAGGCGGTCGGCACAAGGCAGTCGGCATTCGATGGTTGGGAAAGCCGCGGAGCGGCGAAAGAATTTAGCCCAGGGCGAAAACCCTGGGATAGGGCGGCCCCCCATGTTTTTTTTTCAATCCGGGCGGCGGAAAGCAGAAGGCAGTAGGCAGTGGGTAGTTGGCAGAAGGAAGACGGAAGAAAGGCAAAGGCAATAGTGAATAGTGAATGGTGAATGGTGAATTGAAGATGGTCTTCCATTCACTATTCACAGTTCACTATTCACCATTCGGAACGACAAAAGGCAAGAATGAAGAACAAGACCAAAATACGGATCGTCGATTGGTCACCGCCTTTGGCGATTGAGAGCGAAGAGAAAGGCCGTCTTTCAATCGTCAATCGTTCCCGCCGGGCGGGATCAATCGTCAATTTCTTCTTTTCTGCTCAGTTTCTTTACTGGATGGGCCTCCCGCCCGTCCTGGGGATGCCGTCCGTTGTGGGTTACCTGTTGTCGGTTATCGGTCATCGGTTATCGGTTATCGGTTCTCGCTTACCGACTACCGAGCACCGGCTACCGACCACCGGCCTGCAACCGGCGGCTGACAACTCTAACTCAGAAGGTTCCGCGGTCGGGAGTCCGGCGCGAGCGTCGAGGGTGATCGAATCGAGCTCGGATCATCGTCGGCGAGAGCGGCGGATGACGGACCACGGACAAAAGGAGGAAACATATGTCTACGAGCTTGGTTCTTCCCCTGGCCGTTGCCGGGTTCTGGTCCCAATTGACGGAAACCGCGGTGACGGCGCATCCGTTCTTCGTGCTCACCCTGGAAGCGGTGGCCGTGATCGCACTCACCCTGGTGGCCGCCGGCTTTCTTCTACTCGTGTTGCGAATCTCCCAAGCCGTCGATCAGTTCATCGTCGCCTGCCGACAGCGGCAAAAACTGGAGGCGAGGATCGCCGACGTGCTGCGGGAGTATGTCAACGACAAACGGGTGCTGAACGAGCAGCTTATCAGTGCTGCCTCGGCCCTTCAGCCCTGCTAAAAAGGCCGGGACTCGGGGTTCGGGAGTTGCAGACTCGGGATTCGGGATTCGGGGTTCGCAGAAAGCCCCCCAATCCGGTCCCCTTATTTGCGAATCCCGAAACCCGAACCCCGAATCCCGGTTCTCCAAACCCGAGTCCCGGACCCCGGAGGCCCGATGAATGGCGATTCATCACGAATTGTTGATGCTGGCGACGGTCGTGGCTGTGGCGGCCATTGTAATCGCTGCCGGGTTCCTTGTTTTGGTGTGGCGGCTTTCCTGGTGCCTAAAGGGATACGTCGCCACGGAGTTGCAGCGTTCGAAATACGAGGAGCGGATCGTCGCCATGTTGCATGACTACATCGAGAGCCAGCGCACCACCAACGAGCAACTCTGGATGTCGATGCAGGTCCACGCGGACCGCTTCAACCGATGGACGGCAAGGAAGGGCGGTAGTGGGATTAGGGAATAGCCATGAATTACGAATTAAGAATTACGAATTGCGGCGATGCCAATTCGTAATTCTTAATTCTTAATTCTTAATTCTTAATTCGTAATTCATGGTTCGACTGATCGCTGAGAAAAACATGGACCCATTACTCCAAGACGTCCGGGACGAGGCGGTGAGGGGAGTCATTCTGAGCATCCTCATTCAGCACCGACTCAGTTGGGTGGCCTTCTCATCGTTGAAGCGTGCGGTCCAAATGGGGCAGGGCTTTCCGATCACGGATGACGACTTGAGGTTCCAGTTGGCGTATCTGGGCGACGCGGCTCGCGCCTACGTGGAAGCGAAGCCGCTGCGCACGGGGCGCGCCGACGCTTTTGAGTACGCTTACGTGCGCGCCACTGCCAAGGCGGTGGATTTGCGTGCCGGGCGAATCCCCACCGACCCGGGAGTGGGACTGTGAAGAACTGGGGAGTAGGGAATAGGGAACAGGGAACAGGGACGGGACTCGACGATGCACGTCCCTACTCCCTACTCCCTAAAAAGGTTCGAATGTGAAGACAACAAGAGAAGAATGGGAGACAGAAGGCAGGGAGAGGCAGAGCCCTTTCAATTCGGTCGAGCGTCGAGTGAAAGAACGGCGCGCTTTCAGTCCGTCCGGCCGGCGAGCGCGAGAACGGCGCTCTTCGACCGGCCCTACCAAGCGAGTGCAATCGGCAATCGGCAATCTTGGCGCCGATCCCAGCCTCTCGGCTTTTGTCGAGAGCCAGATCGTGCTGGGGCGTTCCACGCAAGACATCGTGCAGGAGATTGCCGTTCGTTTCGGGGTGAAGGTGTCAAGCGCGGCTGTGACCGCCTACCGCAACAACCTGGCGTGGACGGGAACGAGGGCCGTGGAGCAGACCTTCGAGGGATCGCGCGAGGACATCGACCGGTTGATCGACAAGATGGAAACCGAGGGAACAGGGAACAGGGAACAGGGAACAGGTAGGAAGCAGCGGCTATTCCTTCCCCGTTCTCTATCTTCCATCTGGCAGCGCGTTCGACGGTGGTTCGGGGAAAGAAGGGAATAGGGAATAGGGAAGACCAGGGAATAGGGAACAGGGAATAGGGAATAGGTAAAGAAAAGAGGAAAGCCAGGGTTCGTTTTTCCTGTTCCCTGTTCCCTTCTTCCTGTTCCCTGTCTTCAAGGGAGGACAGAGATGAAGGAACTGTCGTTAGCATTCATTTTCGGTTTTGGCGTGGGCGTGATTGCCGCGGCCATTGTCGGCGCGAGGGTCGCAAACGAGATCCAGAAAGCAAAGGAAGAATTGGTGGGTCTGTTGGAGCGCGTCGCCCACGCGGTTGAAACGAGGTGAGGAAGGGAACAGGAAGAAGGGAACAGGGAACAGGGAATAGGGAAGAGGTAAAGAAAAGAGAAAAGCCGGGGTTCGTTTTTTCTGTTCCCTGTTCCCTATTCCCTGTTCCCTAACTGAGTTCCCTATTCCCTGTTCCCTCTATTCCCTGTTTCCTAAGTGAGCAAGGATGAGTCGATCGACCAATAACGGACGCCAGCGGAAGATGCTGGGGCGAGAGTTGAAGCGGGTGGAGAAACTTGCCGACCGCTTGGATCG
>Ga0209039_10004054_pt1 | contig 10965 bp, 10 predicted proteins | sample BogFormECP12_OM1_FD_188238 | JGI IMG/M metagenome (GOLD analysis project Ga0209039, IMG submission 188238) | Bog forest soil microbial communities from Calvert Island, British Columbia, Canada - ECP12_OM1 (SPAdes) (version 2) | ecosystem: Environmental > Aquatic > Freshwater > Wetlands > Bog ... | reverse complement strand
GTCGTCAGCGCCATCGACCGCGGCGTGCGGCAGGTCGTGGTGGGCGCGGCCGGCTACGACGGCCGCGCGTTCCGGTACGCCAAGCCGGGCGTCCGCTGGTTCGAGGTGGACCATCCCTCGACCCAGCGAGACAAGCTGGAAAGGCTGGAGAGGCTCGGCATCGACGCGCCCCACGTGCGGTTCGTCGAGGCCGACTTCACCCGGGACCCGGTGCCGGACCGCCTGCGCGCCGCGGGGCTCAAGGCGGGCGTGCCCAGCCTGTTCCTGCTCGAAGGGGTCGCCGTCTACCTGGAGCCGGCCGTCCTGGAGACCGTGCTCGAGCAGTTTCGCCAGGTCGCCGCCCCCGGCAGCCGCCTGGCCATCAGCGTGTCCCTGTCTCGGGAGCACGACGAGGGCGCCCGGGCCCGCTTCCGGACTGCGGTGGCCGCCCTGGGGGAGCCGGCCAGGTCCACGTTCGACGCCGGCCAGGCCGACGACCTGCTCGCGCGCACGGGGTGGCGGACCACACCCGGCCGCGAGGAGACGGCCGCCAAACGCGAGCGCCTGCGTTCGGCCGGCCTGCTCACGGCCAGCGCCGGCCCGCCGGCACCTCCAAGGAGGCCGTCAGCTGGGCGCTGGGCGTCCTGATCCGGGCGCACCTGGCCGCCGAGGAGGCGGACCCGGCCGCGAACCGCGGCAAGATCGCCCGGCTCACCCCAAGGGGCCTCGACGCGCAGCGTCTCTACGATGAGTTCGTCGGCATAATCGAGCAGCGCTGGCGCGAGCGCTTCACCGGCCGCGCGATCGACGCCCTCCGGACGCCGCTGGAAGCGCTGGCCTCCGCGCCCCACAGCGAGCCGCCGCCCCTGTTCGCAGGACTTGAGCCCTACCCGGACAACTGGCGAGCCGCGGTCCGCCGCCCGGCCACCCTGCCGCACTACCCGATGGTCCTGCATCGCGGCGGCTACCCCGACGGAAGCTAGTGCCATGACAGATCACGTTTGCCCGGCTGGCCCGGTCGTGCGAACGGCGCGTCTGGCCTCAGATCCCACCGCAGTCGGCGGCGGTACTGAGGGGGCTGGTGAGGCGTCGGCGGCGGGCCAACGTAATGTGCTACGGCGCTAGCTCCCTGATGGCCGGAAATTGTTTAACCCGGACGCAACACGTTGTCACACGCCATCAACAATGCGGGGCTACGATGATCCATCCGCTGGGACAAACGGCGAAGGCGTGGCGGCACGGCATTTACGGGGATCACGACAGCGGCATTTCGCCCGTTTACCTTGCGAAATGCACAGTCCGAAACGAGGGTCGCATATGCAAATGCCCGTTCGGGATTGGTTCGAACAGAGGTCGTTTCACCACCAGGATTTCAGCGCTCTGGCCAGTTCCGGCGAGGCGATACGCCGCCCGGCCGTGACGCTGATCCTGCCGGCTCGCGAGGTGGCGGGCACCATCGGCCCGATCCTGGACACGGTGGCCAGTCTGAACGAGCGCAGCGGGCTGCTCGATCAGGTGCTCGTGGTCGACGCGGACTCGGCGGACGGCACCGCCGATATCGCCCGGGCCCATGGCGCCGAGGTTTACTCGGAAAACGAATTGCTGCCGGAATACGGGCCGGCCCAGGGCAAAGGCGACGCTATGTGGCGTGCCCTATCGGTGGCTCGTGGCGATATCGTCATGTTCGCCGACGCCGATACGCGTGATTTCGGTGAGCATTTCGTCTACGGCACACTCGGCCCGCTGCTGATGGTGCCGGGAGTCCAGTTCAGCAAGGCGGCCTACCGGCGCCCGTTCACCAGCGATGAGCGCTCCGTGGCCGACGGCGGTGGCCGGGTCACCGAGCTGACGGCCAAGCCCCTGCTCAACTTCTTCTTCCCCGAACTCACCGGGTTCGTGCAGCCGCTAGCCGGCGAGTTCGCCGTGTCCCGGGACCTGCTGCTGCGCACCCCGTTCCTGACCGGGTACGGGGTGGAGATCGCGATCCTGATCGATGTGCTCGGCGCCGCCGGGCTGCCCGCGATGGCCCAGGTGGACCTCGGCTCGCGGCAGAACCGGCACCAGCCGCTCTGGGACCTGACCCGGATGAGCTCCGCCGTGCTGCGCGCGCTGGCCCGCCGGGTGCCCGCCCTGGACGAAGCGGTGCCCGCGCCCCGGGCGCCCGGCCTGTGGGACCTGCCCGGACGCGTCGGCCCGGAGACCTACCTGCACGCGGTCGCCACCCAGGACGGCCTGCGTCTCGACGAGCACCTCACCGAGCTGCTCGAGCGTCCGCCCATGGCCCAGGTGCTGCCCGCCCTGGAGGAGATCCCCGTCTACCAGGCCAACATGTAAATCCGGCCGCCTGCTACGGAGCCACCTCCGCGAGGACTTCCAGGATCTGCTGGCCGTACCTGGCCAGCTTGGTCTCGCCCACGCCGTTGATAAGGCCGAGACCGGACAGCGTGGATGGCGGCGTCGCCGCGATCTGCCGCAAGGTCGCGTCGTGGAAGATCACGTATGCCGGCATGCCCTGTTCCTTCGCGACTGCCGCCCGCCAGGCGCGCAGCCGCTCGAACACTGCCTCGGCCTCAGGTGACAGTTCGGCCTGCGGACCAGGCGACTTACCCCGGGAAGTGCCCGCGGCCCCGGCCTTCGGCCCCCGCCCGCCCCGCGCCGCAGGCGAAGGCGCGGGCCGCGGAGCGTCCCGCCGGAACATGACCTGCCGCTCGCCGCGCAGCACCTCCGCGCTCAGGTCGGTCAGCGCCAGCGTCCCGTGATCGCCCTTGACCGCGAGCAGCCCGGAGGCCAGCAGTTGCCGCACCACGCCCCGCCACTCGCCGTCGTTCAGTTCGCTGCCGATGCCAAAAACAGGCAGGGAGTCGTGCCCGTATGAAGTCACCCGCGGCGTCTTCTTCCCGAGCAGGATGTCGATCGGCTGCCCGGCTCCGAACGCAGGCCCCCCGCGGCGTCCCAGCCGGACCAGGGTCGAGAGCAGCTTCTGCGCCGCCACCGTGCCGTCCCAGACCGAAGGCGGCGCCAGGCAGGTGTCGCAGTTCCCGCACGTGTCCGCCGCCCCGGTCTCGCCGAAGTACGCCAGCATCTGCCGACGGCGGCAGCCCGCCGTCTCGCACAGCGCGAGCATCGCGTCCAGGTGGGCCACCAGCCGCCTGCGGTGCGCGAGGTCTCCGTCCGAGTCGTCAATCATCCGCCGCTGCTGCACCACGTCCGCCAGCCCGTAGGCCAGCCAGGCCGTGGCCGGCGCCCCGTCGCGACCGGCCCGCCCGGTCTCCTGGTAATACCCCTCGACCGACCGGGGCAGGTCGAGGTGCGCGACGAAGCGCACGTCCGGCTTGTCGATGCCCATCCCGAACGCGATCGTGGCCACCATGATCAGCCCGTCCTCGCGCAGGAACCGCGACTGGTTCGCGGACCGGGTCCGCGCGTCGAGGCCGGCATGGTAGGGCAGCGCGACCAAGCCCTCCGAGGCCAGGAACTCCGCGGTCTTCTCCACCGACGCCCGGGACAGGCAGTAGACGACGCCCGCGTCACCCGGGTGCTCGGTCCGCAGCAGCCGGAGCAACTGCCGCCGCGGCTCGTTCTTCGGCTCGATCCGGTACTGGATGTTGGGCCGGTCGAAGCTCGCCACGAACTGCCTGGCCTCGCCCAGCGACAAGCGCACAGCGATCTCTTCGCGGGTCTGCTCGGTCGCGGTAGCCGTCACCGCGATCCTGGGCACGGTCGGCCAGCGCTCGTGCAGCACGGACAGGGCCAGGTAGTCGGGGCGGAAATCGTGGCCCCACTGGGCCACGCAATGCGCCTCGTCGATGGCGAACAGCGCCACCGCGCCGCGGTCGAGCAGCCGCAGGGCGGACTCGGTCCGTAGCCGTTCCGGCGCCAGGTAGAGCAGGTCGAGCTTGCCGTCCAAGAAGGCGTACTCGACCCCGCGGCGCTCGTCGGGATCCTGGGTCGAGTTAAGGAAGCCCGCCCGCACGCCGAGCGCGGTCAGCGCGTCGACCTGGTCCTGCATGAGCGCGATCAGCGGCGAGATGACCACGCCGGTGCCTGCGCGGACCAGCGCGGGGATCTGGTAGCACAGCGACTTGCCGCTACCGGTCGGCATCAGCGCGATCGCGTCGCCGCCGGCGCAGACGTGCTCGATGATCTCCCGCTGCTGGCCGCGGAAGGAGTTGTAGCCGAACACGCGGTGCAGCACTTCGGCCGCCGCGTCATTGATTCCGGGCAAGCCCACCCGGCGATTCTACGGGCCGCCACCGACAGTGCGGGGCGCACACCCGAGCGTGCTGCCGAACGGAAGTGGTGCGTGCCGCCCGTAATGCCATACGGTGCCCAGCATGGACGCCTCGCATGCTGATCAACGATGGTACGTGTCCCAGGCCTTCTCGCTCTGGGCCTCCTACAGCGCGGCGTTCGGCGCCTCCGCGCTCGGCCTGTACCGCCAGGCCGAGGCGACGGCCGCGCTCCAGTAAAGGGATTACTTGCGCCGCGCCCGCAGCGCGACGGTGACCATCGGCAGCGTGAATTCGCCATTCGACGTCTCCGGCCGGGTGCGCAGGAAGTCTTGCACCTGGGCGAGCAGCCCGGCCCGTTCGGCCTCATCCATCACCAGCAGGTGAGAGTGGGTCGCGATGGTGGCCAGCAGGGAATCGGCGGTGCGCCCCTGCCCGTGCCCGAACTCACCTTCCTCGGCCGCATGGAACAGGCCGGAGCCCGCTTATCCCAGACCGGCTCCAGCGCCCACCCGACGGCAGCCTCGGCATAGTCGGGGCGGTGCTCCGCGTAGGCGGTCGCGGCGGCGCCGAACGACGAGCCGTGCCGCAGCCTTTCCTCCGCCCCGGCCTGGGTCTCGATGGGGCCGATTCCGTCTGGTCGTTCACGCGAGCGAGTTTATTCGCACCGGTGCCTGGCGTCGTAGGCGGCCCGGGCCGCCTCGATCTCGGGCAGGTGGCTATCCGCCCAGGTGACAAGCTGGCCGATCGTGTCGAGCAGCGTGCGCCCCATGGGCGTGAGCGCGTACTCGACCCGCGGCGGGATGACCGGGTGGATGGTGCGGGTCACGATGCCGTCGCGCTCCAGGCCGCGCAGCGTAACCGTGAGCATCCTGGCAGTGATACCGTCAATGGCGCGGTGCAGTTCGCTGAACCGCATGGTGCCCTGCCCGAGCAGGTCGATGGCCAGGACCGACCACTTGTCGCCGACGCGCTGGAGGACCTCCCGCGCCCGGCAGCTCGTCGGCTCGCTGACCGCCCCCGCACCGGTGGGTGCTCCCGCATCACACGCTGCCCCCGACGGGTCGCCGGCCGATCCTGACGGCTCGCGGACCGGGCCGGCTTGCCCGGAATCCAAGAAATCGCCTCCTAGAAACCACATCAGGTTACGTTGCGATAGCCACGTGAGCCTAGTGCTTGACCCTTCAATCACCACTAGATTACTCTAAGGAACTTAAGTACGCGAGCGAAGTCGCGTACGAGTAAGAACCACCTACCTGGAGGAATGATGACCGAGACAGCCGTGGAGATTCCCGGCTACGTTGCCGGGACCTGGACCATAGATCCCGTGCACTCGGAGGTGTCCTTCGTCGTCAGGCACATGATGGTGAGCAAAGTCCGCGGCCGTTTCGACAAGTTCGAAGGGACCATCGTCACCGCCGAGGACCCGCTGCAGTCACGTGTCGACGCTACCGTCGACCTGAGTTCGGTGAACACCGGTGAGCCTAACCGGGATAATCACATCAGGAGTGCGGACTTCTTCGAGGTCGAGTCGCACCCCACGTTGACCTTCCACTCCACCGGTGTGCGTCCCGACGGCGACAATTTCCTGCTCGAAGGCGACCTCACCATCCGCGGCACCACCCGGCCGGTCACGCTGAAGCTTGAGGTCAACGGCTTCGGCCCGGACGCCTACGGCGGCACGCGGGCGGGCTTCTCCGCCACCGGCGAGATCAACAGGAACGACTTCGGCGTCAGCTACAACGGCCCGATCCCCGGCGGCGGCGTCGCCGTGAGCGAGAAGGTCACGATCACCCTCGAGGTCGAGGGCGTGCTGAACAAGGGCGAGTAAGGCCCGGCCAGCGTGGGCCGGAGGACCGCTAGGGCCGGCCTCCGGCCCACGCTGACGACCAGGCCCGCACGAGCGTCCCGGCCGCGCCGGGCTCACCCGCCTGCTGCTTTTCTTGGGCCGAACGGAGCGTACTGCGTGCCCCGGCTCAGCTCTGGTCGCCGTGCCTGGCCAGGTAGTCGATGTAGAGCGGGCGGAGCGCCTCGGCCACGTCGCCTTCCCCGGAGTCGATCGCGTCCGCGAGCAGCGCGGTGACCTTCGTGATGTCCCGCCCGGCCTCAGCCGAATGTCCCTCGGAGGCTTCAGCCGCCGGGATGGCGCGTAGCAAGTCCCAGAGAAACTCCACGTCGACGTGACGCAGCGCCCGCCGCACAGCGAGGTCGTGCAGCTCATGCGAAGACAGCGCGTCCAGTTCATCACGGGTCACCCGTGGACTTTATCGCCTGCTGGCCGGGCGCCTAGCGGCGCAGGCCGCCGGCCACCGCCTCCGCGACCGCGCGGACCCCGGCGTGCGCGGGCAGGTCCTCGAGGAGGACCGGGCCTCCATCGGCGCCGGTGAGCGGGATCCGCCAGTTGGGGTATTCGTCCACCGTGCCCGGCATGTTCTGCGGGCGCCGCTCGCCGGCGGCTTCGGCCAGCGAGACGCCGATCAGCACGGCCGGGGTCCGGGTCAGGTAGCCGTACAGCGCGACCGTGAACTCCTCGGGCGACGGCCGGGACTGCTGGGGGAGCAAGCCGTCGCGGGCCAGCGTCGCCAGCCACCAGGCCACCTCCGCGTGAGCGGCGGCTCGCTCCTCCGCTTCGGGCTGGGTCAGCAGGCCGAGCTTGGCCCGGATGGTGACCTCCTCGCCGGTGAGGAACGCCGCGGCCGGGGGCATGTCGTGCGTGCCGACCGTGGCCAGGCAGCCGCGGCGCCACCCGCGCGGCCTGCGCGGCGTGCCATCCGCCCGGCGCTCGAACCACAGCATGGATGTGCCGAGCAGGTGGCGGCTGGCCAGGAACTTCCGCAGCCAGGGTTCCACCGTGCCGAGATCCTCGCCGATCGCCAGCGCGCCCGCGCGCGCCGCCTCGGCGGCCAGCACGCCGCCCATCAGCTCATGGTCGTACCGCACGTAGGTGCCCAGGTCCGGCGACATCCCGGCCGGTATCCACCACAGCCGGGACAGCCCCATCACGTGGTCCACGCGCAGGCCGCCGGCGGTGCGCGTGTTGGCCGCGATCAGGCTGGCCAGCGGCCGGCCCCCCAGGGCGGCGAGCCGCCCCGGATGCCACGGCGGCAGCGTCCAGTTCTGGCCCCGCTGGTTGAACTCGTCCGGCGGCGCGCCCACGCTAATGCCGGGGACGATGACGTCCTGGCGGGCCCAGGCGTCAGCGCCGCCGGGATGCGCGCCGACCGCGAGGTCGGTGATGACGCCGATGCTCATGCCGGCCCGCCGGGCGGCCTGCTGCGCCGCAGCCAACTGCTCGGCCGCTAGCCACTGCAGCCAGGCGTGGAACTCGATCCGGTCGGCTAGCGTCCGCCTGAGCTCGGTGACCTCCGCCGAGCCAGGATCGGTCAGCGCCGCGGGCCACGATCGCCAGTCCGGTCCGTGCGTCTCGGCGATGGCACACCACGCCGCCCAGTCGTCGAGGGCGCGGCGGTCGCGGGCGAGGAACGCGCCGAGCTCGGCGCGGCGGCTCGCGGTCAGCGGCACCGCGCGGATCAGCTTGAGCGCGGCGCGCTTGGCGGCCCAGACCGCGTCCCGCTCGATGAGCGCCGCGGTGGTGCTCGCGGCGCGCAGCGGAGCGGCCAGGGTCTCGACGCGGGCCCGGTCGCCGGCGCTCAGTCCCTGGTATTCGGGGATGTCCTCGACCCGCAGGTAGAGCGGGCTGATCTGGCGCCGGCTCATCGGCAGGTAGGGGGACGGGCTGATCGGCGGCTGCGGCTCGGCCGCGTGCAGCGGGTTGACCAGCACGAAGTCCGCGCCAAGCTCGCCGCCGCTCCAGATGGCGAGGTCGGCTAGGTCATGCAAGTCGCCGTGGCCCCAGGAGCCGCGCGAACGAACCGAGTAGAGCTGGACGGCGAAGCCCCATGACCGGCGGGCCGGAAACGGCGCGACCGCACCGCCCAGGGCCTGGATCTCAGGATGGGAGGACCCGGCGGGGGGTTCGTCATCGCCAAGGGCACTGAGCACCGCGGCCAGCGTCTCGTCTGGTACCTCGACGAGATGGCCCCGCCAGTTCTGGTAGGAGACCGCCACCGCGTGTGCCTGCGCCCGGCGCCTGAGTTCTGCCCGTCCTGTCATCGCACCAGTTTGCCGCCTGCCTGAGGAGGTTCTAACCAAATGCCCCTCATCTCGGTCTTAAGGGCAGAAGGACGCCGCAAACAGCGGAGTCCATGCCACAGGCGTGGGCACGATCGACGGCTAGCTAGCCGGCTCCAGGACGAACACCGGGATCTCGCGCGCGGTCTTCTCCTGGTACTCCGCATAGGGCGGGTACGCGGCGACCGCCCGCTTCCACCACTCGGCGCGTTCGTCCCCGCTGACCTCGCGGGCGATCATGTCCTGCTTGTGCGGGCCGTCCTGGAGTTCCACCTGCGGGTTGGCGCGGACGTTGTAGTACCACAGCGGGTGCTCCGGGGCGCCGCCCTTGGACGCCACCATGGCGTACCGGCCGTCGTGCTCCACCCGCATCACCGGTGTCTTGCGCACCTTGCCGCTGCTGGCGCCGAGGTTGGTCACGATCACGACCGGCAGGCCGGTGTCCTGCAGCGTCGTGCCCTGAGTTCCGCCCGAACTCTCGTACTGCTCGACTTGATCGCGCACCCAGGCCTGTGCGCTCGGCTCGTATTCTCCTTGAACAGGCATACCGACAATCCAACACCAGGAACCGTCGGCCCCTCACTGCGGGGCTCTCGTTCCAGGCCCCGGTGGCTCACCACAACCGGGGCGCTCACCCGAGCACGTCTGATGGTCAGGGTCATGATTCCGCCGTCGGCGCCCGGCAACTGGTATCGGATGGACGCAATACTGCGCGGCCCGGGCCTGACGGGCCAAGAAGCGGAGATATCAACCATGCTCAGAATCGGTCCGGATAGCCGAGGGCGCTTAAGCGCCCGGAGCCGGGCTCGTCATGGCGCATGAGGGAGACGATAGCGTCATGAACCCAGCCGCACTGCCCACGATGTACTTGGCGTAAGTGCGCAGTAGAATCTGAACGCGACCCGCGATGACCTGACTGGGAATGAGATACATGTTGAGGTCGCCATCCACAATGAAGAAACTGTCGATCAATTCCGGGTCGTAAGGAACCAGCCGCTCTCGGTTACCTGGAGAGTAGGGCCTTCGACCGACTCCGACTTGCCAGCCGACCTTGCTGTTATACGTAGTCGTCTTCACCTGGACCCGTTTAATTCCGTCCGGCATCGACACCAATAGGTCATAAATGGTCGGCTCTACAGGAATGGCCGTGGTGAACCCGCATAGCGAGAACCAAGATGCGGCGAGCATTGTCGCTGCATCTCGTAGGTTTCTGAGCGCTGGCTTTGGGCTTGGCGGGTGGTGAGCTCGTTGGGTGTTACTATCCAAGTGACTGAGATCAAGGCCTAGTCGCACAGCATGTGCCTTGACTCGGGTCCGGTAAGCTCGGGATGTCGACTTGACTCCCATGGCGGTCAGCAATGCGCTCCAGGAACGGGCCTGAGAAGCAGCTTGTATCAGCTTGGCATCAGACCACGCACGCTGTCCGGTGAAGTGTGACGTGTCAAGTCCAAGGCGGGCGACGTGACGCCTGACCACCCGAATTGACCCGGCGGAAGTCACGCACAAGCCGAGTTCCCGCATGACACCACGCCAGGATCTGGATGCCGCTACCGCTTCGATTAGCTGAATGTCGGACCAAGTGCGTTCTGACCTGGAAGATCTAGCCATATCAGCACCGTAGCATTAGGTACTGACATTTCGACTAAACGTTCAAACTTGCCAAGTCGGGACGGGCGGATTCGAACCGCCGCTCTCTTGACCCCCAGTCAAGCGCCTTAACCAAGCTGGGCCACGTCCCGCCACGCCACGACATCAACTCCCGCGGCGCGCACCTGCCAGACCACGGCAGGCTCAGTTAGCTTAGCGCAACCGCGGCGCCGCTCGAAACAAGCCGGTCCGAACCGGTGCCCAGCCGAACCGGAACCTACCCCTGGGCGCCGCGCCGTCACCGATGGATGCGTGATTCCCGCCGGACGGGAAAGTTACGATGTGCCCGGGCATGGCGCGGGTGTCGTGCTCGTTGTACTACCGATAGCCACGTCTTGTACTAGCGATAGCCACGTCGTCGCCTCACACCGAAGGGCCGGGCAGTTGAGAGCACTCGGGACTCGCCGCGCCGCCTCCTGGGACGACAACTTCGGGCCCGAGGGGCCGACACGGCCTCTCCCGGTCAGGCGACGGTTCCGGATCGTCTTCAGGATCGCGAAAATCCTGCTCGCCATCGTCGTGGTCTTCGCCGTCGCGGTCGGCTTGCTCTTCGTGCTCACCCCCTCGGCGAGCCGGGCCACCGCCCTGACCGAGGCGCAGGCGCGGGAGCACCACATCGCCTACCCCGGCCCGCCGGTCCCGCCCTATTTCGCCCAGGCCCTGATCGCGACCGAGGACCACAGGTTCAACGCCGATCCCGGGGTGGATCCGCTTGCGATGGGCCGGGTGGTGATCTCCTGGGTCACCGGCCGCAAGGACGAGGGCGGCAGCACCATCGACCAGCAACTGGCGAAGAACCTGTACACCGGCGGTCACAGTGGCTTCACGCAGGTGCTGGAGCAGATGGCGCTAGCCGTCAAGCTCAACCAGACGTACAGCCGGCCGGAGATCCTGCGCCTGTACGCGGAGATCGCGTACTACGGCCATGGTTACTACGGCCTGGAGGCTGCCAGCTGCGGTTATTTCGGCCGGCCGCCGG
>Ga0209039_10004053_pt1 | contig 10967 bp, 6 predicted proteins | sample BogFormECP12_OM1_FD_188238 | JGI IMG/M metagenome (GOLD analysis project Ga0209039, IMG submission 188238) | Bog forest soil microbial communities from Calvert Island, British Columbia, Canada - ECP12_OM1 (SPAdes) (version 2) | ecosystem: Environmental > Aquatic > Freshwater > Wetlands > Bog ... | reverse complement strand
CGCCAGCCCGGCGCAGAACGGCGAGATCATCATTGTCTATCTGACCGGCTTGGGCGCGGTCTCTCCCACCCTGCCGGCGGGCGCTGGAGGGGGAGACGGGAGCCCCGGAAACCCGCTGAACCTGGTCACAACGACGCCCCAAGTGACCATCGGGGGCTACTCCGCGCCGGTGAGGTGGGCAGGGTTGGCGCCCTACTATCCCGGCTTGTACCAGCTCAACGTGCAACTCCCCACTGCGCTGCTGCCGGCCATGGCGCCCATTGTGGTACAGGGAGGCGCGACTCCATCCCAGAGCGGAGTCTATATCATGACGGCTCACTAGCGGAAGCGTCCCGGTGACTTTTTTATCGCGAATCCGACGCTTGGGACCGGTGTAGATCCAGCGGATGGGTCGGTCTGACTTTCCGTACGCGCGGATGTACTTCATCAGTTTGCGAAAGAGGTCTGCTACTGAGGTGAAAACACCGCGTGCAATCACGTCGCGCTCGATCTTGCCAAACCAGATCTCGACCCGATTAAGCCATGACGAATAGGCCGGGGTGAATTGGAAGCGAACCTTCGGATTGGCCTCCGGAAAACCGTGCACGGCTTGGGTCTTATGGGCCGGCAGATTGTCCAGCACAATGTGAATCTCTCTGGCCCAGCGCACATTGTTCGCCAGTCCCGTCAGGAACTCGACGAAGTCCGCACTGGTGTGGCGACCGGCGGTCTTGCCCTCCACCTTTCCGGTCTTCACATCCAGTGCGGAATACAGCGGCAGCGTGCCATGCCGGTGATACTCGAAGCCGTGCCGCCCGGCGCGTCCGGGTGACAACGGCAGCACCGAGTCGAGGCGATTACGGCTCCTCCGCGACACTGCGCACCAGGGCGGTTAGCTCGTTCTCCCGATCCGGCGCGAGGAAGTCTGTGTTCAACGTGCCTGCCCTGTCCCGGTGCGCGGCGAGGGACATCTGGGCAAGCCGGCGGTGGGTTGAGTTGCTCGCGTCAAATCTCGGGACGTGGGTAAACTCGAATACGGTCGTTGCGATTTGCTTGCCGTGGAGGAAGCCTCCCAGCCATGCCCGAACCGGCCGCGAGTTCAGGTACGCCGCCAGGTAGTGGGCCTCTTCCCGAGTATCGGTGTCGACAAAGTAGAGCTTGTGATCGGGGACGACCCTCCTGTTTGGGGTTGCCGAGACCCGGGCGTCGGAGATGACCGAGCAGCGGAACGAAGCCGGGTCCTGCTGCTCCATCCAAGCGACCTTCCAGTTCTCAAAGCTGTAGTCCCCGACGCAGTAGACGACGTAAAAAGGCAGGTGGCTTTGATAGCGCCTGTACGTCGACCGCTTCGTCAGAAGGTCCCGGTAATTCGAAAAATACGAGTACGCGCACGGGTACCTCTCCGCAAATTCCTCCTCAGTTTCCACGTTCTCGTAGTGCGCGTTGGGAATGATCTGGTGCCACTGGTCCGTCTCAAAGCAATACCTTCCGAGGTCGCGACCACGGATCAGGGGAAAGAGGAGGTCCGCCTCAATCCAGGCGCCTTCAACCGGATCGACCTCCTGAGCCTTTGGCAACTCGTCTCTTCGGAGCGTGCGTACCAGGGCGCGATTGGTCTCGGCGGAGTACCTCTCAACCTTCACCCAGTACACCCGGGCCAGATCGGAGACCGTGCCCCGGTGCGCGCGCCGCAAGTACTCGGATCGGCCGCGTAAGGCGCGAGATTCATCGAAGGCCTGCCGGTCTCCAGTCCAAAGCGGAGATCCCCAATCCGACACAGGGCAGGCGACACCCTCGATCACGTTTGAGGACTCCAGCACGTCGCGAAGTTTGGCGAGCGGGTCGACCCGGCCAGACCCTCTCGGTACCCACGTTTCCCCGGGGACCTGCTCGAAGACTGCCTCCCTCGCTGAAGCCACCTTCGTCGCAATGTAGATCCCCGTTTCATTTGTGGCGTCCGGGAAGGGCTGAATCCTCCTCAGGTCCGCGATGGCATCCACCCGGATGCCGGACCCGTCCGGCAGCGCGCCGAGACGGAAGCCCCTGGCGGAGCCGGACTTGAACACCGTCCAGGTGATCAGCAGCCCAACCCGGCCGCCAACCCTCAGCCAGTGGTCGGCGGCGCTATACAGCACGACTGTTGCAATGTCGCTCTCGATGCCGCCGGAGTACCCCCTCCCGGAGACCAGTCCGTAGTGCCTGCAGTAGGCTTTCACGCGCTCCCGGTACAGCTGCGGCAGGCGGCTCCACCGGACCCACGGCGGATTCCCCGTCAGCACATCCACCTGACCGGCAAAACTGCTGGGGGACAAGCTGTTCTTAAGGATGCGACACCAGATTCGGTTCCAATCCCGTTCCTCCAGGGACCCGACAATGCCGAAAAGTTCCCTCAGCCGCTCCTCGACGGGCTCGTCCACCAGGCCCTCCAAGCCAGGTAGGGCGCGAACCGCCGCAAGAAAGGACTCCGCTGGACGCTTTTCCCTAATGGCGTCCTCGCAGGCAAGGAGCACCTTGCCCAGAACCTTAGCTTCAACCAGAAGAATGGGGATCTGGAACTCGTACCGCCCAAGCTCGGTATCCAGCGCAAATGCGAGCACTTCGAGGCCGTCCGACGCTCTTCCCCTCTCGGGAACATCGATACAGTCGGCGAGGTAAATCGGAAGTTCAACCTCGTCTCCGACGCTGAATACGAGGTCGGCAATGGACAAAATGAAATTCGCACGCGCGGAGATCACGGCAAGCGGATTGAGGTCAATCCCTTTTACACGGGCCAGCAGGACCTGCAGGAGCTCCCGGCCGGAGACCCCCTGCGCGGCTGCGCGCGTGCGCAGCCGGGAAATGCACTCCAAAAGAAACGTGCCCGAGCCGCACGCAGGATCGAGGACCGTGGCGTTCAGGTCGCCGTCGTATTGCAGACAGTTCAGAACGCGCTGAGCAAGCCAATCCGGTGTGTAGTACTCGCCGAGGTCGTGCCGAAGCTGTTCGTCGACGAGCGTAGTGTAGAACTCCTTCAACAGGTCCTTGATCCCTTCGGGCTTGACGAGCGCAGTGGCCGGTTCAAATCTCAGCAGTTCACGGGCAACGTTCTGAACTGCACTGGCCAGAGCCTTTGAACGTTCGTTGGTATACCAACTGAAGAAATCTCCCTCCAGGAAGTTGCTGATGCGGTACTTCCTCCAGTAATCGCCGCCCTCTAGATCGGCCAACAGGCCGTACAACTGATCCGCCGTGGAATTGGCCATCAACTGACAAATGGAGCGTGGGCTTACCGGATTGACGGCAGTCAGGAGCTCAGAGGTTAACAGCTTCACCACAAGAGCGTAGTAGCTGTGAATGGCAAATAGAATCTGAGGCGCATCCCTCGTTGCGATTCCCAGTGAGGCGGCCCACTTCTTGAGCGCCGGCAACTGATGCAGCCCGTAAGCCGAGACCTGTTCGAAAAGCCTCTTCCACTCACGATACAGCATCGCAGTTCGGTGGCGGGGCTTGCTCAGATGACTGCACATCGTGGTGATGATCGCCCTGGCAACTTCGGAATCCTTGCCGAATGAAGACGCCAGAAGCGAAGCGGTGAGCGGCTTGCGCTGCAGCGCTCTGTAGGTTCCGACGAGAGTAAGGAGAGATGCGTCCGACACACCAAACAACCCGGTCCACGCCCACCGCTGGCCATCCGAGTGGCAGAAGGCGAGGGAGGCCCCGTCCCAAAGGACGCCCGCCCACCTCTGGCATGCGACCGCGTGATCCGCCCCAGCGACATTCCCGAGGTATCCCTCCATCTGCTGCTTGGCTTTCAGAAACTCCCTCGGCGCGTCGAGCAGCCGGGGCGCTTTGTAATCCAGGACAACATGGCCAAAGAGACTGTCAGGGCGGGTCGAGTCGGTGTGAGAAAGCCCTTGGGCCTTCAGGGTTTCGTTTACAGATGGTTGGTAGGGAATCTCGAATTGGGCCAGCAATTCTGAAAGCAACTGCTCAAGCTTGATTTGCAAGCTGGCCTCGGACCGGGCGCGGCGCGTGGCGTCGTTGATTTGCCTTACAAAGTGCTCGAGCATGAAGTTTTGTCCGGTGGTGGGTCTCGGCCCCGGCCTCTTCCCCTTTCAGGCAGCCAGGCGCGCGGTGGCTCGGGCGGGCGGGTCTTCAGAGACCCGCGCCAGGACAAGCCCCTCGACCAGGCCGGGAAGGTTTCTGCCGGCGCCCCGATCCTCAAACAGCCGGCGGGCTGTGGTTGGGCGGTCTCACCATAACTTAACATTACGGCGCGTGGGCGGCGAAAACAAGCGCCACCGGGGCTCCACGCCGGCACGACCCTCTTGCAGCGCCACGTTCCGCGGTGCTCCCGACCCACGGCGTTGAGGTGTTGAGGTGGCCCGCCACCGCACACCACATGCTATATTTGTGGCCATGCCGAGCGGCTACCTCCCGATCTTCATCTTCCTGGTGGTGGCGATCCTGTTCCCCATCGTGTGCCTCCTGGCGGCCAAGCTGGTCCGCCCCGCGGCGCCGTCGCAGATCAAGCTGGAGGCTTACGAGTGCGGCATCCAGGCCGCATCGGATTCGCGCGGCCGCTACACCGTGCGCTTTTATATCGTGGCCATTCTCTTCGTCATCTTCGACGTGGAAACGATCTTCCTGTTTCCCTTTGCGGTGCGCTATCGCAACTTCGGCTGGTTCGGAGTCGCCGAGATTGCCGTGTTCCTGGTCGTCCTGGCGGTGGGGTATATCTGGGCATACAAGAAGGGTGCTCTCGAGTGGGTCTAAGAGTCTTCCGTTTCCTTGGATCGAGCTGTGTGGCTCTGAGTCTCGCGCCGTTTGCCAACGCGGCGCCCATGTTGCGGCTGGTCGGCACCACCATCGGTCCGGCCAGCATCGCCGTCGGATCGAACGGCCCGACGCGCGTCGTGGAGGCGTACAACGCCGGTGACGGCGCGCTGCCCCTGACGGTCACTTCGTCGGCGCCGTGGGCGGTTCCGACGGTGGGCCCGGCGGGGCCTTGCACCACCACCAACCAGGTGGCGGCGCCGTGCATCCCCATCAGCGTGGCGCTGAATACGGCATCGCTGACGGCCGGCCCGCAGACCGCCATCCTCACGGTCACCGGGGACGCCAACACCGTGGATGCGCCGCAGACCATCGCGGTAATCGCGGCCATGGGCGGCTCCGTGCCTTCCACCATCACTGCATACGTGCCGCCCAACGGAAGCGTGGACGTTCCCACCCCGACCAACGGCGGCTTGCGCGCGCAGGCCACCACCCAGGACGGGAACAACTGGTTAAGCATGACCACTCCCGGCGGCGGCAGCTTCCAGTTCGTGTACAACTGGAGTGTCCACATCGCCCCGCAACCGGCCAACGCGCCTGGAACGTACTACGGCACGATGGCCATCAGCGGCTCCAATTTCGCGGGCGATAACAAGACCATCACCGTGACCATGAACGTCACCACGCTGCCCATCGCGCAGGCGCCCGCCGCGGTTGCCGTCCGTCTGGCGCAAGGAGCGCCGCCCATGGACGCGACCTTCCCCGCCGCCAGAGTCACATTGAACAACCTGGGGCAAGGGACCTTGACCGTGACCGGCGTTTCCGCGACGACCGCCAGTTGCGGCAATTCCTGGCTGACAGCCGCGACGACTTCGACCGGCGCGAACCTCACGTTCGATCCAACCGGTCAAGCAGTGGGCACGTGCACGGCCACGCTGACCTTCACCACCAACGCCGCCAACACGCTGGCTCCGGTGCCGGTCACCATGCAGGTGGTTGCGAAGGGCCCGCCGCTGATCAATTACCAGGGTGTGGTCGACAACGCCACCTACACGCCCGGAGGCACGGTGTCGCCGGGCGACATCGTGGTGGTGAAGGGCGAGCAATTCTCCTTTGCCTCGGGGGCCAACGGCTACCTGTCGGCGGGCCAGGTCCCACTGCCCACCAGCCTGGGAGGGGTGTCGGTTTCGGTGAACGGGCAGCCCGCGCCGCTGTACTATGCCTTCTACGGTCAGATCGCGTTCGAGATGCCGTGGGAGATCGCGCCCGGCGCCGCCCTGGTGAAGGTCACGAACTCCAACGGCGTGGTGAGCAATCCGGCATCGGTGCAGGTGGCCGCGAAAGCGCCGGGTATCCTGCTGATCAATGGCGGCCCGTACGGGGTGATCACCAACGCCATCGACGGCAGCTTCCCGTTCCCCGTGGGCACGTTCCCCGGTGTGTCCAGCCATCCGGTGAGCGTGGGGGACATTCTGACGATATGGGCCATCGGGCTGGGACCCTCGACACCCGCCGCATCGGATGGACAGCCGCCCCCGTACCCGCCTACGCCGTGGCTGGTGGTTGTACCGGCGGTCTCGTTCGGCACCGGCGGGGGCCTGGTTCCTCCGGTCAGCGCAACGCCCAGCTATGCGGGACCACACAGCGTGTACCCGGGACTCTACCAGGTCAATGTCACGGTTCCTCCCGGTTGCCCCACGGGCACGGTGTCCGTCCGCCTGGCGTTCGGGGATGGCACCTTAAGCAACGCCGTCCCCGTCGCGGTCCAGTAACACAAAGGAAAAAGGGGTCAGACGCATTTAAAGCGAGCGTTCTTCCGGCGGCGGACGCGGCGAAAGCAGAGAACCAACGCGGTCCCGGAAAGGAACGAAACGGCCGTCACTGGTTCCGGCCCTTCGAGGAAGCCGGTCTGGTCCTGCAAAATCAGGCTGATCTGGCTGGCGGTCAGTTGATCGTCGGTGCCTCCCTGGCCGTACACGTCGGAAACCGAGGCGGGTAAGTTGCGGTAGGTCCCCCCGGGCGCCATCAGGTTGTTCGGGTCGTCGGCGTGGGCGGAGTCGCCGGGATAGCAGGTGGTGCCGCACTGGAAGTCCAGCAGCACGTGGCCGATCTCGTGAGCCAGGGTGTCGTTGGCATAGACGTTATCGACGGCCACTCCATAGCTAACCGTGGAGTTGACCGTTCCGCCGAACGAGATCCCGCGAGCGCCGGTGATATTAGGGACATACCAGACCGTGAGGACAGGGGCCAGTTGCCAGGTGGAGTCCGTGAGGTACACCCCCAGGTTGGAGGTGTCCATGGTGGCCGGCAGGGTGCTGCTGGTCAGTTCCGGCAGCATTTCAAAATCCAGGGACATCTGTGCGAAAATCGCGTCCGCAAAAACCAGATCGCTGGCGGTGTGGTCGAACGCCGAGTCCACGATGACGGGTTGCAGAATAACAGTCTCGGCCCGCACTGCGGCGGACGCAAGCAGCAGGAACAGACCGGCGCGGGCGGGGCCTGGCAAGAACCTCAGGTTACAATTCCTCACAAGAAACAGCATAGGCAATGTTCCCGTGCCATGCAAGAGTCGCAATAATTCAGCGTAACGGCACTACTCATCCCCGCTCCCCCCGGAATGGGGTCCATCCACCTGGGGAAAATGCGTCTGACCCCTTTTTTGCGCCCGCTGCTACCATGGAAGTCGCTTGGCAAAACCGAACAGTTCCCAGTGGCCCCAGATCTACCTTTGCGTAGCCCTCACCACCATGGCGACTCTGCTGGTGGAACTCTCCGTCACGCGCATTCTTTCCGTGGTGCTGTACTACCACTTCGCGTTTCTGGCAATCTCCATCGCTCTCTTCGGCCTCGGCGCCGGCGGGGTGTTTTCCTATGTGGTGGCCGGCTGGAAGGCGCCGCTGTATCTGAAACTGGGACGGCTGAGCGCGCTTAACAGCCTGCTGGTGGTGCTGGCCCTGGTGGCGATCCTCGCCCAGAAGGGCGACGTGGGCGAGTTGGGCTGGGGCGCGTTTTGGAAGCTCTCGGCCATTTGCTTTTCCACCGCCCTGCCGTTCTTCGTCTCCGGCGCCATCGTTTCGCTGGCCGTTTCCGAAACCATCGAGCGCGTCCACCGGATCTACTTTTTCGACCTGCTCGGCGCCGCCTCCGGCTGCCTGCTGCTGATGGGCCTGCTGCGGGTGTTCGATGGCGAAAGCACCGTGCTGGCCGCCGCCGTCATCTTCGCCGCCACCGCCGCCATCTGGCACAGCATGGCAGGTTCGGCCCGCGGGCGCGCCGCCTCGGTCGCCCTGGCCCTGGCGCTGGTGGCCTTCGTCACCGTCAACAAGCACCATCCCATTCTCGATATCCGCCATGCCAAGGGAAACGACCTTCCCGCCGAAAGCTTCGTCCGCTGGAACAGCTTCTCGCGCATCGCGCTGGTGGACAGGAAAGCGGAGGGCCGCCAGACCATAGTCATCGACGCCGACGCCTCCACCGATATCGCCGCCTTCGATTTCGACCGTCTCACCGCCGGCGAGCGGCACGCTCTGTTGACCCAGGGTCCGTCGCTACCCTACGCCTTGCGGCCCGGCGCCAAGGCCCTGATCATCGGTCCCGGCGGCGGGTGGGACGTGGCGCGCGCCCTGGCCTCCGGCAGCCGCGACATTACCGGTGTCGAGACCAACCCCATCATCGCCGGCGCCATCATGCGCGAGCGGTATCCCGCGCTCAGCCACAACCTCTATTGGCGGCCCGAGGTGCACATCGTCGTCGAGGATGGGCGCAGCTTCGTCCGCCGCACCACCGCCAGGTACCAGGTGGTGCAGGCCACTCTGGTGGACACCTGGGCCTCAACCGCGGCCGGCGCGTTCGCCCTTTCGGAAAATAACCTCTACACCGTGGACGCCGTCCGCGATTACCTGCAACACCTCACCGCCGATGGCGTGGTGGCGTTCACGCGCTGGGGCTTCGACCCGCCGCGCGAATCCCTGCGGCTGGTGTCGCTGGCGATCGAGGCGCTGGCCGGGCTGGGCGAGCGGGACGCCGCGCGGCACGTCATCGTGGGCCGCGAAGGATCGGCGGAGGGCTGGGGAGCGCGCGACACCGTGCTGATCTCGCGCGCTCCCTTCTCCCCGGCCGATCTCGACCGCGCCCGGGCTCTCTTCGACGCCGCCCACATGCAAGCCGTCTACCTGCCCGGCGTCCAGGCGCACAACCCGTTCTACGATCTGCTGACCAGCGCCGACCCGGACGCCTACGAGCGCAGCTACCGCTTCGATATCACCCCGGTCACCGACAACCGGCCGTTCTTCTTCTTCACCGTGCAGCCGCGCGACCTGTGGACGTTCTTCCGCACGGCCTCGCATCTCTCCGCCGATTACAAGGCCGCCAACCAGGCCGTCCCCCTGCTGTTCGGCCTGCTGGGCGTGAGCCTGGCGGCGGTGCTGCTGATCCTGCTCGCGCCGCCCCTGGTGCTGGGAACCAGGCTGCCGCCCCACCGCGGCGTGCGCGTGTTTCTGCTGTACTTCCTGTTCATCGGCGCCGGGTACGTTTTCATCGAGGTCGGGCTGGTTCAGAAGTTCGCGCTCTTCCTGGGTCACCCCGCCGACGCGCTGACCGGGGTGATCTTCTCGCTGCTGGTCTCGAGCGGTCTGGGCAGCTTCTCCAGCCGCCGCCTGGTGGGAGACAGCGACAGCCGCCTTATCAAAGTTCTCGGCCTGGTGGCGATTCTCGGGACCGCGCTGGCGCTGGCGGTTTCCGGCGCGCTTGCCGCCCTGGTGTGGCTGCCGTGGGCCGCCAGGATGGCCGTGACCGTGGCTTTCATCGCGCCCCTGGGATTCGTCATGGGGATCCCTTTTCCGGCGGCGCTCAAGCGGTTGGATGAATGGCACGCGCCATCGGTGCGCTGGGCCTGGTCGCTGAACGCGGCCGCCAGCGTGTTCGGGTCGGTGGCCGCGCTGGTTTCGGCGATTTACCTGGGCCTGATGCAGATGCTCGTGATGGGCGGCCTTTTTTACCTGGCGGCCCTGGCCGTGGCGGCGCGGGTCCACTGGCGCGAGGCTGCGCCTCCCGCGCCTCCCGGACCCGGCGCCAGCCGCGTGGTGCTGGCGGAGTAAATGTTTTGGCGGTTCGCCGTCAAGTATGTTATGACACGAGGCATTCGGATCGCGGCGCTCGCCGCACTGTTTTGCTGGGCTGCCGGGGCGCAGCCGGCGGCCGATTCGCCGGTTTTCGAGGTAGCGTCGGTGAAACCGGCGCCGCCACCCGAGCCGGGGGCTGGATTCACCGTTTCGATGCGCGGCGGTCCCGGAAGCGGGGACCCCACTCGCATCGACTATCGCAATGTGTCCCTGTTCAACCTCGTCACCGGGGCGTACGGCGTTGAACACTGGCTGATCTCCGCGCCGGACGGGATGGGAATGGAGAAGTACAACATCGACGCCAAAGTTCCACCCGGCGCCACCAGGGCGCAGTTCCGGATGATGCTTCAGAACCTGCTGGCCCAGCGCTTCAAGCTGCAGGTCCACCGGGAGTCGAAAGAGGTGCTGCAGTACTCCCTGACAGTTTCCAGGAATGGGCCGAAACTGAAGCCGCACGGCGAGGCTCCCCAGGCCGCGGACGCGGACCAGCCTCCGCCCGGCGTGCAAGGGCCGCCCAAGACAGATTCGGGCGGCTATCCCATTCTGCGGGGCGGAATGGGCATGGCGATGATGAACGGGAAAGCCCGCCTTCAGTGGGACGGCGCGAACGTCTCGTGGTTGGTGGGGCTGCTTTCGGGCCAGTTGCACGCGCCAGTGAAGGACGACACGGGCCTCCAGGGCAAGTACGATATCGCGCTGTCCTGGTTGACGAGCGCACCCGCGCGGAGCCGGACTCGGACGCCGGCCCCGACCTGTTCGCCGCCGTGCAGGAACAACTCGGTCTGAGGCTGGAGAAGAAGAAGGGGCCGGTGGAGATCCTGGTGATCGACCACGCGGAGAAGGTCCCCACCGGGAACTGAGATGACACGCACCACCCTGATTTTGGCGCTCCTCTGCTGCGGAGCCTGGGCGCAGCCGGCGGCCGAAACGCCGGCTTTCGAAGTGGCGTCGGTGAAGCCTTCGCCGCCGCCCGACCCGTCCGCGGGCTACGTCATTTCCAAGGCGGGTGGCGGGCCGGGCAGCCAGGATCCGACGCGCGTCGAGTTCCGCAACTACTCCCTCACCGGCCTCGTCAGCCGGGCGTACGATCTCCCGTTCTGGCAGATCTCCGCG